>Ga0315289_10001422_pt1 | contig 37270 bp, 33 predicted proteins | sample YL17G11_40_MG_FD_203452 | JGI IMG/M metagenome (GOLD analysis project Ga0315289, IMG submission 203452) | Sediment microbial communities from Yellowstone Lake, YNP, Wyoming, USA - YL17G11_40 | ecosystem: Environmental > Aquatic > Freshwater > Lake > Sediment | place: USA: Wyoming | collected...
CCGGGTGATGCGCTGCGGCGCATTCACTGGCCGTCAACGGCGCGGCTGGGGCATTTCGCGGTGGTTGAATTCGAGGAGAGCTTTGGGGCCGACCTGGTGATGGCTATAGACTTGCGCCGGGGCACCGAATTCGGCGCTGGCAAAGACACCACTCTGGAGATGGCGATCAAGGCGGCGGCATCGCTGGCGACCTTCGCGGTGGAGAATGGGGCGCAGGTAGTGGTGGCGGCGCAGGATGCGCGGCGGCGCTACTTCGCATCGGCGCGGCGGATGGAGGAACTTCCGCCGCTGCTGGAGGCGCTGGCGCGCATGGAGGCGGACGGCGAGACGCCGCTGCCGGAGGTGATGGCGCAGGTTGATGAACTGGTGGCGGGGGCGTCGGCGGTGCTGCTAACCGCAGCGCCGGATGAAACCGTGGCGGCCGCGGTCGCGGGGTGGATAGGGCGCCAGGCACAGGTGGTGGCGGTGCTGTTCGATGCGGCGAGTTGGGGGACGCAAGGGGCGGGTGATATTTATGCGCTCAGCCGGGGGCTGGAGGCGGCGGGGGCGCAAGTAGAGATCTATCGGCGCGGCGAGGGCCTGGAGGGGCTGCTCGGGCGGGCGGTGCGCCATGCGGCGTGACGGCGACAGCCTGGTAAACGAAGCGGTGCTTTACGCCTGTGCCTTCGTGGTCAGCGCCTCGGGCGTGTGGGCGGTGACAATGACGCTCCAGGATCCGGGGATCTCGCGCGTATTCATGCTGACGCTGGTGGCGGGATTCGGGATGAGCTGGTTTGCGCGGCGCTACGAGAGGCTGCGGCCCTACGCGTTAGTCTGGACCGTGGTCTTGGGCGCCGCGGCGATCCTGTGGTACCGCGACACCGGCACCTTCCTGGGGCTGCCGCTGGCCGAGGTGATCGGCCCCGACCGCCAACTAGAGCTGGCGGTGCTGCTGGCGGGGATGGCGATCGTGCGCAGCTTTGGCCTGGTGCGAGTGGAGGATCTGCTGTTCTGCGCGGTGCCAAGCCTGGCGATCTTCGGGCTCATGGGCAGCAAGACCTTCGACCCCCAGTTCACCGCCGCGTTTATCGTGTTTGCCTTTTCGGCGGCATATCTGGCAGGGCAAGCACACCTGATGGCAGAGCAGGACCGCAGCCGGATGCCGCCAGGCAGGGATGCCAGGCGGGTGGCGCGGGAGCGATTCGCGCTGCTGGCGGCGCTGTTCGCGGTGGCGGTGGTGGCGGCGATACCGGTGTCGCGGGCGGCGGCAGCGCTGCTGCCTTCCTATGAGCCTGTGGTAAGCGGCGGCGGCGCAATAGGCGGCGGAGGGGGCGAGCCAGCCGAGGTCGGCGGCCGGTCGGTGTGGACCTCGGCGAGGTCGCTGCCTGTGGGCATGGGCCCAATCCGGCTGAGCCGGACAGTGATCATGCGCGTGACCTGCGAGGAGCCGCTCTACTGGCGGGCAGGGTCGCTGGTGGAGTACACGGGCAACGAATGGAAGGCCGCGGAGCGGGGGCTGGTGGCGAGAGTGACCCGCGGGGAAAACGACGCCTTTGACTTGCGGTCGGTGGTGAAGGCGGCGCCGGGGCGAACGGTGAGCCAGAGGTTCGAGTTCGTGGGCACTGCCGGCGCCATTCTTTTCGCGGCCATGCAGCCGGTGGAGGCGCGGCTGCCGGCTCAGGTCGGCCCGGTGCTGATGGACCCGGCAGGGACGATGTCTGCACAACGGGGGCACATCAGCCAGGGCGAGTCGTATGAAGTTGTGTCCCAGGTGGATAACCTGCGGCCGACCGGCGCGCCAAGCGCATTAGGCGCTGATGATCCGGCGCTGCTGGTGATACCGCACAGCGCGCGGGAGGTGGTGAGCTTCGCCAAAGAGGCGGTGGGCGCGGCCACCGCTGCTACTCTGCGAAGTGCCTACTCCGCCGATGCTAGTCTGCGAAGTAGCTCGCTACGTAGCACGAGAGCAGCTTCGGCTGCGAAGGCTGGAAGCGAAGCTCCCTGCTCCGCGGGCTTCGTAGCCCAGCTGCGCAGGGCGAAGGAGCCTTCGCTACGACGCCTTCGTCCGCCGAAGCGGAACTTCGTCGCCCGCGAAGGCGGAAGCACGAGTGCCGAGGCGCAGGTGGCGGCGATCGTGGGATGGGTCAGATCACGCGCGACCTACAGCCTGGACGCGCCGGCGACCCCGGCGGGCGAGGACGCGGTGATTTACTTCCTCACCACGAGCCGCGTTGGTTACTGCGACCTGTTTGCGAGCGCGGTGGCGTTGATGTGCCGGGCGGCGGGAATACCGGCGCGGGTGGCGATTGGTTTCGCGCCCGGCGAATACGACGCGGCGGCGGGGGCGTACGTGGTGCGGGAGGCGGATTCGCATTCGTGGGTGGAGGTTTTTCTACCGAAGGTGGGGTGGACGACGGTGGAGGCGTCGCCGGCGAGCGCCGAAGCGGTGCGGGCGAACACGGGGCGAAAGTGGTTGCAGCGGGCGATGAGGTTCATCACCGGGAATCTGCTCTACGCGCTGGCTCTGTTGGGGGCGCTCGGCTGGGCGACCCTGGAGGTCAAAGCGCGATGGCTCGACGAGTATTTCGCGCTGCGGCGGCGCGAGCGGGCGCTGCTTGCGCAGGGCGCCCGGGGGGCGGTGATCCTAGTGTACGATAAGCTGGGGCGGGCGCTGGCTGGAAGGGGGATGGCGCGGCGGGCGGCTGAGACGCCCAACGAGTACGCGCAGCGCCTGGGGCGCAACGCCTACCTGGCGACGGTGATGCCGGGGTTGAGCGCGATCACGCGGGGATACCTGGCGGCGCGATTCAGCGAGCGGGAGATCACGGGCAGTGAGGCAGCGGCTGTAAGGCAAGCGCTTGAAGAGGTGAAGCAACGCCTGCGGCGGCTGGGGCCGGTGCGGTGACGGGTCGGCAGGGATCCTTTAGGCCCAGATTATCCGTAGGCCGACGCTGATGTCATTCCGAGCCCTTCGCCGATGTCATTCTGAGCGACAGTGACTCGTGCTTCGCAGCGAAGCGCAGCTTCGCAGAGTAGCAAGAATCTTGGCCCCGCTCAGGGTAAACTCCGCGAGGAATCTTCCCCTCACGAGACCCTTCGCTTCGCTCAGGGTGACATCGCTCGTTAGGTGAGCACCTCACGCTCGTTACGCATAATCTCGGTTAGGCCGGGCCCGTCTTGGGCGGCAGGGGCGCTTCTTCGGTAACGATGGGCAGCACGTGCTGCACCCAGCGGTCACCGGCGGGCCGATAGATGCGCAGGTTCAACCTGGAACCGACCGGCGCGGTGACGATGATCTGCAACGCCTGGTCGGTGTCGAACACCTGGGTATCGTTGATCTGGGCGATGATATCGTAGCGGCGCAGCCCGGCGCGATCGGCGGGTCCGCCGTTGGTGGCGCTACTGACGATGACGCCGTGATCGGTGGGCAGACCGTGCTGGCGCGCCAGCTCAGGGGTGATGGCGCCGGCGAAGTTGACGCCGATCCAGGAGCGGCTGACGCGGCCGCGGGCGATGAGCTCGTTGATGATGCGCTTGGCGCTGTTGATGGGGATAGCGAAACCGATGGGCGCGGCCTCGGGGCCGGCGACGATGGCGGTGTTGATGCCGATGACGCGCCCGCCAGCGTCAACCAGCGGCCCGCCGGAGTTGCCGCGGTTGATGTAGGCGTCGGTCTGGATCAAATCCTCGTAGCGCCGCCCCTCCTCCTCGACGTAGATGGGCCGCCCCAGCGCGCTGACGACACCAACGGTGACCGTATGCTGAAAGCCAAAGGGGTTGCCGATCGCCACCACCCAGTCACCTGGCTGGAGTGTCGAGGAATCACCGAGCTGGGCGGCTTGCAGGCCCTGCGCGGGGATGCGCAGCACCGCGAGATCGGACGGCCGGTCGGCTCCGACCACATTGGCGTCGAACTGCCTGCCGTCGGCCAGCGTCACCACGATCTGGCGCGCGTTCTCAGTGACGTGCTGGTTGGTGAGCACGTAGCCGTCATCGCGCACCACGAAGCCAGAGGCGCGCCCCTCGCGCGGGATGATTTCCTCCAGCGGGCCGCGGCCGAAGAACTCGCGCAGCAAGTCGCTGCCAAATGGCGAGACGCGCTGCAAGACGACGGTGTCAATGTTGACGACGCTGGGATTGACCGCGCGCGCGACGGAGGCGAATGAAGTCGGCCCGCTGGGCTCGGGCGTCTGGGCCATCACTCGCGGCCGGCGCCGCCCCTGATTATTGCCCAGGGACAGCAGAAGCCACGATGCCGCGATCCCGCCGAGAAAGCCGGCGAAGATGGCGGCGATGATGATGTAAGAGAGTCTGGCGGTGCCGGTAAGTCTGCTGTGGTTCATGGGTTGTGGGGCGGGACCGGCGGCTCCGCTTTCTTCACCGGAAGCCTGGCCGGCCCGACACGGCGCTATTTCCCTTTCCGTGGGCTCGCGCTTCGCAGAGTGGCAAGCTGGCTCACGAGGTTGGCCATCTCTATCGCGCTGACGGCGGCGTCGAAGCCGCGGTTGCCGGCCTTGGTGCCGGCGCGCTCCACCGCCTGCTCGATGGTGTCGGCGGTGACGATGCCGTAGATCACGGGGACGCCGGTCTGCATCGCCGCCTGCGCGATGCCTTTCGCGGCCTCAGAGGCGACGAACTCGAAATGAGGCGTGGCGCCGCGAATGATGGCGCCAAGGCAGATGACGGCGTCATATCTGCCGCTGGCCGCCAGCTTCTGCGCGGCGAGCGGGATCTCGAACGACCCCGGCACCCAGGCGACCTCGATCTGCGCCTCCTGCGCCCCGTGGCGCTGGAGCGCATCCATCGCCCCGCCCAGCAGCCTTCGCGTGATGAACTCGTTGAAGCGGCTGACGACGATGGCAAAGCGTAATCCCTCGGCAATCAGCTTTCCCTCATAGGTCTTGGGCATAATGGTCTCCTTGTTTAACCACAGAGATCACTGAGAGATGCATCCGCAGATTCATCCGCCGGCGGCGGATTTCACAGATTACGCAGATTCTCAGATAGAGACACGGAACGGAAGCCACTGGACACTAAGAGGCTGTAACAAAACCCTGTCACCGCCGGATGTCATTCTGAGCCTCTTCGCTCGCGTCATTCTGAGCCCTTCGACTTCGCTCAGGGTAAACTGCGCGAAGACTTGTCCTGAGCATCGTCGAAGGAATCTCGCCACCGCTCAGAGTAAACTCCGGCGAAGAATCTCCTACCGTTGAGATTCTTCACTCGCTGCGCTTCGTTCAGAATGACATCACGGTATCTACGTGGCTCCGCGCACATCCGCGGCTAGTACAGTTTTCTGCAAGCTCCGCGCCTCCGCGGTCAAATCCCTCGCTTGTCAGTCCAGTTCGATATGATGCCCCAGCTTGTCGCGCTTGGTGCGCAGGTAGAGCTCGTTGTGATCCGTGGGCGGCACCGCGAGCGGCACCTGCTCCATGATCGTGATCCCGTAGCCCTGAAGCCCGACCAGCTTCTTGGGGTTGTTGGTCATGAGCCTGATGTTGCGCACCCCCAGGTCCACCAGCACCTGCGCGCCGATGCCGTAGTCGCGCAGGTCCGCGGGGAAGCCGAGCAGCTCGTTGGCCTCCACCGTGTCGCGCCCGCGGTCCTGGAGCTCGTAAGCACGCAGCTTGTTCAACAGGCCGATGCCTCGTCCCTCCTGCTGAACGTAGAGCAGCACGCCGCGCCCGGCCTCCCGAATCATCCGCAGCGCCAGCTCGAGCTGCGCCCCGCAGTCGCAGCGGGCGGAGTGAAAGACATCGCCGGTCAGGCAGCTCGAATGCACCCGCACCAGGGTCCCGTCCTGGGTCACATCGCCCAGGGTCAGCGCCAGGTACGGGTTGGTCTCGACCGATGATTCGTAGGCGTGGGCGGTGAAGTCGCCGAAGGGCGTCGGCAGGGTGGTGGTGGCGACGCGGCGCACCAGCTTCTCGGTGCGGCGGCGATAGCGGATGAGGTCGGCGATGGTGGCGAGCTTGAAGCCGTGATCGGCGGCAAAGCGCTCGAGGTCGGGCAGGCGTGCCATGCTGCCATCGGGGTTCTTGATTTCGCAGATGATGGCGATTGGCTTAAGGCCGGCGAGGCGGGCGAGGTCAATGGCGGCCTCGGTGTGGCCGGAGCGATGGAGCACGCCGCCAGGCTCCGCCATCAAGGGCTGCACGTGGCCGGGGCGGACGAAGTCCTCGGCGCGGGCTTTGGGGTCGGCGAGCTTGCGGATGGTGGCGGCCTGGTCGGCGGCGGAGATGCCGGTGCTGGTGACACCCTTGGCGTCAACAGTCACGGTGAAAGCGGTGCGGTAGCGCTCGGTGTTGTGGGCGACCATGAGCGGGATCTCGAGCGCGCGCAGGCGCCCCTGCTCCACGGGCACGCAGAGCATGCCGCGGGCATGGGTCTCTAGAAAGTTCACCGCCGCGGGCGTGATGAACTCGGCGGCCATGACCAGGTCGCCCTCGTTCTCGCGGTCCTCGTCATCCACCAGGATGACGAAATTGCCGGCGCGCATCTCGGCCAGCGCTTCTTCTATCGGTGCAAAAGGCATGGGTCACCTCGGGTGCGTGTCCACCGCAGATTGACGCAGATTAGCGCAGATTATCTCCATTACATTATAGCCCAGATCACCCTATCGCGCGCGTCACTATTGCTTCGTTCTACCCTAAGGGAGCCGGGTTACAGTCCTTGTAGGGCGGGGATTCCCATCCCCGCCTGCGGGCTCGCTCGCGCTGCCCTACAGTCTCGGCGGGCATGGAATGCCCGCCCTACATTTCACGTTGTTCGCCCTCACGTCCGGATGGTCACATGGCTTTCCGTCTGCGCCCGGCGCTCGGCGACAACCAGGCGCTCCAGCCTGCGCTTGTCGCTGCGAGCGGGCTTAAGAGACAACATCGCCAGCAAAGCGATGGCCCAGTACAGGCCCAAGATGGTCTTGGGAATGCCAAAAGCCATCGGCAAGCCAACACATCCCAAAGCAAAAACGGCGAGGCTGTAGGCTTCGTGGTGCAGCCAAATCCACAACTTCTCGTAAGGTTTGAGTTGATCCGCTCTGTCGACGAGCGCCCAATACTCCTGCGAGAACGGATTAAGCGGCAGACGCGCCCGCGAATTTCTCCACTTGTCTTTGCTGAAGAGCGCAAACGACGCGACTAGGCCGCACCCGCCCAGTATGGTAACGAAGCTGAGCAGTACAAGCCAGAAGAGAAAGACCACCAGGTCTATGCGGGTCTTGACCACAGTCTGGACCTGGTTCGGCAGTCCGCGGTACTCGCGGTCAAGAAACTCGTGAAGCAAATTCAGGAGATACAGGATCCCGCCGATTCCAATAACCGTACCCACCGCGCCGGCAATGGAGCCTACAACCTCCCAGAAGGTAAATCGCAACCTGCGAATCTCGTACCCGAGCGCTCCGATGCCGATGAGCGAGAGGCCGATGAGCGAAATCCAGAACCTCACGGTTTCCGTCTGCGCCCACGAGGTCATACGTACCCCTCCTCCCCCAGCTTTTCGAGGGTCAGTTGGTCGGCGTCAATGGGCGCGCCGCTGGCGCCGCCGGGCGCCGAAAATGTGCCGTGGCGCAATTGGAGCAGCCGCTCCAGGTAGCGCGCGAGCAGGTCGCCCTCCAAGTTGACCTCATGACCCGGGCGCAGGTCGCCAAGTGTGGTGCGCTCCAGCGTGTGTCGCACCAAAGAGACCTGGAACGCCGATCCGCTCACCTCCGCTATGGTCAGGCTGACCCCATCTACCGCCACCGATCCGCGCGGCGCGATATAGGGCTGCACCTCGCGCGGCGCGAGGATGGTCAGGAGCACCGAATCGCCGCGCTGCTCGCGCGCGGTGACCGAGCCGACGGCATCCACATGGCCGGCGACGAGATGCCCGCCCACGAAGTCATTCAGCGTCAGCGGCAGCTCGAGGTTGAGGCGCGCGCCGGGGCGGAGCTTGCCGAGCGTCGTCTTCGCCGCAGTTTCGGCCATGACTGATGCGACGAAAGCATCGCCTTCAGTGCGTTCGGCGGTGAGGCAGACGCCGTGCACGGCCACGCTGTCGCCGACGCGCAGCCGGGGCGCCGTCTCCGGCGCGCGGACGGTGACATTCAATCCCTGCGCCTGGTGCGACACGCTGCGCAGGGTTCCGACCTCGGTTATGATGCCCGTGAACATCTCTCGACTTGAACCCACACCCAATACCGCTTATCTAGGTGGGGGCGACTGTCATCCCTTCGTTACACTCAGGGCAAGCCCTGAGCAGCGCGAAGGATCTTGCCCTGGACAATATCCGGCTCCAAGATTCTTCGCTAACGCTCAAAATGACATGCTTCGGGTGTAGATGAACAACATTGCCCCCGACCTACACCCAGGAACTCTGTGTTTTCTGCGCCTGCCCTGAGTTCCATCGCAGGGTGCTCTGCGGTTCAATCTTTTCCGAGATACCCCTCGATCATGAAATCCTCGCCGAGGCGGCGGCAGCGAGTCTCGCGCACCGGCCACGCTTGCTCGATGGCAGCCGCGCCGCAGCCCGCAACCGCGCTGGGCGCGTCGGCGCCGCCGATTATCTTCGGCGCCATGAAGACAACGAGCTTGTCCGCCAGACCCTCTTCGATGATAGAGGCAGCGATCTCTCCGCCCCCCTCGACAAGTACGCTTGCCACCTCACGCCGCCCAAGCTCGTCAAGCAGCGCGGCGAGGTTCACCCTCCCCGCCCGCTCGGACATGACCAGCACCTCGGCGCCGGCCTCCCGCAGCGCCCGAACGCAGCCATCGCCCGCCTGCTCGGTGACGGCGATGACGGGAGGCCGGTCGGCGGCATGGATAATCTTCGCGCCCGGCGGGGTGCGCGCCTTGCTGTCGGCGATGACACGCAGCGGCTGGCGATGCGCGCGCACGTGCCGCGCGGTTAGCAGGGGGTCATCGGCGATGACTGTTGCCACGCCGACCAGCAGCGCGTCGCTGTCGGCCCGCATGCGATGGGCCACGGCCCGCGCCCGCTCGCCGGTGATCCAGCGTGATTGGCCGGCGCGGGTGGCGATCTTGCCGTCTAGGCTCATCGCGAGCTTGAGGGTCACGAAGGGCCGGCCGGTGGTGATGTATTTGCGGTAGGCTTCGTTAAGGCGGTTCTCCTGTTCGCGTAGGAGGCCCACCTCGACCTCGATTCCCGCCTCTCGCAGAGCTTCGATGCCCGCGCCGGCGACCCTCGGGTTCGGGTCTTGAGACGCGGTAACCACGCGCGCCAGGCCCGAGGCGCAGACCGCGGGGGCGCAGGGCGGGGTGCGGCCCTGGTGAGTGCAAGGTTCGAGGGTCAGGTACATGACCGCGCCGCGGGCCTTGTCGCCAGCCCGCTCGAGGGCGATGATTTCGGCATGCGGCGTGCCCGGCCCGCGGTGGTATCCCGCGCTCACGATTTCAGCGCCCGAGACGATAACCGCGCCGACCATGGGGTTGGGGCTGGCGTGGCCGCGCCCGCGCTGGGCAAGGCGCAGGGCCTGGCGCATGAAGCGATGATCGGCGTCAGTTAGGCTCATCCGGTGTGTCCGGCTTATCTTGGCTGCGGTCGCGGCGGATGCGGTCGGCCAGCAGGCGAGCGAACTCGCGCCAGATCTCGTTCTCGTGCTGGCGGCGGCGGTGCTTGACGTGCCTGAGGTCGGCGAAGGCCATGAACAGCAGGCCAATGGCAAGGGCCAGGCATCCCATCCACCAGGCCGCAAACAGCAGCGGATGCCCCTGGGGACGCCGCAGGCCGAGGATATAGTCGCCGATGAATACCGCCGCCAGCAGCAGCACCAGCATGCCAGCGCCGGCAAGGCGCAGCAGCAACTGGCGCCCCGAAATGAGGGTCCTGCCGGTGCGCCACTCGCGCAGTTCGACGAGCATGAGGGTGATGATGCCGATGATGCCCGCCGCCAACAGGATCGGCAGGATTTCCATAGCCCGCCTCCAGCAGCGCCAGGCCCATGATAACACAAGGGCAGAGGGCAGACAAGGAAACGGGACGCGGGGGTGACCGCGAAAAGTGGGTATCGCAGTTTAACTCCGTGCTCAACGCCGACGGAGGAGCGCACTGGGCGCGGGGTCGCCTGACCCCGCGATTCGCGGCTCGCCAGAGGCGAGTCAACTTCAGCGCTTGCCCGCCGCAGGCGGGAAGCCGCGCCCGGTTCGAGCGCGCGGCGCCGTCCCACCCCCACTAAGATCGGTCACACCCGGGCGCGGCGCGTGGGCCCGATGGCCGGGGGTGCAGCGCGCGCCTGGCCGCATGGGGGCGTGCGGCCGTATGCCCCTCCAACTGCGCGCTCGGGAGGCCTCACGCCTGGTCGCGCTCGTTCCGAATGACAGAACGGCCGCCTCATGCCCCTGGTAGCTGCCGCCGGCGGGCGACGAATTCGTCGCTGGTGCCAACGGATTCCAGGAACTCGATGTAGGCCGCGTGCAGGCGCTTGGCCTCATCGAGGTGCTGGGCGAAGACGTTGCGCTCCTGCGCCGGGTCGGAGGGCAGATGGTAGAGCTCCGGCTCGACATCGCGCGCGCCGCAGATGAGCGCCCATTCGCCGTCATTGACGGTGCTGGGCTTCAATCCCCGCGCCTGCTCGAACCAGGTGTAGGGATCGGTCGCCAGCGGCGCGCGCTCCCTCGGCTCGTGGATGATCGCCCAGGATGAAACCGCTACCTCCCGCAGCGCGTGCTCGCTTCCCTGCAACAGCGGCGCCAGCGACTTGCCCTGCATCGTTGCGGGGTCCTCCGCGCCCGTCAGCTCGACGAGGGTGGGCATGATATCCGCCGGCTGGATGAGGCTTGCCGAGCGCCGCGCACCCTCGCCGCGGGGCAGGTGCACCATCAACGGAATGTGGCACACCTCCTCGTAGAGCATCACGACTTTGCCCGTGAGGTTGTGCTCGCCGATGTAAAAGCCGTGGTCGGTGGTGAAGATGATAAGGGTGTCGTTGAATAGCCCCAGATCCTCGATCTTCTGGAGCAGGCGGCCGACGGCGCGATCCACCATGGTCACCTCGCCGGCGTAAAGCGCGCGGGTGTGTTTGAGCTCGGCCGCGGTGAGATAGGTGGCGGGGCCATAGACCGGGTAGATCACCTCTTCGCCCTGATAGCCGGGGTCGTACATATCGGTGTAGTGCTGCGGCGGATCCCAGGGCTCGTGGGGGTCGAAGGTATCCACGTAGAGGAAGAACGGCTTTTGCTTATAGTTGCGCTCCAGCCAGTGCTCGGCGGCGCGCATGGTCATGGGGGCGAAGTAATCGTCCTCGTGCTGGCGCAAGGAGGTGTTGCGCAGGTACTGGGTCACGGTGCGGGTGGTCTCGCGCAGCTTCTCAGGCGAGCAAGGCAATTCGACGCCGGCAGGGGCGGTGAGATAGCGGTCATTCTCCTGCCCGCGAATCCACTGCCAGCCGGTGAATCCGCGGTCGAAGTAGAAACCGTCGCGGATCATGTGGGGGGTGTCCACGATCATGTAGGTCAGGTAGCCGGCCTTGGCCAGCACCTGCGATAACACCGGGATGTCGCGCGCCAGGGGCGCCCAGTCGGTGTAGGTGAAGCAGTAGCGGCCGGTCATGACATCGGTGCGGTGGGGGATGGTGGGGAACGATCCGCAGTAGGCGCGATCGAAGACAACGCAGCGCCGGGCGAAGCGGTCGAGATAGGGGGTGTGAATCCAGGTGTTGCCATAGAGCCCGAGGTGGTCCCGGCGCAGGGTGTCGGAGATAATGATGATGATGTTCATGTGGGCCTCCTTGGAGTTGCGGCGCTGTCTGCTCGCCGCTCGCTGCCTGGTTCGCTGATGCTGCGGGAGTTCCCTTGTAGGCATGGAGCGAGAGACCCCGCCGGAAGGGTGTGGCCTTCCTTAGTGGGTATGCGCGCCTCCAAACCCCTCTCCCTCTCAGGGAGAGGGCGGCGAGCCTAGTGCGAGCCGGGTGAGGGTGCATGGCGAAGCCGTCCACCCCCACCTCGATCCTCCCCCTGGCAGGGGGAGGAGCTGGGTTGCGCCCATCCCGACTTTCCGAGGCCACACCCTCGCCGGAACTGCCGGTTTTCGAGTTGCCCGGCGCGTGGTAGAATATTAACAAGCCCATGGGTCAGCGCATCGAGGTTAAACGGAAGCCGAAAGCCAGCGGCGTGCCGAGCATGCTCGGGGCCGCGGTGTATCTTCTGGACCGCGCGCTGATGGTAGCGGCGGCCGCGATCGGGGTCGCCATCTTCTACCTGCTGCAAACGCTCATCTCGGGCAGCGCGGCGGCGTTTCCGAAAACCTTGTCCGGGACGCCGCTGTCGCCGGCGGTGCGCGAGCAATTCATGCACGGGCTGCGCGTCGCCTCCTATGTCTTCATGGCCGGCTTGTGGGGGATTACCATCGTCAGCATCTTCCGCTTCCGGGAGAACGATGTCGCCGGCTACGTCGGGGGGCTGGGCGGGATCGTGTGCTACTTCGCGCTGCCCTGGTTGGTGCGCAGCGCCTTGATCCATCACAATGCCAACCCCAACCTGGCGAGCGATTTCATGCTGGGTTCATTTCGCGCCGCCGGGAAGCTGCTGCTGATCATCACCGCAATCTACTTCGCGGCCAAGGTCATCATCCGCCTGGCGCGGCGCCCGACCCGGGCCGCCGCCGCCTCGGCGCCGATCATCCTGGAGAGCGACCAGCGCCTCAAGCCGACCGAGAAAATCTCGCGGCGCCGGACGCTGCTGCGCAAGTGCTGGGAGCTGTCCATGTGCCGCGAAAGCCTGCATGACAACTGCCCGAGCTACAAGCTGGGTGTCACCTGCTGGAAGCGCGGCACCGGCTGCCAATGTGATCCGGCGCTGGCGCAGCGCCTGATCGAGGAACTGGAGTTCAAGCTGCGGGGCGAGATGCCGGACAAGGAGCGGGTCGCGCGCGAACGGATGAAGGAGCAGATCGGCTACCGGATCGCAGAGAACGAGGGCGAGTCATATTGCCACCAGTGCCCGATCTACAACGAGCACCAGTATTACAAGTACAAGGGTTTCTACTGGATCGCATACCCGATCACGGCGGCGCTGGTATTCCTGCTCATGCCGGTGATAGACGGGGTGTACCGCTGGGTTGATGTGGGGATGGCGGCGATGCTCGACTCGCTGCAAATGCTGCCGCACACCGATGCCGCGCTGCGGCCGTTCGTGCGCTCGGTTTACAATTTCAATGCCGAGTTCATCTTTATCATCTCCGCGGCGCTGATGATCGCCGCCTATCTGCTCGACCTGGTGGATTACGCGGTCTTCAAGGCCAAGATCTGAGGGACACAGCCGGGGGCGGCTGTGCCACATGGGATGAGGCGGAGGGGCGGCTCCACTCTACATGGGCAGGCCTATCCCTCCTTCCACGCCGGCATCTCGGCCATCGTCGCGTCCACCACCTGCTCGGCCTCCGCGCGCGATTTGTCCATCACATCCATGTAGAACTGAATCATGCCTGCTCGCACCTCCTCGCGCGACTTCAGGTGGCCGCGCGCATCGGTGCAATAGACGCAGTAGGGATTGTCCTCGATCCCGCCGCCGTGCAGCTCGCGGGTGTCCATGGGCATGCCGCAGCTATGGCAGATACTGGGTTCGGACATCGCCATCATCCTCCCGATGACCGTATTCGAACTCGTATTCCGGTGGCGTGGGCATAACTCCTGTCGTGGGGGCACGGCGCCGCCGCGGCGCCGCATTGCGCGGCGTTTTCGAGGGCGCGCCGTCATCTCGCGCCACCAGGCGACGGTTCCGCGACCCATTCGATAGAGTTCACCCCTTCGCGTTGCTCCTTCGACTGCGCTCAGGACAGGTCAGGGCAAGCTCTGAGCGCCGCGAATGGGCTGGGGGCAAGCCGGCTCGCGCCGAGCGCACCCGGATGCCCGGGAGCAGGGCTGATCCGCGCGAGCGGCGAATGCGCAAGCTGGCAAGGAATGCAACCGGCGCGGTCGCAAGCGCGGGGGCGGCGGCTCGATTTTTTCTCCTCCCATGACCAGGGCGCTCACCATTGCGGGGCTGATGCTGCTGGTTGCTCTCATGTACCTGGGGGCGATCATCCGTCCGCAGCCGCCGGTGCCGCCGGGGCGCATTCGGGTTGCCTACTGGGAAAAGTGGACCGGCTTCGAGGGCGAGGCGATGCGGCGAGTGGTCAACGCCTTCAACCGCCGCCAGAATCGCATCTGGGTGGACATGCTGACGGTGAGCCAGATTGACCAGAAGATGTCGCTGGCGACCGCCGGGGGCACGCCGCCCGATGTCGCCGGCCTGTGGTCGCAGAACGTCAATGTCTATGCCGAGCGCGGCGCGCTGATGCCGCTGGACGACTACCTGCGCGGGGCCGGAATCACCCGCAACCATTACATCGGCGCCTACTGGGATTTGTGCGCCGACCAGGGGCGCATGTGGGGCCTGCCCTCGACGCCGGCGAGCCTCGCCCTGCACTGGAACAAGCGGTTATTCCGCGAGGCGGGCCTGGACCCGGAGAAGCCGCCGGTGACCATCGAGGAGCTGGATGAGGATGCCGCGCGGCTGACCCAACGCAGCGCCGATGGCCGGGTCTTGCGCGCGGGGTTCATGCCCGCGGAGCCGGGGTGGTGGAACTGGTCGTGGGGCTACTATTTTGGCGGCCGGCTGTGGGATGGCAAGTCGCGGATCACCGCCGATGAGCCGGACAATGTCCGCGCATTCCGCTGGGTGCGCTCTTACTCGCAGAAGTACGGCACCAGCGCGCTCGAGCTCTTCCGCAGTGGGTTTGGCAACTTCTCGTCACCGCAGAACGCTTTTCTCTCGGACAAGGCGGCGATGGTGCTGCAAGGGGTGTGGATGGCTAATTTCATCCGCAAGTACGCACCGGGGATGGAATGGGGCGCAGCGCCGTTTCCGTATCCTGCGGAGCGGCCCGACCTCGCGGACCTCGCGATGGTCGAATGCGATGTGCTCTCGATTCCCGCGGGCGCCAAGCATCCGCGGGAGGCGTTCGAGTTCATCAACTACGTCAACTCCATCGAGGGCAGTGAGATGTTGTGCGGCGGCCAGGGCAAACTCACGCCCCTGGCGCGAACGACCAGAGGATTCATCGAGCATCACCGCAACCCCTACCTCCGGGTTTTCATCGAGGTCGCGAAGCGGCGGCGGCCATTCAGCACGCCGAAGCTGGGCATCTGGGCGGAGTACGCCAACGAGATGAATGCGGCCTTCGATCAGGTGTGGCTGGGACAAGCTGACGCGGCGAAGGTGCTATCCAAGGTGCGCGCCCGCATGCAGCGCAAGCTCGACCGGGAGCTGGCGCGCCGGCGGATGGTTGGGGCGGGCGGTGTGTAGGCAGATTTCGCAGCGGGCATAGCGCGAACGCAATGAGCTACGCTCAACAGCACCTCACGCTTGTTATCCCCCTCGCCGTCTCCTCGCCCAGCGCCCGCGTCTAGTCCCTCATCTTGCAGGAGGCGCCGCACCATACGCCGAAAACAGCCTTAGCCTAGCACCAATGACGGCTAAGATATGGCCCCTAGCCACTCAAGCAAGGCTCCAGCCCTACCGCTGTACCAAGCTCCTGCATTGGCCGACATCGCACATCTCGACCTCGAACTCTCCCAGAGCTTCCGCTCCACCTTCCTGGTTGACCCAGCCCTTACACGCTCCATCGTCAGCTTCCAAGCCAACAAGGCCACACCAGCCTACCGCTGGTACAAATTCAAAGAAGCTTTCTCCGCGTCCCTCGTCGACTATCTTCTTGCCCGTCACCATATCACTGCCGGCCGATTGCTCGACCCTTTCGCCGGCATCGGTACTGCCCTTTTTGCTGCCAGCGCCGCCGGCCTCGACGCCGATGGGATCGAGCTCCTTCCTATCGGCCAAGAGGTCATTGCGACTAGACTCTCGCTGGAGACGGACTTTGCCCCACAAGACTCAGCCGCCCTGCGGCGCTGGCTGACCACATGGCCTTGGCACCAATCTTCACCTACGTCCGCCATCCCCACTCTGCGCATCACTGATGGGGCTTATCCCCCGGAGACCGCCGACGCCATCCAGCGCTACATCACCGCATCCCGCTCAGAGAACGGCTCCCTTCAGGCCATTCTGCGGCTCGCTCTCCTCTCCGTGCTCGAATCCATCAGCTTCACTCGCAAGGACGGGCAGTATCTCCGCTGGGATCATCGATCCGGCCGTCGCCAGGGCGCAAAGCCCTTCGACAAAGGCCCGATCTTGCCGTTTGACCGCGCCATCCTTGGCAAGCTCAGAGAGATACTCTCCGACCTCGAACTAAGTCATCACCCGACTCATCTGTTCCCTTCCACGCACCCACGCGGCGCCATCGCCCTCTTTGAGGGCTCGTGCCTCGACATCATGCCCGCCCTCCCCCGATGCCACTACGATGCCGTCTTCACCTCCCCACCTTACTGCAACCGCTACGATTACACCCGCACCTATGCTCTGGAGCTCGCCCTACTCGACGTCACCGAGACCGGCATCGCGGACCTCCGGCAGCGGATGCTCAGCTGCACCGTGGAGAATCGCACTAAGGACCTCCTCGGCATGAATGCGCAATGGCGCGACGCCATAGCCGCCGCCGATAACCAGCAACTCCTACAAGCCATTCTCACCTATCTCGAGAACCAGAAGGCCCAAGGCACTCTGAACAACAATGGCATCCCCCGAATGGTCCGCGGTTATTTCTACGAGATGTCCTGCGTCATCGCCGAGTGTTCCCGCGTCATGAAGCCGAACGCCCTTCTCTTCATGGTTAACGACAACGTCCGATACGCCGGTGCGAGTATCTCAGTCGACACGATACTCTCCGACATCGCCCAGCGGCTCGGCTTCAACGTTGAGCACATCCTTGTGCTTCCCGGTGGGAAGGGCAACAGTAGCCAGCAGATGGGGCATCACGGCCGTGATGTCTTGCGCAAGTGCGTTTACGTCTGGAGAAAACCGTAGTGCCAGCCGCGCCTCCCTATCGCGAGCACTTAGCGACTAGCGATGATCTCGTCACCCCTTACGAGGAAATCCGCGCCGGCTTTGTCGCCCTCGCCCTCGAGAAGAACCGCCGCGCTACTCCAGCAGTCGAGCAAGCCAGGGCCCTCCAGGCCGCTGCATCCAAAGCCCAGACACCAGCTGCCCTACTCGACCTCAGTGGCATCACGCCCGCCCTCCTCGCCGCCGCCGGCCTCTCAGACAAAGCCATTAAGCACCTTACCGACGATGACAAAGCGCAAGCCATACAGCGGCTCATTACGGACTTCCTCGAACCGGCGGGAAACCACTTCGTCGAGGAGCTCGTTTACAGATTCCTCCTCACTCGCGGAGACGCTTTGGGAGGATCGATGCGCAACCTCGGCGGTGTCCTCGCACAACGCAGACTCACCCGCACAATCATGGCCACCCTGGCCCTCGCCGGCACCCCCTATCAGTGGCTCCAACCCGCCACAAAGGCTTGGCGGACTCCGACACCCCAAGAGCCGCCCGCCGAAATCCCGGTAAGAGGCCTCACCTGGTCGAACGCCGGGGGCGCTCGAACCATGCTCTACAATCTGACCGTCCCCCTCGTCAAGAAGAACGTCGACTTCTCCCTGTTCGACGCCAGCCCCGAGCAATTGAACCGCACATCCTACAAACACCCGCAGCTTTACCTAGCCCTTGGCGAGCTTAAAGGAGGCATTGACCCCGCCGGTGCCGATGAGCACTGGAAAACCGCTAGAACCGCCCTCTCACGCATACGCGACGCGTTTTCTGCCCGCGGCGCTTGCCCTCACACATTCGCCGTCCTCGCGGCAATCGCCAAGAACATGGCGCAGGAGATCTGGCACGACCTCCAACAAGGTACGCTCACCAACGCCGCCAACCTGACAAATCCAAACCAAGTCGCCTCCGTCTGCCGCTGGCTGGCCAACCTGTAGCCGTGCCCTTCCATCACTGGGCCACGGAGACGGGTGCGCTACCAGGGATGTCGGAATGAGCACCGCACCGACAACCGAAAATCGTCCGGCGCGGGCGCGCTTCGGCGTGCGGGCCGCCAGGCGCAAGTCGCTCTACACTGCGCTCGCTTTCATCTCCCCATGGCTGGTGGGCCTCGCGGTCCTGACTCTCTACCCGATTATCGCCTCGTTCTACTACAGCCTGTGCGACTACTCGGTGCTGCAACCGGCGCGGTTCATCGGCCCCGCGAATTACGTTGACCTGATGAGCGATGAAGTGTTCTGGAAGGGGCTCTGGAACACGGGGTATTACGCCGCCTTCGCGCTGCCGCTGGGGCTGGTGGTATCGCTGGGGCTGGCGCTGCTGCTCAACACCGGGGTGCGCGGCATGGCGCTCTATCGGACCTTTTTCTTCCTGCCCGCGCTGGTGCCGCTGGTGGCGCTGGCGGTGTTGTGGCTGTGGATATTCAACGGCGAGCAGGGCGTCCTGAACTATCTGCTCTCACTGTTGGGCATTCGCGGGCCCGGGTGGCTGGCGGATCCGCGCTGGACCAAGCCGGCTCTCGTCATCGCCGGCACCTGGTCGGTGGGCCAGGCGATTGTCATCTATCTCGCCGGGCTCCAGGAGGTGCCGGTGCACCTGTACGAGGCGGCGGATCTCGACGGCGCCGGCTGGTGGGACAAGATCCGACACGTCACCCTGCCCATGATCTCGCCCGTCATCCTCTTCAACCTCATCATGGGCATCATCGGCGCCCTGCAATACTTCACCGTGCCTTACGTGATGACGCCCCAGGGCCAGCCCGCGCGCTCCGCCTACTTCTACATCATGTATCTCTACGACAACGCCTTCGTTTATCTGAAGATGGGTTACGCGAGCGCGATGGCGTGGGTCCTTTTCGTCATCATCATCCTGCTCACCGCGCTGGCGCTGCGGCTCACGGCGCGGCGCGTCCATTACGAGGGAGAGTGATGCGGGCCCAGAGCACGGCTAGTCGGGTCGTGGTGCACGCGGTGCTTATCGCCGGCTCGCTGGTCTTCCTCTTTCCGCTGATGTGGATGATGAGCACCTCGCTCAAGCCCATCGAGGAGACGATGCGCATCCCGCCGCAGTGGATCCCGTCGCACTTCCTGTTTCGCAATTACTACGACGCGGTGATGTATGAGCACAAGATGCTGGGCTACATCCCCTTTCTGCAATACGCGAAGAACACGCTGCTGCTGGCGGTGCTGGGGGTGGCGGGAACGGTGTTGGTCAACGCGCTGGTGGCCTACGGGTTTGCGCGCTTCAGGTTTCCCGGGCGCGGCGCACTTTTCGCGGTCACCCTGGCGACGATGATGGTTCCGTTTCCGGTGCTGATGGTGCCGCTGTTCGGGCTCTTCCGGCACCTGGGGTGGATCGGCACCTTCAAGCCGCTGTGGATCCCGGCGTGGCTGGGCAGCGCATTCAACATTTTTCTGCTGCGCCAGTTCTTTCTGACCGTGCCGCGCGACCTGACCGATGCCGCGATCGTTGACGGATGCAGCGAGTTCGGCGCCTTCCGCCACATCATCCTGCCGCTGTCGAAGCCAGCGCTGGCGGTGGTTGCGCTGTTCCACTTCATGTACACCTGGAATGATTTTCTCGGGCCGCTGATCTACTTGACCGATCAGAAGATGTTCACCCTCTCATTGGGCCTGCAATTCTACCAGAGCCAGCACGGCGGAACCGAGTGGAACCTGCTGATGGCGGCGGCGACGATGGTGGTGCTGCCGATTATCATCCTCTTCTTCTTCACGCAGCGGACGTTCATCCAGGGCATCGCCATCACCGGCTTGAAGGGCTGATCGGCGCCCCCGGCGTCCCTGAAGATGCAAGCCCGCGCGCGGGCCAGTCGCAGCGCGCCTCAGCGCCGTGGTATAATCTTACCTGCGAACCTCGGTTAGGAGACGGGCTCTATGAGCGTGGGGCAACAGATATGCCGTGCCAGAGAGAGTATCGGCCTGCAACAGGAGAAGGCCGCCGAGCATCTGGGGCTGGAGCCTGACAAGCTGCGCGCCTGGGAAGAAGGGCGGGAGGAACCGTCGTTCCACGAGTTGTGCGACCTAGGCGATTTGTACGGACGGAGCCTCGACTATTTTCTGCGCGACATTCCGCCGTCGGCAGCCCCGCTGAGGCTTCGACTGCGCGAAGGCCGCAAGGAGCTCTCTCCCGAGGGCAGGAGGGTCCGCGTGGAGTGGGAGGAGTTCTGCCGGCGCCGGATGGAGCTTGAAGGCGTCGTGGGTGCCGCACGACGGATTTCTCTTCCTGAGTACGCCTCCGCCAAAGGCCCCGCTTCTACGGCGCAGGCGGAACGCAAACGCCTAAGTCTGGGCGAGGGCCCGGTGGAGAACATTCGCGAAGTGCTGGGGCAACAAGGCGTGTACGTGTTCGAAATCAAACTACCTGTCCGCACGCCTGAGTTCTCCGGTTGCTCCCAGTGGCACGAGAGTTACGGTCCCTGTATCCTGGCGAACGCACGTGAGCCCCGGGGGCGGCGCAATTTCACCATGGCTCACGAGTACTATCATTTGCTAGTTCACCGTGGCCAGGCGTACAGTTGCGCCGTTGAGGTGCTCACGGACGCCGGCGAGGAACGTTCGGCCAGCCGTTTTGCCGCAGCCTTCCTCATGACGCAGGAGGGTCTGGCGACGGGTCTGCGAATGAGGCAGCAGCGCAGCCAGCTCGAATCCCCAAAAGACTACGCCCCGCTCGCCACGAAGTGGCGCGTCAGCGTGGAGGCGCTGCTGTATGCTCTCAGGGATTTCAGTCTCCTGCCACGCGACGAAGCAGACAGGCTTCTGCGCGAGTGGACGACGACGACGCAGCACGTCCGCTGGCCGAAGGGGAAACCCCGTCCGACGCAGTGGCAGCGCCGCCTTGAGCATCTAGGCCACGGTTACACAGAAGCAGCGGTCGGCGCATACCGCGAAGGGCGCATCTCACTCAGCAAACTGGCCGAGTACCTTGGCATGGACATAAGAGAAGCGCGAAAGGCTGCTGAGGCACCCTGAGGCATCCCGTTGACAAGAAGACGCCCACCCCGGCCCCCCGAGTTGGTATTCCAGCCTTACGTTCTCGACGCTACCGCGCTGATTGACTTCGAGCGTTCTCGGGACCTTCGGAAACACCTGTCGAATCCAGGCGACTCGATCCTCGTGCCTTGGCGCGTGATGAAGGAAGTGACACGGGGCTGCCGGAGCCTCCTCTGTAAATGGGTCAAGAAGAATCGGTCCAATGTGGTGCGCCGCGTAACTGATAAGGAGTCAGCCCTTGCAGTCAGATTGGCGCAAGAGTTCGCTGCTTTGATTGACGAAGCCGACGCTGAAGCGATCGCCATCGCCAGCGCACGACAAGCCATCCTTGTGACCGGGGAGCGCGCAACCAAGATCCCGGAGGTTGCGACCCAGTATGGGGTACAGTGCATAGGCCCGGCGCAATTCCTCTCGGAGTGGCCTGGCGCGGGGAGGGCCCGCTAGCATCACGGGCCGCTGCTGCATGATGACGCTGGCGGTCACCCCATCCGTTGCCCGGGTGCCTCCAACTTGCCGGCAGAGACCATCCTGTACCCCTGTTCCCCTAGCTTGCACCCTGGCGACGACGTTGTCCGCCTGTGCGCGGGGCAAGACAAGATGCATGACCACCCAACAAGGTCAACAGGCGGCCGCAGCGAACGCTTCAGCGGCGGACCGGCGCGGAAGGGAGGACCCAATGCCCACCTATATCTGCCTCGCAAATCTCACCGAGCAGGGCGTGAAGAACGCCAAGGATATACCAAGCCGGATCGAGGAGACGCGCAAGCTCTTCAGCTCCGTGGGGGCCAAACTCAAGGAGGTCTACCTGGTCACCGGCCAGTACGACTACGTGGTCATCGCGGAGGCGCCGGATGACGAGACCGCAGCCAGGGCGGCGCTCAGCCTGGCCGCCAAGGGCAATGTGCGCACCCAGACTCTTCGCGCCTTCACGCCCGAGGACCTGGGACGCATCATCGGCGACCTCCGCTAGCAGGAGCGTATCACCCGCGATTAGGAGCGCGCCGGTCCGCCGGATCTCATAGCCGCCGATAGACGCGGATCAACGCCGATCAATAAGACACCAGGGCGCTCGCCCACCAGTCAAGTAAGTCCGCGTACATCCGCGGCCAATGCACCAGCAGCGGAAGGAGCCGCAGTGGCATCGGAAAAACTCAAGCTCGGCGTCATCGTCGGCTTTCACCAGGAGCCCGAACCAGAACTGCGCAAGGTCGCCGACCTCGGCCTGCCCACCTGCCAACTCGCGTCATGGGATCCCCAGATGTACACCAAGGACCTTGCCGACCGCGTGCGGCGGGCCGGCGCCGACATCGGCGTGGAAATCACCACCCTGTGGGCCGGCTATCCGGGGCCGGCGGTGTGGAACTTCGTTGACGGGCCGGCGACCATCGGCTTCGTTCCACCGGAGTACCGGGAGATGCGGGTGGAGGCTCTGCTGCGCGCCGCGGAATTCGCGCGCGCCATCGGCGTGCCCTCGATAACGACGCACGCCGGCTTCATCCCCGAGAATCCGCGCGACCCGCTTTACGCGGGAACGATTGACGCCCTGGTGCGCATTGCCGAGCACTGCAAGGAGTTGGGGCTCGACTTTTGCTTTGAGACCGGGCAGGAGACGCCGATCACGCTTCTGCGCGCGATGACCGACATCGGCGCCGGCAACCTGGGCGTCAACCTGGATCCCGCCAACCTGCTGATGTATGGCAAGGCCAACCCGGTGGACGCACTTGATATTCTGGGCCCTCACGTCCGCGGCGTGCACGCGAAAGATGGCGAGTATCCCACCGAGCCGAATAGCCTGGGCGGGGAGAAGCCGCTGGGGGAGGGACGGGTCGGCTTTGACCGGTTGATCCCGAAGTTGAAGAGCTTCGGCTACGCGGGGGCGCTGACGATTGAGCGCGAAATCTCCGGCGACCAGCAAATCCGCGACATCCGCCGGGCGATCGAACTCCTGACGCCGCTGGTCTGAACGGATGGCAGGAGAGCCGTCCTGCGGAGGCGGATGAATGCCGCCGCTTAGGGCCCTTCGGCCAGGCGAGCCTCCGTGGCGCGCGCCTTCTATGGCGCCCTCGGAGCGTCTGGCCTACTGCGGCGCCTCCGCGAAGCGGCCGATGGCGCGGAACTTGTCGTAGCGGCGGCGGACAAGGTCATCGGCCTCCAGGTCCTGCAACTGCTCCAAGGCGCGGATGACGCAATGCTTGACGCGCTCGGCGGTGGCCGCGGGATCGCGGTGGGCGCCCCCGATAGGCTCGCCGATGATCTCGTCGGCGATGCCGAGTTGAAACGCATCCTGGGCGCTTAGGCGCAGCGCCTCGGCGGCCTCCGGAGCGCGCGATGAATCACGGCCGAACGCATCGAGGATGGCGGCGCACCCCTCCGGCGGAATCACCGAGTAGGTGGAATGCTCCAGCATCATCACCCAGTCGCCGACCCCGATGCCGATGGCGCCGCCGCTGCCACCCTCGCCGATGACGACGACAACGATGGGCACCCGCAGGGCCGACATCTCCGCCAGGTTGCGGGCGATGGCCTCGCAGATGCCGCGCTCTTCCGCCTCCAGCCGCGATTCGGCGGCCGGCGTATCAATGAATGAGATCACCGGCCGGCCGAACTTCTGCGCCAGTTGCATGACGCGCAGGGCCTTGCGATAAGCCTCGGGCCGGGCGCTGCCGAAGTTGCGGAACTGGCGCTCCTTGAGGTCGCGCCCTTTCTGGTGCCCGATGAGGGCGACCTGCCGTCCGTCGAGGCGCGCCAGGCCGGCCACGATGGCCGGGTCATCGCCGAAGCGCCGGTCGCCGTGAAGCTCGACAAAATCCTCGAACATGAGCCTCACGTAATCCAGCGTATAGGGGCGGCTGGGATGGCGCGCCATCAGCACCTTGTCCCACGGCGACAGGCGGGAGAAGATCTCCTCGCACAGCTTGTCCTGCCGCGCCCTGAGCCTGGCGATTTCGGCGGACTTGTCAATGCCGCGGGTGGTGGTGAAGCGCTCCAACTCGGCGATGCGCTCCTCCAGCTCCTGGAGCGGCTTCTCGAACGGCAACCAGCGGCTGGGCGGATGCATCAGATGTTTCCCCGGGCCGGTCTCAAGTCACTCGGAGCCGTCGCGTCATCCCATCGCGGTCATCGCAGCGAGAGTCCCTCGACTTCGCTCCGGACGCGTCTTGACTTCGTTTAGACTGAGACGTTTGGTGTCGCGCGCGCGTACGCCGAGGCGTTGTGCAGCAGCCTCGGCGAGTCGCCCCCAGCCGTAGCTGCGGTTAACCGGTCCGGGGCGGGGTGGACGCGCCACCTTCCGGTGGACAACGCAGCTATCCACCACGACCGGCCGCACTTCGCTCGCAACGACGGGTATGGAGAGCCATGACCCGCGGCGCCCGGCCGCGCCGTTCAAATGCTCGACCGGGCCCGCGCAACCGCTCAGGCCGCCTTCGAGTCCTTCGCGACTACGCCGTCTTGTGAACCTCGGTTTGAGCGCCTGGGATCTATTTCGCCCGCTTGATCATCCCGCTGAGAGCCTGGAGCTCGCTGCCGATAAGCTTGAGGGCCTTGTCCACCTCCGCGGAATTCACTTTGGTGCGCCGGGCGAGCTTCTGTCCGACCATCCGGGCGTTCTTGTTATCGGCGACTTGCTTCGAGGTTTTCTTGTGGGCGAGCCAGAAGCTGGCGTGTTCGACCTGCATGGTCGCGCCAATCAGCTGCATCCCCGCCGCCACCGCTTGCTTTTTCGCCCATGCTTGAGTGGCCGCACGGTGACTATGGCGACCAAGGGCAAGATCGGCGCGGGCGAAGGCCAGGCGCATCTGCTTGCTCTGAACCTTGGCGATGTCTTTCGCCAGTTTGCTGATGTCGGCGGCGGCGCTGCTCACCGCGGCCTTGTCTTCCTTCGGGAAGCGCCCTGCAGAGACTCGGAGCGCGGTTGCGGCCTTGCCCAGGAGCGTAGCGGCAGTCTTGCGATCTCCCTTGGTAAGGGCCGCGTCCGCCCGCCTGAAGAGCGGCTCTGGGCGGTTGGGGCCGGCGAAAGCCCCGCGCCGCATCCTAGCCTTGCCCGGCGCCTTGGCCGCAGGTGGCGCCGCCCACACGCTGGCCGAGAACGCGGCAATGATGACGACGATGGCAAACCGGTGCGCCCTGTGATACATAGCTGTAGCCTCCTTTTACATCTTGGGCCTGGCGCGCAATACGACAGGAGCCAGCGAAACACCTCTTGGGCACAGCACACAAGCCTGCAAAAGACCGCGCCGGGCGCAGTTCTGGCGGCGGCGCGCCTGGACCAGGAGATGACGCGCTACCCTCAAGCGGAGGCTTCGCGTCCGCCATAAGGCCGCGCGACCGCAGCGCGCGGCCGCCCAGGGGCGAAGACCGCGGCACCCGGGGTAAGGTGAAAGGGCGGCCTGAGCCACGCGCCGAATGGGGGTCTCGATGGCCCGCTCCCTCGACCCCCACTTGCCTAATGATGGCGACGATGGCGGCGTCCGCCGACGAGCCTTCATCCTCGGGGTCACTAATGGCGCGCTTTTCCAGATGGGGATGGCGTTCGTAGATCCCTCGACCGTGCTGCCGGCGTTCATCGCTGAACTGACGCGCTCGGAACTGGCGGTGGGGGCGGTATCGGCGGTCGCCGCCGGCGGCTGGCTGCTGCCGCAGTTGGTGGTCGCCAATTACGTGCAGGTGATGCCGCGCAAGCTGCCGGTCTACCGGGCGGCGGCGGTGATTCGCGTGGCGGTGATGGGGACGATGATCGCCGCGCTCGACCTGTTGGGGGCGCGGCCGCGTCTGATCTTGCCGATCTTCCTCATGCTCTACGGAGCATTTGCCTTCGCCGGCGGGGTAGGCGGCATCCCGTTCTTCGATGTGGTGGCGAAGGTGGTGCCTCCCTATCGCATCGGCAGCTTCTTTGGGCAGCGATTGATGTTCGGCGGCATGCTGGGCCTGGTTGCCGCGGGGGTGGTGCGCCAGGTGCTGAGCGGCAATAGCTCGCTTGACTTCCCGCGCAACTATATCGTTCTTTTCGTGATGGGGGCGGTTGCGGTAGCGGCGGGGCTTTTCTGCTTCTCCCTGGTGGAGGAGCCTGCCGGCCGCGTGGAGGGGGAGCGCCCGCCGCTGCGGGAGTTCCTGCGACGCGCGCCATCGGTGCTCGTTCAAGACGCGGATTTCAGGCGGCTGTTCATCGTGGGGCTGGTGCAGGGCGTGGCAGGAATTGCCACCCCTTTCTACGTTGTCTTCACCGGGGTGGGTTTGGGCATGCCGCGCGATATGCTGGGCATCTACCTCGGTTTCAGCACCGCCGGCGGCATCATCTCGAACTTCCTGTGGGCGCCGTTGAGCGATCGCTACGGGGGCAAACGGGCGATGGTGTGGGTGGCGGTGGTGGGGCTGCTGGCGCCGGCGACCGCCAGCGCGCTGGCGATGGCGCCGCTGGCGCATCGGTTGGCCGGGTGGGGCTTTTGCGGGGTCTTCCTCTTGCTCGGCTCCGCAAGCAGCGGATCCTTCATCGCCTACAGCCATTACCTGCTCGAGGTCGCACCTGAGCTGATGAGGCCGACGTATGTGGGGGTGGTCAACACTTTCTCGGGGGCGCTGGTGGTGATGCCGCTGCTGGGCGGGGTGCTGGCGCAGGTGTGGTCTTTTCAAGCGGTGTTCGTGATCGCGGGAGCAGCGAGTTTCGCGGGGCTGATCGGGGCCGGGCGACTGCGGGATCTACGAGAGGGAGCGATGGAGCGGTTTGGCGAGAGGCGGCAGCCGGAAAGGGGCGGAAAAGGGTAGGGGATAAGTTGCGGCCGGGCATTGAGCGGCTCAGCGGATGCCGCCGGCCTTTCGGTGCCTATCTCCCGGCGGGGGCGAGCGCGAGGCAGGTAGGGACGCGCCCGCCGGCGAAGTCTGTTGAGCCGCCACAAACGGAGACGATTTCGGGGCCGATCCGGCAAATGGGCGCCCCCCCGGAGGCGGGCAAGCATCGGCGGATGACAAAATGGCCAAAGGTTACCTGGTGCGCAAGCTGTCGGAGGTGGAGGCGGTGCCGTGTTTGTGCGGCACCAGCACGCGCCCCATCACCCGGGAGCACACGCCGGTGCTGAACTTCCACATCGTCAACATCCAGGACTCGAAAAAACACTACCACCGGGAATGCACCGAGCTTTATTTCATCCTCGGAGGCAGCGGCGTGCTTGAGCTTGATGACGATGAAGTGGAGCTGGAGCCAGGCACCGTAATCCTGATCGAGCCGGGCACCGCGCATCGCGGCCGGGGGGACTTTCGCGCCGTGGTAGTCGGCGTCCCGGCGTGGAACCCCGAGGACGAGGTCGTAGTATAGCCGCTCCTCATTCCGAACCGCGCTCGGAGGGACACCGCCGGGCCTCCTTCGCCAAGGCTCCTTCGCCGAGGCTTCGGAGCCTGAAGGGCGGCGGTGCCACATGGTGTGACCTGCCGACCAAAGAAAGCTTGCCCTCGGCGGTTGAAAGAACCCTTACCAGCGATGCCCAAGCCCAAAGTGGCGGTTGTGATGAATGCCGATATGTACGGCCAGCTCATGAGCGCGCCGGTCAGCCAGGCGCTCGAGGCGTTCGCCGAGCCGCGGAGGCAGCCACAGGAGGGCAACCTGCCGCAAAGCGAGCTGGCGGGCGCGATCGCCGACTGCGACGCGGCGCTGACGACGTGGGGCAGCCCGCAATTCACGGGCGAGATCCTCGACCGCGCGCTCAGGCTGCGCATTATCGCGCATGCCGCGGGCAGCATTCGTCCCATCGCGGCGCGGGAGGCGTTCGAGCGCGGCATCGTGGTCACGAGCGCCGCCCCCATCATCGCCTACTATGTTGCCGAGCACTGCTTGGGGCTCGCGATCATGCTGCTGCGCAACATTGCCAACCACGACCGCGCCATGCGCGCCGAGCGCACCTGGGGCAGCGCGGCGCATAAGCCGGCCGATTCGCTGTTCGATGTGCGAGTGGGCCTGGTCGGCTTGGGCCAGGTCGGGCGCTGGTTGGCCCGGCTGCTCAAGCCATTCGGGTGCGAGGTGTGGGCCTGTGATCCGCATGTCAACCCGGCCGCGGCCGCCGAGCTCGGGGTGAGGCTGGTGGGGCTTGACGAACTGCTGCGCTGGTGCCGGGTGGTGAGCCTGCACGCGGCGAATCTGCCCGAGAACCGGCATATGATAGGCGCCCGGGAGCTGGCCCTGCTGCCCGATGGCGCGTGCCTGATCAACACCGCGCGCGGGGGGCTGGTGGATCACGACGCCCTGATCGTGGAGCTGAAGCAGAACCGGATCAAGGCCGCGCTGGATGTCACCGACCCCGAGCCGCTGCCTGCCGAGAGCCCGCTGCGCGACCTGCCGAACACGGTGCTAACGCCGCACGTGGCGGGCCCGACATCGGCCGGGCGCTGGCACATGGCGCAGGCGATGGTGGAGGAGCTGCGGCGCTTCTTCGCGGGCGAACCCCTGCTTTACGAGGTGACCAAGGAGCGCCTGGCCACCATCGCCTGAGCCGAAAGACCGAGATGACGCAGAGGGCGAAACCAACACCTGCCGCACCGACGGACAAGACCGCAGCGGCCCCCGCGGCCAGGCCAACGCTGGCGCTGATTGACGGCAACAGCCTGCTCTACCGCGCCTTCTTTGCCCTGCCAATGCTGACGACATCACAGGGGGAGGTGACGAACGCGATCTACGGCTTCACCATGATGCTGTACAAGGTGCTGGAGGAGGTGAAGCCGCAGTGCATCGCGGTGTGCTTCGACGTGCCCAAGCCGACGTTTCGCCATCACCGCTACCTGGAGTACAAGGCGACGCGGCGGCGCACCCCGGACGAGCTTGCGGCGCAAGTGCACATGGCGAAGGATCTGCTGAACGCGATGCGCATCCCGACCCTGGAGCTGGAGGGGTATGAGGCCGATGACCTGATCGGCGCGGCCGCCAAGCGCGCCACCGACCAAAACCACACCGTGCTCATCGTCACCGGTGACCTCGATGCGCTGCAACTGGTGTCCGAGAACATCACCGTCATGACCACGAAGCGCGGGGTTACGGAGACCGTGACCTACGACGAGGCGGCGGTGCGCGAGCGCTACGGCGTGCCCCCCAAGCAGTTGCCCGACCTCAAGGCCCTGCGGGGAGATGCGAGTGACAACATCCCCGGGGTGCCTGGGATCGGGGAGAAGACGGCCTCGAAGCTGGTGCAGGACTTCGGCTCGGTGGAGGAGCTGATCGCTCACCTCGACCGGCTGGACAACCCCAAGCTCGCGGATGCCCTGCGCACCTATGCCGAGCAGCTCGAGATGTCGAAGGACCTGGCGACCATTCGCAGTGACATCGAGATGGATTTCGACCTGGAGCGCTGCCGGGTGGGGCCGCCGGATGCCGAAAAGCTGGCGGAGCTCTACCGGCGCTTCGAGTTCAAGTCACTGCTGGGGAAGCTGGAGGTGAGCGAGGAGGCGGCGCTGCGGCCGGTGATCGCTGATTCGGTGGAGAAGGTGGAGGAACTGGCGCGGCGGCTGGCGGCGGGAGAGCGAGCGTCATTCGTGCTTGCGTTCAGCGGCGCGGACGGTCTCAAGGGACGAATACTGGGGGCGGGGTTTTGCGTCGCGGAGGCCGGCGCATACTTCGTGCCCCTGGTGACTGCGCCGGCGCCGACGTTCGGCGAAGCGGCACGGCCGGCGCCGGCGAAAGGCGGAAAGCGACTCGCCAAAGGCCAAGCCGGCGCAGAGGCGCAAGGGGCGGGGCCGCCGGGTCAGCCGGCCGGCGGCGAATCGCGCGAAGACTTGTGGCGGGCTCTCGACCCGGTATGGGGCGACGAGAACGCCGCCAAGGGCACCCATGACCTGAAGGCCGCTTACAATGCCCTGTGCCGCCGCGGCATAACCTTGCGCGGGGCGCGCTTCGACACCGCGCTCGCCTCGTATCTGCTCAACCCGGCGCGGCAGACCCATCGCATCAGTGACATCGCTTTCGATCAGCTTCGTATCACCCCAGCCGAGGAAGTGGACATCAGCCAGGCCTGGGAGCAGGGCGACATCGCGGGCATCGCGCACCAGCTTTGCCTGTGGGCGCGCCAGATCTATCAGCTCGAGCCAGTGCTGCGCCAGCGGCTGGATGAGCTTTACCTGACTGAGCTCTACGAGGCGGTGGAACTGCCTCTGACGCGCGTGCTATCGGAGATCGAGCTTGTCGGGGTCGCGGTTGATGTCGAGCACCTCAAGCGCGTGTCCGCCGATCTCGCCCAGCGCATCAACGAGCTCCAGGACCAGATCTACGCGTTGGCGGGCGAGGAGTTCACCATCAACTCGCCCAAGCAGTTGCAGGTGATCCTGTTCCAGAAGCTCAGGCTGCCCGCGGGCAAGCGCACCAAGACCGGGTATTCCACCGGCGCGGAGGTGCTGGAGGCGCTGGCCGAAGATTACGAGATCGCGCGGCGCATCCTGCAATACCGGGAGGTGACGAAGCTCCAGTCCACCTATGTCGAGGCGCTGCCGAAGCTGATTGACCCGGCCACGGGGCGGGTGCATACCTCGCTCAACCAGACGGTCACAGCGACCGGCCGCCTGTCGAGCAGTGCCCCGAACTTGCAGAACATCCCGGTGCGGGGGGACCTGGGGCAGAACATTCGGAGGGCGTTCATCGCCGGGCGTCCGCCCCTCGACTCCGCTCGGGACGGCCATCCCTCGCCCATGCGGGGCGACCCTGAGCTTGCTTGTCCTGAGCGAAGCCGAAGGGTCGAAGGGCCGGGCTGGGTGCTGCTGGCGGCTGATTACTCGCAAATCGAGCTGCGGGTTCTGGCGCATATCTCGCGCGATGAGAACCTGCTAGGCATCTTCGCCGCGGGCGACGATCTGCACACGCGCACCGCGTGCGAGATCTTCGGCGTCAAGCCCGACGAGGTGGCGCCCCAGATGCGGCGGCTGGCGAAGGTGGTCAATTTCGGCATTCCTTATGGCATGAGCGAGCACGGCCTGGCGCGCGATATGGGGGTGAGTAAGACCGAGGCGAAAGAATACATCGCGCGGTATTTCCGGCGCTTCCCCGGGGTGCGCGATTATATGGACCGCGTCATCGAGGAGGCGCGGCGCACCGGGTACGTGACGACCATCCTGGGGCGCCGGCGCAACCTGCCCGACCTCGCCAGCAGCTCGCGCCAGTTGCGGGAATTCGCGGAGCGCACGGCGATCAATACCCCCATCCAGGGCAGCGCGGCGGACATCATCAAGCTCGCGATGCTCGCGGTGCACCGGGAGCTGGAGAAGCTGGCGGGGGGTATGGCTGGGGCGCCAGAATCTGTCATTCTGAGCGAAGCGAAGAATCTTGCCTCCGCTGCCAAGTGCCGTTCCTGGGGGAATGACGGCCGCCCCCGCATGATCCTGCAAGTCCACGACGAGCTTCTGCTGGAGCTGCCGCAGGAGCAAGTGGCCGATGTCGCCCGGCTGGTGTGTAAGTGCATGACCCAGGCCTATCCGCTGGCGGTGCCGCTGGAGGTGGAAGTCAAGAGCGGGCCGAACTGGGCGGACATGGAGGCGGTGCGTTTGCCTGATTGAAACCGCGGATTGACGCGGATGAACGCAGATCCATCTGGGCACCCGGAGGCCAACGCCTCTTCCTGGAAGGGTGTGTTCGTTTTCAGTGGGTGTGGGACGGAGCCGCGCGCTCGAACCGGGCGCGGCTTCCCGCCTGCGGCGGGCAAGCGCTGAAGTTGACTCGCCTCTGGCGAGCCGCGAATCGCGGGGTCAGTCTGCCCGCCATAGCCGTCGCGGCGACGGCGGGGCGACCCCGCGCCCAGTGCACTCCTCGGTCGGCGTTGAGCACGGAGTTGAACTGCGATACCCACTCTCCGCGAACACACCCTCCTGGAAGGGAGCGGCCCCGACTCGTCGGGGGTGAGGGTGCGCGCGGCGCCCACCACCCTCACCTTTATCCTCTCCCTCAGCGAGGGAAGAGGAGTCACTCCATGCGATTCCCAGATGCCTGCGTCACACGCCGCGACAAAGCGCGCGTGTCACCGAAAGGACAACCGCTTTGCCGCGTTGAATTAGGAATCCTGCTGGGAGCCTGCGATCGCTGCGGGTCATGTCGCAGGTGCCGCCTCCCAGCTTCGGCGGTAGAGATTTTATGGTAGGGGCACGGCCCTTCGACCCCGCTCAGGGTAAACAGGCCGTGCCCCTGCGTTCATAGACAAATATGGGAGAGACCCGTGAGCCGCATCATCTTCCTGGGGACGGGCGGGGCGCGCATACTGGTGTTCAAGCAGCTTCTCGCCTCCGGTGGGATGTGGATGGAGCTGGGTTCGCCCGCTGGCGGCGGGGAAGCCCGCTTCCATATTGACCCCGGCCCCGGCGCCCTCGTTCAGGCCACTAAACGCAAGCTCGACCCGACGCACCTCGACGCCATCATCCTCTCGCACCGCCATCTCGATCACGCGGGTGACGTCAACACCATGATCGAGGCCATGACCCAGGGCGGGACGCGGCGGCGGGGCAAGCTGTTCGCCCCCGCAGATGCCCTCGACGAGGACCCGGTGGTGCTGCAATATCTGCGCAAGTACCCCGAAGAAATCGTCACTCTCAAGCAGGGCGGCGCCTACGAGACCGCGGGCATTACTTTTCGCACTCCACTGCGGCTGCGCCATGGCGTCGAAACCTATGGCTTCATCTTTGAGGCGCCTGAGGGCCCCATCGGCTACATCGCGGACACCGAGTATTCCCCCGAGCTCGCGAATGCCTTCCGCGTGGATTATCTCATTGTCAACGTCCTGCGCCGCGAGCCGACCGAGGAACTACAGCACATGTCCGTGCCCCAGGCGCAGGAGCTGATCGCGGCGATCAAGCCGAAGGCGGCGATCCTGACGCATCTTGGCATGACGGTGTGGCGCGCCAAGCCGTGGGAGATCGCGGAGCGGATGTCGCAGGAGACGGGGATCAAAGTCATCGCCGCGCGCGATGGCATGCGGTACGAGTTGGGTGTGGAGTCGGAAGCTGACCCCGCACAACGCGGAAGACGCCAATAGAGCGCAGGGCAGGAGACCAGCTCCTGCCCTGCGACTAACTTCGACCTCTGCGTTCTCCGTGTTCTCTGTGGTTAAACGACCCCCGTTATTTCCCCATCTTGCGCAGATTCTCCAGGCACCGCTTGACGCACTCCAGCGGCGGCATGGCATAGACCTCTTGCTCGACGATGTACCACTCGGTGCCGCCGGTGGTTTCACACAACTCGAAGACGCGCTGCCACGGCACATCGCCCTCGCCGACCGACGCTGGCTTGCCCTGCTTGGAAAACTCCTTGAGGTGCACCGTGGTGGCGCGCCCCGGATAACGCTCGAGAAACGGCACCGGGTCGGCGCCGCCGTGCATCGCGTTGCCGGTATCGAACTGCATCACCACCTCGGGCCGGGTTGTGCCGAAGAACGTATCCCAGGGAAGCTCTCCCTCCATCGGTTGAAACTCGATGGTGTGATTGTGGTAGCCGACCCGCATCCCCGCCCGCCTCGCCTTCTCCGCCAGCTCATTGAATAGCTGCGCCGTCTGCCGCCACGCGGCGCGCGAATTGCGATACTCCTCGGGCAGCCCGGGCACGATGAGGAACTTGTTGCCGATGGTGTGATTGAACTCGATGGTCTTGGGCAACTCATCGCCGAGCAGGGTCTCGATGCCGGTGTGGGTGCCGCACGCCTTTAGGCCCAGGTCATCGAGCATCTGGCGCAGCTCGGCGGCGCTGCGACCATGGTAGCCGGCGAACTCGACGCCGGCGTAGCCCATGTGGGCGACCGCCTTGACCGTGCCGGGTAAATCGCGCGCGCAGTCGTCGCGCACCGAGTAGAGCTGTAGTGCGATAGGGATCTTTGCCATTTCGGCCTCCTCCTGTGAGCGGTTAGGGACTCCGGGCATGGATTCAACGCCGACCAGCGCGGAATCCTCTTGGCGCCGGCAAGATTCTTCAGCCGGGCGCGGGGTCAAGGCGGCCCGCGGCGTCTGCCGGGTGAGCGCCCGATCTCGCGGGATGCAGGCGCGGGGTGGAGGATTGTTCGCCGGCGGTCAATGAGCGGTCGGTTTCGAGAAGGGAGTTTCCGCCGCAGCCCCGTATGATTGTGCAAGCCTTGGATCGAGGGAGGCAGGCGATGCAGCGAAGAGTTGGCGGCTTGGGAATCGTCGCGCTGGGCGCGGCGCTGGCGGCGGCGGCGTGGGCGGCTCCGGCCAAGCCCGAGGGCCCCTCTAAGGCCGCCGCGTCAAGCCGGCCGGCCCGCGCGGACTCGCTGGAGCGGCACTTCAAGCAGGCCGAGGCGGACTTTCTCAAGGGGCGAAGACCTGCGGCGGCGGCGGAATTGCAGGAGGCCGCGAAGATGCTGCGGGGGTTGGCCGCACGGCTACCCGAAGATCATCAGCCAGCGCTGCGGGACTGCGCCGGTGAGCTCGAGCAAATGGGGCGAGACCTGGCCGGCCCGAAGGCCCGCCGAGTCACCCGGGCGCAGCTTCGGGAAGCTTTTGCGCGAGCGCATTACGCGCTGGCTGCTTCCCACCAGCGAACGGCGAGCGGGTTCTGGGCAAAGAAGGAACTGGCAGCGGTCGGCGGCAACTTGCAGGCGGCGGCCCATCACCTGATGCGCGCGGCGGCGTGGGAAGGGCACAAGCTAGAGCCGGCGCGAGCCACCGCCGCCAGGGAGGCGAATGTCATCGGCCGGCGGCTGAAAAAGGGCACTGCCGTCGCGGCGAGCAAGGTCGGGCCGGTGATCAAGCGGCTGGGCGAGGAGATCGAGGCCTACGGGCGCAAGCTGGAGAAGTGACGGGGCCCGTTGGCGTCGCGAGCGGGTAAAGCGAATCAAGCGCGGCGGGTCGCGCCGGTCTGGCGGTGAGGCCGAGCGAGGCTTTGGCTGAGCCCGGCTGGCCGTTGACTGGGCTGGGGAAAGCGATTGGGGTGCAAGCGCCTGACCCAAGCCCCGGGATGGTCGCAGCCGGCAGAGGCAGAGCGGGGCAAGGCGCCGCAAAAGGGGAGTTGTCAGGAGGGCAGGGCTGGCAGAATCAGGCCGCTTGCACTATGGTGCGCAGGCCGGCGACGGATTCCTCGATCTCGCCGAGCTGGTCGTTGCAGCGGGCGATAAGCTTGTTGGCCTGGGCCAGGGGATCGGTCTTGCGGCGGCGGATCATCTCGATGGTCAAGACCGCCGCGCCGGCGAATGCGATTCCGCCGAGGATGAGCCACTTCTCGTTGTTCTTCGACATCATTCTCTCCCCGCTACACAGCCCCGAGGGCGAACGCGGCGCGATGGTGAGCGCGCCGAGAGTGTTATACCCGAAAGCGGCGGCGGCCTAACATCGGAACGCGGCGGCGGCCGGCAGGGGCTGGCGTCTCTGAGACGAGCGGGAGACGCTGCGACTTGGCCCGGTGCGCAACGGCGATGAAAACCCGGTGGGGGCGAATCTAAAGCTCGTAGGCTTGTTCCTGTGCGCCCTCGTTGTAACTCTCGAAAATGCGCTTGACGAAGGTCAGCAACTCGATGGGGTTGAAGGGCTTGGTGAGGTAACAGTCAACCCCGGAAGCCCAGCCGCGGAAGACGTCGGCGTCTTGGGCCTTGGCGGTGAGCATGACGACCGGGATGTTCTTGGTCTTGTCGTCAGCCTTGAGGCGCTTGAGCACTTCGAAGCCATCCATGTGGGGCATCATGACATCGAGGACGATGAGGTCGGGCTTGTCGGACTCGACCTTTTTCAGCGCCTCCTTGCCGTCGAAAGCGGTCACCACCTGGTAGCCGGTGCGCTCCAGGTTGACCTGCACCAGACGCACGATGTGACGCTCGTCATCCACCACGAGGATCTTTTTTTGCTTGGGCATGTAGCGTAGCCTCCGGGCCCTGTTGGCGCGAGTATAACACAGGCATTGGTGGGTGTCAACGCGAGGGGGGAATCGGTCTGGTAGCATAGCGATTATGTCCCCATGCAACGGCTAAGCCCTACGGGCCGCCGTCCCGGCCGAAGGCCTAGGGACTGCAAAGGGAAAATGTCCCCTTCCGGGCTGAGGAGGTGCTAGAGGCTTACCCGCCGCAGGAGGGCTGAAAGGCGGGAGCCGCCCGTGGTTTGCACCGCCGGATCCCCAAATCCGGCGCGCGCGGCGCGGGGGCAGCGATCTTGGCGGCCGCCCTGGGGGCCGCGGCTAGCCGTGAAGGCCGCGGTGGCGGTGACTACGCGACTCAGCCACTTGACAGGGCAGCGATAATGCCCGCATGGACTACCACATCGCAGTCACGGATCGAGAGGTGAAACGCTACCAGTTGCTCAAGCAGGTGCTGCAAGACAAGGTCACCCTCGCCCACACTCATTTCCCGGCTTTCTGCTTCAGCATTTTGAGTACGTATCGCATTTCGTGGGCCCACTCGTTGCGGTTCTCGGCGCGGCTTTCAGCCAGGGTGATCGCCTTCTCCATATACATTGCCGCCTCCGCAAATCGTTGCTGCTGCTCTCTGAGCGTCGCCAGCTCAGCATAGGCCGCAGCGCTGTTCGGGTTCATCTTCAGCAGTGTCCGCAGTTCTCGCTCTGACTCTTTGGGCTTCCCTGCCCAACGCAACCAGAGCGCCATGTGCAGGTGCCTTCCCATTATTTCCCCTTGGGTCCTCGGCGCAACAATCTCGAACTCTTTCCATTTCTCCATCAGGCACCCGCCCGAACGCATTCCCGCGACCCTCACCTGCGCGGCCATCGCCTTGCCCTTGGCAATCTTCTCCAACCCCCATGCGCTTTCCGCGACTGCGGCGTCGAATGCACGGGGCAGATCAATCTTGGCCTTCGTTATGTTAGCCAATGACACGTCAACCATGAGCGGCTCGCCGACGTAGAGCAAATCCGATCGGTGTTTTCCATCGACGGTCCCGGCAATCGTCCGCACCGTGATGCTCCACCACAGTTGACCGAGCGAAGCGCGATCCGATGTCGGCTGTGCCTCCACTAAAGCCGCTTGTGATAGCGCATGGGCGGGCGTAGCTGCGGGAGGCCAGAGCCGTGTGAGGACAACCGTGCAAAGACCCAGTTGCAGTAAGAACACCAGTACATGCCTAGACATTGGTCCATCCCTCCTAATGCACCCTGATTTGACCGCTGTCTGCAGCATCATAGTTCTGCGGAATGTTGGTCCAGTCCGCGTTTGCCCACGCCAGGAAGCCGCTGACCATGACCGTGAGATGCCCTGGACTATAGTCGTAGTGCTCAATGTGCAGAGCGTGGCCCACTTCGTGGGCTATGGTTTTCCTGATTCCCAGGCGGTCGGCCTCGTCCTCGTGCTCGACGTCGCGTGCGATAGCTGTGTCCTCTGGATCCTCAGGGGGAAACACGTTGCCATTTACCCTCACCCGTCCCGATAGAATCGGGACGACCTCTCCCTGAAAGGGCGAGGAGTCCCGCCGGACACCTACT
>Ga0315289_10001423_pt1 | contig 37220 bp, 34 predicted proteins | sample YL17G11_40_MG_FD_203452 | JGI IMG/M metagenome (GOLD analysis project Ga0315289, IMG submission 203452) | Sediment microbial communities from Yellowstone Lake, YNP, Wyoming, USA - YL17G11_40 | ecosystem: Environmental > Aquatic > Freshwater > Lake > Sediment | place: USA: Wyoming | collected...
AATTCTCACCAGACATATTAGTAGTCTATCCTTCTTGGGAAACAATACCTGTAGATGTAAAAACTGCAAAAGCTTTGAAAAAAGCAACAGGCTGTAAGGTTGTGTTTGTTGGCCCTTGGGCCTCAATAGACCCTAAAATGATAATGAAAATGTCAAAGGACGTTGATTTTGTTGCTCAGTATGAATTCGATGATACACTTCTAGAATTAGCAAATGAAGTTGAATCAAAGAAAATACTTGGTTTGTTTTGGCGAAAAAACAACACTGTAAAACAAAATCCAACTAGACCTCTCATAACAGGTAAACAGTTAAATGAGTTTCCATTTGTATCAGACATTTATAGAAGATACTTAAACATTAAGAATTACAAAGTTATCCAACAACTTTATCCATACGTTGATATATTCATTGGTAGAGGTTGCTGTTGGGGCCTTTGTACATTCTGTTTGTGGGTTCATACTTTAAGTCGTTCTGCAACTTGTAAACCTAGTGAAAAACACCGTGCTAGAGATATTAGCAATGTGATTGAAGAAATTAAATTTATAAAAGAAAAAATGCCAGAGATTAAGGAAATTATCATTCAAGATGATACGTTACCACCTTCGACTGCAAGAGAATTTTCCAAAGCACTTTTAAAAGAAAAGCTTGATATTACTTGGTCTTGTTATTGTAGAGTTGATTACCCACAGGATGTGCTTGAGTTGATGAAAAAGGCAGGTTGCAATGTTATTCACGTTGGATTTGAATCATCTAATCAGCAAATTTTGAACAACATTAAAAAAGGAGCTACAGTAGAGCAGGGTGAAAGATTTGCAAAATGGACGCGCGAATTAGGTTTGAAGGTTCATGCAGATTTTATGATTGGACTCCCAGGAGAAACTATGGAGACAATCAAGGCAACACAAAAATGGGCATATTCATTAGACATGGAGACTTATCAATTCACTGTACCAAAATTATATCCTGGAACACCACTTTATGAATACCTAAAAAATAATAATTTCTTGAAAAACGGAGAGGTGAACTATCCACACCTATCGAGCGAGGAAATAAGATATTGGGCGAAGAAACTAACCAGAGATTACTATCTGAGTTGGAGAAACATAAAGAAATTAACACCTGAGAGATTTTTCAGGCTCGCAGGAGCTACGATAAAACTTATACCAAAACTCTTATGGAGAGAATGGTAATTATATGAAATTTTCAGTGTAGTGAATGCAGTATTAAGATTTTTAAATATTTATGTTCAAAAGGATAGATGAAAATAATGACGAAGATATTATTGATTGATCCGCCATCGCCGGAAGAACTCACAATACTGAGAACTATAGGCAACATAGGTACTGGTAAAGCAGACATAAAGTGGCCACCTTATGATTTGATGGTCCTTGGTGGGTTATTCAGAAAAAACGATATACATGATTTCAAGATAATAGATGCCAATAACTTAAGAATCACATATCCTGAGCTTGAAAAAATCATAGCGATGGAAAGTCCTGAATTTGTCATATTTTTGCTGAGCAGGAATGGAATGAATTATGATTTGCAATTACCTAAGATGGTTAAACGTCTTAACTCAAATACAAAAACGGTTGCAATAGGACTTTCAATAAAAGCAATTGGAAACTTGGACGAAGTACTCGAGAAGACACCAGAACTTGATATAATAGTTTATAGCTGGGCTGAAATGCCAGTTCTTAATATTGTAAAATTAACACCTGAGGCAGCTATTGATGGAATTTATTGGAAGAAGGAAGGAAAAGCTATAAAGAACCAGGCTCAAACACCAGTTTATAACAACTTTGGCATACCTGCGCACGATAAGGTCCCTTTAAAAATTTACAGAGACCCTTTGACCAAAAGAAGACCAGTGACAGGTGTTAGATTTTCTATGGGGTGTATAGGTTCTTGTAAGTTCTGTCCAACAGTTCCTTTCCAAAGACCTGTTATGTTTAGAGACGTTGAGAATGTAATAGATGAACTGTTCTTCATTCAAGCATTAGGCGTGAAAGAGATAATATTCTTTGACTGTACTTTCTCGAATAGTATACCGTATGCTAAAGAGTTGTTGAAAAGAATGATTGAAGAAAAGTTTGATTTTACTTGGGTTTGTGATGAAAGGGCAGATTCCTTAAATCCAGAGTTACTTGAATTAATGAAAAAAGCTGGGTGTTACACGATTAAATTGGGTACTGATAGTTCTTCACAAAAGATTCTTGACAATATAAGTAAGAAAGAAAGTGTTGAACAAATAGAGAATGCTGTTAGATGGATAAAGGATGCAGGAATAAAACTTCATATGTATGCAACATTCGGTCATCCAGATGAGACTGAAGCAACTATGCGAAACACTATAGAATGGATAAAAAAATTAGATCCTGATACTGCATCCTTTGGTATTGTAACACCTGTCCCAGAAACAGAATTCTATGATTTTTTGAAGAGTAACGGCTTTTTAAAAGAGGATGTTAACCTCGAATCTTTCGATCCTGTAATGGAACCTGTTTATGAGTATCCTTGGCTTTCCTCGAAGAAAATACTTGAAATGTCAAGAAATGGATACAGAGAATTTTATATGAGGCCTAAGTTCATACTAAGGAGACTTAGAAATGTGTCATCTTGGAAATACGAAGTACAGAACGCTTTAATGTTCTTTAGGACTTATATTAAAGGTAAATAAATTTTATATATAAAATAGTCATTTGCGGCGTTTACAATGAAAATAAACATAAATGAAAAATACTTTTATGTAATTTTTATTATTGCCATAGTGTTTTTTTCACTTACGCTTGTCAACCCTAGGTCAGACAATTACTTTATGTACTATGTATCAAGAGAGTTCTTAAGAAATCCTGATTTTTTATGGAGTCATGTAGATGCGGTTAGATCTTCTGTGCTAGCAAGCGGTTACACCAAAAATGTCTTTAATTATCCGCCACTAACTATGTTTTTATATTCAATTCTAATTCTTTTTAATTTACCGCCAATACTGCTAATAGCAATATCTTTTATGGTTATTGTCTTCTTTACATACAAGTTAAATAATAAAGCTGTTCCTCTACTGTTCATATCATTTCTCTTTTTAAGAAGTGTAATTCAAGGCGAAAGTGATGTTCTTGTTGCAACATTTGCATTAGCTTCGGTTTATTTCTTTGATAAAAAACCTTTAATATCAGGTATATTTGCTGCAATGGCATTTTTGTCAAAACAAACTGGAACATTAGTTGTTGGATGGTTTATACTTTCTATACTTATGTTTAAAAGAAAAGAATTGAGTTTAAGCCTTAAGAATAGATATATTTTATCAGTTATTGCTGTTATTCTAATGGTTTCTATTTGGTACGCGAGAAACTACATTTTAAACGAGGGCGATATCATAGGAGTGATTACAGGGCGAAAAGCTTCAACATTTCAGCTTACTGAAGAGTTTCTAAGAGTCGGCATTCAGGCCAGTTCACCTGAAATATTTTTCATAGACGCAACAGGATATTATCCAAATCCAATAGACCTCTTGCTGGTTTTGGGAGTGATATTCTTGGCAGTAGATATTTTTAGAAAAAGAAAATTAGATTACATCAACTTTTTTGTTATATTGTCCCTTATAGCTTACGCAACATTTCAAGCAATCTCTTTAAGAGAATTGATGACAATTAGATATTATTTATTCATGTTTCCTCTGTTAGCGGTTATAATAGCTAATAACTTGAATCAAAAGTATTTCAAATACTTATTAGTAATAAGCATTGTTATTTTCATATTTTATATTTCAAGCTTGCAGAAGTACGCTTTCAATCAATTAAAAGAACAAATTGATGTTGCATGTCCACAGATAAAACAAGCCGTAGATATGAATCCAGTTTATGTAGATTTTTTTCATCATATATTCCTGGCGTATGAGTGTGATTTAAATCTAACTGACCTAAATCATAGTGTATTTGTTGTCAATTTGACATCAGGATCAATATATCCTACGAATATAAGTTCATAAGTGGTACAATGAATTTAGAATTTTCAAGTAAAGAATTATTTTTAATAGCATTACTTATCTTAGGAGTGACTTTTCTGTATCTAGCTCAAACTACAGGTTTTCTAGGAGAGGATGAAGCATCATATATATCATCAGCTAGAGAATTTGCTAAGGGACAATATAATATTATTAACGAATTTGGATATCCTAATGTATTATCACCACTATACCCTCTATTAATTTCATTTTTTTCATTTTTATCCTCAAACTTTTTGATGCTAGCAAAATCAATAAGTATAATTTTCGGTCTGTTAACGATATTAGTTTTATACCTAATAACAAGGAAATTCAGCATTTTTGCTGGGTTTGCTTCTATGGCATTAATACTCGCTATTCCATATTTTACACACTTTATGTTTTTATCATATGTAGAAATACCAATAGCATTCTTTTCAATTTTATGTTTATACTTATTCTTATCTCTGGATTCTATAAAAAAATCTATATTTCTAGGAGTTATTTTAGGGCTATCAGCTTACGTTAAGCCCAGTGGGATATTTTTGACAGTTGCTTTCTTCTTATACTCATTTATAAACTTTATATTAAAGAAAAATAAAGAATTTTTCAAACTAACATTTATTTCTAGTATAGTAGCCTTTTTAGTTATTTCGCCTTGGATTATTAGAAACGTATATCTGTTTAATTACCCCTTTATAGAAGGACTAGACTATCTTTTCTCGGCACCGAAGGAGTTCATTCCTGCTTGGTTATCTAATGAAGTGACAGCATCAATATCTCCAGCAACAGACTACATGCAAGTTTTTGGATTATTTTCTTTATTTTTCATGATTACAGGGGTTGTTTATTATTTTAATACAAAGCAAGCAAAAGAAAAGAACGTAATAGAAATAGCAGGATTTACAAGCGCTTTATTTTTCATGTTTTACATAGTAAGAGCATATTTAGGCGGTATAGAGCCTAGGTATCTATCAATTATTTTCCCGCAGTTGGCGTTAATAGGCGGTATATTTATAGGAGACTTGAATAAAAAATTAATTCTTAAAAACAAATATTTGTCAGTAATAACAATCATATTAATATTCTATGGACTGTTTTTAAGTTATCAAGTTGCTCTAAGCACTAGTCAGTCAGTTAGATATCCAGATGATTACATTGAAGTTTTAACTTGGATAAAACAAAATACTCCTCAGAATTCTGTAGTATTTACTACATATGGAGGAAGTGTAAGCATGTTTGCTGAGAGAAAAAGAGTCTGGAATTCTTTAGAAGAGTTTCCAACAATAATGACAACTCAAAACAGCACATATATTCATGACACTTTGAAAAAATATAATGTTACTCACATTTTAATATGGAAAGATGTTATTGCTCAAAATTACATCGTTCCAGGTAGCAATATTCTTGGATTATTCACTTACAACTTTGTAAGCGTTGTTTTGAATAATAATGAAAGTTTTAGTATAGTACATGGTAACCAGAATAATGTTGTTCTGGAGTTGAAATGATGAGGTATCCGAAAATTTCAATAATAACACCAGCATACAATGAATCAGAAATAATAGAAAAAACAATGAAGCATTTAGTTAATGAATTGAAATATCCTTCTAGAAAAAAAGAAATAATAATAGGTATAGATGGCTGTACTGATAACACCTTAGATATAGTAAAAAAATTCATTAAAGAAAATAGAAAAAAATGTGTTATTAAAATTGATTGCGACGGGAAGAGAAGAGGGATGGCAGGCAGAATGATGAGTATGCTTAAGAAGGCTAAAGGTGAGATAGTATTGAAAATGGATGCAGACATGAGATTACACAGCCCTGGAAATGTTCTATATAAAATAGCAGATGCATTTAAAGACCCAAATGTTGGAGGAATTGTATGGTTTGGTGAAGATTTCTCGAAGACATTACAAGCAGAAAGAAGTTTTATTGCAAGAGGGGAGATATTTGCTAACATGCTTGTTTCTGAATTTAGAAAACAGTTCTACCCTTTAACTACTATTCCGCCTGTTCCGACATTAAGTGTTCAATGCTTTAGAAGAAAACTTATAAATCCAAACATCGATGCATCAAAAATAATATGCATGGATGATGAGATTGGGTACATGATTTTAAAAAAGAAATATAAGATTATTTATCTGGGCGATGTTTCAGTTTATTTTTATGGCGTACCGATTACAGTCCAACAGCTGTTTTATCAAAAAAGAAGAGGAATATCAGGTTGGTTTAAGCTTTCAGAAAAATATGACATACGTGTAATAGGCTATTATTCCCGAATATTTTATTTCTTTTTAAAGAACATATCAAAATATAAAATAGAAGATATTATATCATTTTTTTACTGGTGCGTAATATTCACATTTGCTATGATAGATGCAAAAATTAAAAAGAATTATTCAGTAACAAAAATATGGGTAAAAACTCCAAGGAAATTAAAATGAATAAAAATAAGATTAAATTAGATTTAGGTTGCGGTGAAAATAAAAGAAAAGGCTTCATTGGTATAGATAATGTCAAACTAGAAGGTGTTGATATAGTTCATGATTTAAATAAAGGCATACCTTATAAAAATGATAGCGTAGATGAAATTTTTACTAGGTCAACATTAGAACATTTGGATAACCCTCTTTTTATATTAGAGGAAATACACAGGGTCTTAAAGAAATGCTGTAAGGCAACAATACTTGTGCCTCACTTTTCTGACCCAATAGGCTATCACTTCTTACATAAGAGCTACTGGTCTTATAATAGTTTGAATTTTCTAGAAAAAGACAAAATGAGGCACTATTATACTAAAATAAACTTTAAAATATTAAAAAGATATATTTATTTGCCTCTTAGAGATTCACTATTTGTTAAGGTTCTTCAATTTTTTATTAATAGCTCCCCAAATTTTTTTGAGTGGGTGTTATGTCCTATAATAAAAGCAGAAGAAATAGAATTTGTAATACAAAAAATTTAGGCGTTATGTATGATCCAATCTTCAGTAACAAATCTAGTTATGGTTAGAAATTCCTTAAACACAATAAAAATAATGGAGGTGCTTTCATTTCTAGCCCTCTAGTCTCTTTTGTCGTTCCAGTCTATAACATGAAGAAAACAATTGAGTTATGCTTAAAAAGCATAATAAATCAAAACTATCAAAAAAACAAGTTTGAGATTGTTGTAGTTGATGATTGCAGTACAGATGGCTCATTCTCAATTATCAAGAAAGTACTTGAAGGCTCCAAAATTAAACATAATATTCTTAGAAACTCTAAAAACATGAAAATATCATACACCTCGAACAGGGCTATAAATAAAACATCTGGAAGATTCATAGCATATGTAGACTCAGATGCTATTCTTGAGAGAGACTGGTTGAAAAAAATTATTCTTGAAATGAAAGATAAAAACGTTGGTGCTGTGGCAGGATTCATAAAGACAGGGAATCCAGAAATTTTATGGTCTAAATTAGCAGGATACGAACTAGAATGGAGATATGCACAACTTAAATCTAAATATGTTGATCATGTTAGTACAACTAATACTTTATATAGAAGAGAAGCTCTGGAAAGTATAAAGTATAACGGGAAATATTTTGATGAAGGACTTTTTTATGGTTTGGATACTGACTTATCTAATCGCTTAAGACTAAAAGGTTGGAAAATAATTCAAACTAAATCAGTACATTGCATTCATTATTGGAAAGAGACTTTGAAAGGTTATTTCAAACAATGTTTTAACACAGCTTATGCAAGAATGATGTTAATGAAAAAATATAGAAGAATTGTCTTTGATAAGATAACTACACCTAAGCTTTTGATTCAAGTACCATTAGAAGGCTTGTTTTTACTTCTCTTGCTAATTAGTATTATTCTAGCATTCTTCAATACATTCTTAAGCTTTCAAAGCTTTATAGTAACCTCATTACTTTTCATTGTCCTCTTATTAATTCAAATGTCGAGAACATTTTGGGTTTTAAAGGTTAAAAAAGATAAAAAGCTAGCTATATGTTTTCCATTCCTACTACAGATACGAAATGTAGCTGCTGTTTATGCTGTTATGATTTACATCTTAAAAAAATTCATGAAGAGTGGTACATTAAATGAAACAATCAAAAAGTGAAATAAAAGAATGGTGGGATGACTTTTTACTAGAAGGTAAGCTTAATCAAAATGAAACAAGTCAAAAGATTTCTATAAAGAATGCTTATAATTTATTTAAAAAAAGTGTTTTAAATAAACTTAATAAAGTAAGTGTTTTAGAAATAGGATCAGGTACAGGCATTTTTACAGAATGCATGTCCAGAGAAAAGAAAATTAAAAAATTAGTTTGCACTGATGCAAGCTCAGAAGCAGTAAAAATATGTAAGGGTAAAGGGTTTAATGCTTTTTTAGCTGATGCAGAAAATCTTCCATTTAAAGATAAATCATTTGATGTTGTTTGTGGGTTTGCGGTATTACATCATTTAAACAATCCAAAAAAAGCTATAGAAGAGGCTTGTAGAGTTAGTAAAAATTTCGTATTTTTTAATGAGCCAAATAAATGGAATCCTATAAGGCAACTAATGCAAAGATTTTATTATGAAAAGTCAGCCCATGAAACTAGTTATTCCATTTTTCAATATAGAGACTGGTTTAAGCATTCAAATTTTTCAGTCAAAATAATTCCACATGATTTTATCATTCCTTATTTTTATAACAGTTTTCTTGTTAAGCTAAATGTTTTTATGAATAAAATACTAAATCATAAACCAATTAATTTTATAGGCTCTTCTTTAGCTATAATTGCAAAATCAAATGAGAATAATTTATTTAAACATTAATCTTACAAATATACTAAATGATATTATGAAAGTTCAATTTTTGATGCCACCTGCTTTGAACAAAAAGGAAGTCCCAGAAAGACTTTTTGGTTGTGCTTACAGCCTTTATCCTCAGGTTAACATTTTTATTTTGTATGCCGCTGCTGTTTTAGAAAAGGCTGGTTATGATGTTGAGTATGCTGACTACCCTATTGAAGGTGAAAATGACGTTAACTTGGATTCGGATGTTTACATTTTTTATACAACATTCCTTGCAGAAAAAATAGACAAATATTGGGCAAACAAAATTAGAAAAAAACAACCAAATGCTATTATAATCTTCAGTGGTCCTGAACCTACATCAAGACCTAAAGACTTTATTTTAGATAAGAAAACCTTTGTTGTGAGAGGCGAGATTGAACTAACATTTTTAGATTTAATAAAAGCATTAGAAAATAAAAAACAAAGTTTCAAGAAAATTTTAGGTATTAGTTGGAAAGAAGGCAACAAAATAATCCATAACAAACCAAGGTCTCAAATGACTACTGGAGAACTAGACAGATTACCTTTCCCAGCTAGACATTTGATAAAAAATCCAGAAAGGTATTATAATCCTAAACTTTCCAGGAAACCTTCTACAGTTATGATTACTTCTAGGCAATGCTTTGGAAATTGCATATATTGTATACCAAATAGTTATTCATTCGCTAGAGAAATAGAACATAAGAAATGGTTCAAAAAGAAGTTTTCTAATCTTGGATTAAGATCTGCTGATAGCATAATAGAGGAGTTTAAGGAAATTAAAAACCTTGGCTATAAATCAGTTTCTATAATCGATGATAACTTTATAAATAATCCTGAAAGAATGAAAAAAATTCTAAAAGGAATTAAAGGCATCGACATAGAGTGGGGCTGCTTAAGTAGAGCAGATGTTCTGAGAGAAGATATAGTTAAGTTAATGAAAGAGTCTGGTTGTGTTTATACTGATATAGGCATAGAATCGCTTGATCAAAAAGTTTTAGATTATGTTCATAAAGGCTTGAAAGTTGAAGATAACATAAGAGCAATTAAACTGCTACAGAAATATCATATAATCCCCAAAGTAAACATTCTAATTGGAGCAAGTCCTTTAGAAACAGAAGAGTCTATAAAGAAAACTGTCGAAACCTTGATAAAATTAGATATTGAATATGTAACATTTGCAATAGTTTTACCACACCCTGAGACAGCTGTTTATAAAATAGCCAAGGATAAAAACTGGTTTGTTACGAAAAATAAAGATTATACACCAGTTAGTCCAATAGATCAAAGCATAATCTCATTTCCAGACGGTCTTTCTAGCAAGGACTATGAGAGGCTGTTAAAATGGTGCTATAGAAGATTTTATTTAAGACCTAGGTTGATAATGAAAAAGATACGTGGACTAAAAAACTATAAAACGATGAGAGATAGCATTGTTACAGCATACAATCTTTTAGTTGGAAGAATCTAGTTCTTGAGCCTTATTTTAATCAAATAAAAGAAATTTTTAAAGCCTCTGCTTATTGCTGTCTTTGAATGAAATATTGGTACCTCTATTTCAACTTGCTTAATCTTCAACTTCCTTTTCCATACATTAAAAGCAAAGTCCATTTCTATTGCATATCTTTCGGCCCTCAAATCAAGTTTTTTTGCAGCTTTTAAAGAAAGAGCTCTATAGCCGCACTCTGTATCCATAATTCCAGTTGGACATATCAAATTTGTCAAAACCTTTAGTCCCCAATTCCCAATTTTTCTATTAAAAGGGTACTTTGACAAGTCTCTTTTACCGCATGCATAATCCGCGCCACTCCTGATAGCATCAATAAAATAAGGCATGTACTTCGGATTATGCTGACTGTCAGCATCCAAAAGTATTATAATTTCAGGTTTTAATGAGATAGCTCTTTTCATTCCTAATCTCGTTGCATATCCCTTTCCTTTATTTTCTTCATATCTTATGACCTCTGCTCCTGCTTTCCTAGAGAACTCAGAAGTTTTATCCTTTGAGCCATCATCGATTACAATCACTTTATCGGCATACTTCTTAGTCTCTATAATAACCTTTCTTATTCTTTTTTCTTCGTTAAAGGCTGGTATAACAGCAACAACTTTCATCTTTTTCACGTTTTATATTAAAAGATACGTTTTAAAACTTATATGATGAATTACTATTAAGTGATATTTTGAAAAATAAAAACATTCTTATAACAGGCGGTAAAGGCTTCATAGGAAGTTATCTTGTTGAGGATCTGTCTAAAGATAATAATGTAAAAGTTTTCGATATACAAGATGGTAAAGACATAAAGGACTTTGAAATCTTAAAAAGAGAACTTAAGAATGTAGATGTTGTGTTTCATTTAGCTGGCTTAATATCTGTGGAAGAAAGTATGAGAAAGCCTTTGGATTACATTGAAAATAACATAGTCGGAAGTTATAATCTGTTAAAGGCTGCATCAGAAACTGGAGTCAAAAAGATAGTTTTTGCAAGTTCAGCATCGGTTTACGGAGACTATCCTGAAAATCCTAAAAAAGAGGACACATTAATGATACCTAAATCACCTTATGCGTTTGCAAAAATAACTGTTGAAAGACTTATGGATAAATTTAATGGCAATGAACTAAAGACAGTATCTTTACGATTTTTTAATATCTATGGACCTAGGCAAAAATTAAACTCTTCATACGCTGCTGTAATACCAATTTTTATTTCAAAGGCTCTGAACAATGAAGACCTGACTATTGATGGGGATGGCAATCAAACTAGAGATTTTATTTATATTGAAGATATAGTCAGTGCGTGCATTTTAGCTGCTGAAAAAGGTTCTGGAGTTTTTAACATTGGCTCAGGAAAACCTATTAGCATAAACGACATTGCAAAGATGATAATTGAATTGACAGGTTCTAAATCAAAAATAAGACATGTAGAAAATAGAGCTGGTGATATAGTTCATTCATTATCAGATATTTCAAAAGCAAAGGATACTCTTGGGTTTGAACCTAAATACGACATTAGGGCTGGACTAAAGAAAACCATAGAATGGTTTAAAAATCAATAAAAATTATATCACTTCATATATCTTTACTTGTTCATTTCTAAAGCGTTGTATGAAATGCTCTAAGCCTTGACCTTCCAACATAAACATTTTAGTGAAAACAGAATTTCTTAGATTTGGTGGTATTAGTACAATGTAGCCATAATGCTGTGGCATCCAAGCAGTTAATCCTATTGTTTGATTACTGAATCTAAAGTTCAGTTGTTTTTCTAGTGGTTTTAGAACTTGGATTACACCTTGTTGTTCAGTTTCATTCATTTTAAGTACATTTACTTTTCCATTAGAATAATAAATTATTTCGTTGAATAATGCGCCATTAATACCTTCAACATAGAAAGGTATTGGTATGCTTAATCCTTGGAAAACATATATATTACCATATTTTCTTAAAACTATATTTCCATTGTTATCTGCAGATCTGGATTGCTCAGGAATCTGGATGTACAATGGACACTGATTTGCTTGTTGTTCATCTCTAGCATCGCAATTTATCCCAAAATATTGTAGCCATTGGAATTTTCCTATTAAATCATCAGATGCAATCCAATAAACCTTTGGTGAATCACCTTGATATTTTCTTATAAGCTCTAAAGATGCAGTTTCATTACTATACACCATTATTTTTCCCAAGTCAGTAATTCTATCATTTATTGTGTAAAGACAAGCATGCTCACCATCTTTACCTAGTTGACAGTGCGCTCCATCAGCATAAACTCTTCTTTCTGCAAGACCGGTTATCATATGTCCTGGGTCCCACCACGTTCCAACAACTGAAAATTCTGGTGTTTGAGTTTTTAAAAAGTTCCAAGCATCATCCCAATTAGGGCTTATATCAGGTCCTAATTGCTTACCCATTTCAGTTCCAATGTTCATTGCAATTAAAATAATAAAAACTCCAAACCCAACCAAAAGTGTTTTTTTAATATCATCATTTGTTTCCTTTGTTAAAATTCCAAATCCAGAACCAATCAAGATTATAAACAAAGCAGAAGTAAACTCTGTGAATCTGATACCTCTGAAGGTTGTATAGATAGCTATTAACAGCAAAGTTATTAAAAATGCAGTCACTTCAGTATCTTTCTTAAAACTTTTTATTATTCCTAGAACAATTGAAAGCAAGAAGAATAAGATAATCATATTATTCAGTATCACATCATTTGTATAGAACCTTCCTGTTGAGGTTACCCAACCTTCTAAGCTAAATATGTTAAAAGGCTGAAGCTCTGCTATAGAGATATTAACAATCCACTTCTCTGCACTTTGAGCAAAGCCAATCAGAACTGATAAGTTTGTAATAACATTCACGTCGTTTAGGACGCCTATTACAAATACTGATATAAAAATAAAGATTAAAATTAAAAATCTGCTTTTTGAAGTCATCAAAGATTTTTTAAGATTGTCAACCTTGAACTTGTGAATCTTTTCATTTTCTATAAAAATATCTAGTATAATGCAGGTTATTACTGAAACGAACAATATTATGAGAGGGTAAAAGAAGTATATCCAAGTTAGCATAAACGCCACAAAGCCAATTAAAGCGATACAAAAGCTAGATATTGTTTTCTTTCTTATTGCCCTAAAGCCAAGATAGAGATCTAATACTAAGAAAAATAAGACTATCTGGTCAGTGTCGTAAGAGCTTCCAAAAGTCCTTGTTAGTATCTGTGGTGCAGTTCCGATTAAAGCAGCACTCATCAAACCTCCGTACTTGTTTGAAAGCTCTTTACCAAGAAAGAAAGCTGGTATTACGATCAGCGCTCCATAGAAAGCAGACATGTAAGCACAAACAGTCATTAAACTAAATTTAAGAATCGGACCAATTATCCAATAGATTAATGATGTCATGAAATACATGAAAGTTGATACGTCTGTTACTCTGCCAACATAATAAGTTAGTTCGTCCCATACTGGTAAGTGACCCCAGTTTGCAAAATAATAGGTAAATCTGTATTGGAATATCGGGTCAAATGAAAGTAATTTATCTGGAATGATATTTGTAGTTCTTATACTATAAGAAAACAAAAATATTAAAAGTAGTGCAAAAAGCCACCACTTTTCTTTTAGACTGTTAATTATTTTCATAATGCATCATACCAGATAATAAAAATTAGAAAAACAAATATAAAAAGTTTAAAAATCTTAAAATTCCTCTTCCTCTTCGTCAGTTTCCTCTTCCTCGTCTTCGTTACTGGTTACCCCTTCGGTGCTTTCTGCTTCTCTACCCCATCCACACTCAGGGCAGACTTCGTTCTCTAATTCAGCACCGCAATCTGGACATGATTTTTTCTTAGCCATAATTTCACCTACTTTTTCAATTATAGAGCAAATATTTAAAGCTTTCTTTTAATTCAGAGCTTTCAATGCTTATACCAGAAGATTACCAGCCATTGAAGTTAAGAGAATAAAGCTAAAAATTATTAACAGGATATTTTGTAAGAGTACTATTAAAGCATATTTCTTAACTTTTCCCAGTCCCTTTAAATAATTAGAATAAATAACAGAATAGCCAAAGACAAGTCCCAAGGACACAATAGCTTTAAACGTAATTAAACTAGGCAAGTATTCTATTGCTAAGAAGCTTATAAACCACTCTGAAAGCGAGTAAACACAAATTAAGCCGATAATTAAGACAAAGCTGTAATACACTAAAGATTTTCTTAGAATATTTTTTGCCTCACTATAATTTTCTAGTCCGTTCAACTCAGAAAACTTTGGGAATAAAACTAATGATAAAGAGTTAGGTATTAGTAAGGCAGCAACATAAAACATGAACGCAAATGAATAATAACTTATTATATCTCGTGAGAAAAATAAACTCAACAAAGGCACTACGCTGTTAACTAATGCTACAGTTAGTTCTATTGGATAGATAGGTAAGCTAAATCTGAAAAATATCTTTTTAACGTCAAACTGTTCCTGGTTCTTGAAAACACCTTTTCTGATTAAGAACAAAATATTTGGCGAGTTTCCTATAATTATTCCAAATCCCCATCCTAAGACCATATAAAAAATACCTAAAGGACTCAATAAGACTGCTAGAATAGAAGATAAAGAAGAAATAAAGAACATGGACAAACTGTATATCTTGAAGTTTTGAAAGCCTAAAACAATAAAGCTAAATGCTGAAAAGAAGCTTGAGGCTGCTAAAAATATTCCAGCAAGTATAAGATAACTTAGGGTTGTATTTTTTAGGAAGTATAGAGCTATGTAATCCTTAATCAAGAATAGTATTGCTATTAAAAAAATGTAACTTAGAAGTTTTATTTTTAAGAACCATTTGATTAGATAACCTATCTTCTCTTTGCTCCTAAGCTCAGCTACATACTTGATTAAACTAGCGTTTATTCCAAAGTCTATGAACATTGGCAAGAATGCAAAAAGATAAATAATTGTTTTAAAGTCTCCAAAGTAATTAGGCCCAAGTAAGTTTGAGATAACCAAATTAGCTAAAAGAGCTATTAGGCTTGATGAAATAGCAGATATGAAAACAAGGGTACTGCTCCTTATCAGTTCTCCTTCAAAAAACGGTATTTTCATTTAATTAAATAACATTCTTTAGAATAAAAATAACATTTAACTCGACTATAGTTTTTAATTGTTCTAAAAAATGACGTAAATAGATTTAAATACAAGAATCAGTTTAAATAATTTTCCATCCAAGGTTTTATAAGTAATGCATGGGTAATGAACATGGCAAAATATAAAAACGAAAAATTCGAATCATTAAAATCTTTAATCCCTCACAAAGTGGAGAACCTATCAGAAGCAAAAGAATATTCTACTAATTTTTTAGGAGCAGCTGAAAGAGGCCTTAGAAAAGTTGGCAGAGGAATAAAAGAGACGGCAAGCTTTTACATAAAACATCCTGCTGATGCTGTTGGTACGGCTGCAGCTGCTGTAGGAACAGCTTACACTGGTTCTGAACTTTCAAAAGCCTTGGGTGATGACATATTTCGCGATTATATTGCTCATGGTTATGTTCCTAAAGATGCAACAATTCTCCCGTATAACAATCCATGGAACGTCTTTCATTCACACCCAATTATAGTTCCAGGAGAACCTATAACTAATAATCCAATGAACGTTCTTGGCATAACTTTACCATTTGTCATACCTTTGGTAACTTTAGGCATAGAAGGTGCTAGATATTACGGATGGAAAAAATCAATTGAAAAGGTTAAAAAAGAATCTAAAAATTGGTGAATTTTTAATTTGTTTTATGATTACAATTTGCCTATTTGTATCACCGTCATTTGCTTTACTTTCATCATCATTCTCATCTTCTAATGATGCAACATCTAAACTATCTTACCAGGTATTCGAATCCCTTAAAAACAAGAACTTTACAGACATCAATGTGTACAAAGAAGACTTGATTTACAACTCTATTGGTTGGATTGAAAAATTTAATAACATTAATTCAACTGGTTTGTCACTTCGTAATATTGCCGAAAGTTATGGCGGCTATGTTTATCTGGACTGGCCAGAATACGCCAGGTCTGGCATTCTTATACCTAACGAGAACTATTCAGAATTTGTTAATAAATTCATTTCGCTGGGATTTAGAGTTATAGAAACACCATATCTAAGAATTGCTCTTGATGAAAGTAAAAACATTATAGGTCTTCCTTACACGTATGGAACTCCCTCAACAGAACTAACAGGAAATGGGATTTCAATTGCAATCGTTGATACAGGAATAAACTGCACACACCCCGATATAAACGATTGTTTGGTTGATGGACAAGGTAAGTTATTAAGTTGGTTCGATCAAATAAATTCTAGAAACCTAAACCCCTTTGATGACAATGGTCACGGAACTCATGTAGCATCAACAGCTGCAGGTACAGGTGTAGCTTCTAATGGGAGGTATAAAGGAATCGCACCAAGCGCAGGTCTGATAATAGAAAAAGCATGTAATTCTTTAGGGAGTTGTGATCCTAATTTTGTAGGGCAAGCAATTCAAGATTCTCTAAATTTTCAACCAGATATTTTAAGTTTAAGTCTCGGATACCCGAATAAGCCTGGATGGTGTGATTGTACTGATGCTTTTGTGAGGCCTATTTGTGATGGCATTCATCAAGCCTTAAATAACAATGTTATGGTTTTTGCAGCTGCTGGAAATTCTGTAAACAAGCCAGGAAGCATTAATTTTCCTGGATGCATGAATGGTGTTATAGCAATTGGTGCAACTCATAAAAGTGGTTATACTAATGACTATTTTCCAACAAACATGGATTTACCAAACAGTGACACATTTTTAACTACAATTCATTCAATAATCACTGTGACTTCTGATAATCCTCCGCAAGTTTTTGAAAGCGAATGGACCGGAATAAAAAATGTAATCGATAAAGGGTTTGAACAACCAGAATTTCAAAGACTTATAACTCCGAATAGATGGCCGGCAACCATTAAAGTTCAAGTTGAAGCTCAACATAAGCAACGTGATTGTGGAAGCATAATTAATCCCGTACCAGAAAGGGTTTGGTGGGATCCAGGTTATACTGATAAAAGTGATGAATACTGGACTTGGGAAAGAACTTTCAATTACGATTCTACAAAACCTTATGTACTTGTTGAACTTGGAGAAATATCAGAATATAGACCTTCAGAAGAGAGCGGCGTTTGTCCAGGCGATCTTACTGGTTGGTGGAAGGCTTGGTATAATAATTATTCTTCATGCACAGGTACAGCATCTTCATGCGACTCATATGATACAAGTAAAAATAAATGTAATAATCAACCAGGATGTGGTTGGTGCGGCTGTAGGATGGGTACTATAATTTATAATTGGTGTGAAGATATTCCACAATTTTTATGCGAAAGTCCTCCACCAGGAGTACTTGGTGGTACGTGGACAGCTTGTGAAGGAACAGCAAGAGCTTGTAGCGATAGAAAACAAGAAGACGGACAAATTTGTGGCACACCTTCTACCACAGGCTGCACAGCGACTTGGAACAAGGATAATAATATTTTTGTTAAATTTTCACCAGTAACTGGATGGGAAGGTATACCAAGAACTTCAAGTGGTAGAGGTCCATCTCCTTTAACACCTCCGATACTGAAACCAGAAATAACTGCTCCAGGTCAACATATTTGTGCAGCAAGAGGATTTGAAGGTCAAACTACTGGTACTCAAGATTGTGCTTATACTGATTATGTTTCTGATAGTGGAACTTCTATGGCTACTCCTATAGTATCTGGTACAGCAGCTTTATTGATGGAATATTACCTACATCATAACCCAACAGTTAACGTTAATACAATATTAGATGCATTGACACTTACTGCAGATCAGAAAATTTTCCCAGACCATCCCAACATGGAAGAAGGCTATGGAAGACTGAATGCTCAAAAGGCAATCAACCGTATCTCAAATTGTGAATTAAAATATCCTGATTCAGGTTATAAAGACACTGATTTGCCAAAATGTTCAAGCTATAACTATAATTCTTTTTCATCTGCTAACCAGATGAGAGAATATAGTTGGTCGGATTCGATAGTTAACTGCGATTGCAATGCTATATTCGACTCTTATTTAAATTCAGTTTCTGTGAATGGACTTAAATATGAAGATACAGCTGTAGACAGGAATCAAAACATAATCGTAGATGTTGATGTAAAGAACACAGGTTTGAATCAACAAGGATGGTGGTATTTGGGTGTAGAATTTTGGAATGTTTCAGACTACAGCAATCCTTGGAATAGCAGAGACACAAAGGGAAGAATAAATGCTTTTTACAATGGAAGGACTGGAGTAGGTGGTTGCGATACAAATCCAGATCCCATAAATGCACCTGAAGGTGGTCAGTGCCCTTCCGGAGTCACTTGTAGTATTGTAAGCGAGTCAGTAACTGCAAACGGAAAACTAGATCCTGGAGAAACAATAAGAGTAAGATGCCAAGCTCCAGCTTCCTTTTATCCTCTTTCATCTTGTAGTCAAAAACAAAGAGTAATGCTCTGGGTGCATGAGAGAGACTTGGGACAGGATGCAGGAAACAATGGAAATGCTGGAAACGACTGGTGGAATGATGCATTAGCAATTGCGGATCCTTCTAGCATAAGAGTTGTAGTTACAAATCTACCTAGTTGTCAAGGCGACATAAATGGTGACGGGAAAAGAGACATATACGATGCAATATTATTAGCAAACAACTTTGGTAAGACAACATCAACAGGAGATTTAAACGGAGATTGTAAGGTAGATATTTACGACGCCATACTTATGGCGAATAAATTTAATAAGGTGTGTTAATGATAAAATTAAAATTAATTTTAATTTCATTTTTCATTTATGCGCTTTTCACTAATGTAGCATTTGCTGCTAATGTTTACGTTAGTCCTGCAAGCATTGTAAATCAAAGCTTGACTGTAGGCAAAAATTTCACTGTTGATGTGAAGGTTGATAGCGTCATTAATCTTTATGGGTTTGATTTCAAACTTTACTGGAACAATAGCTTATTGGATTTGGTTAGTGCAAAGACAAAACCTGTGAACCTTTGGTTCGATTCAATGAAATGGATAGATAATGTTAGTAGCTTTTATGAGACTGCATATTCTGCAAAGAGTCCTTATAATGCTTTTACTGGAAGTTCTTCTATAGCGACTTTGACCTTCAAAGTAAAAAGTATTGGCAGTTGCTATCTAGAAATCAAAGATGCAAAATTAGGCGATCAATCAGCGTTTCCTATCACCTATTCCATAGCAAATGGTTATTTTGACAATAAACCGAAGTGTACTTGTGGAGCATGGATAAAATCAGGCTGTGAAGATGATGGAACTTGCACTACTTGCTATTACACTAGAACTTGCAATCCAAGAAACTGTCAAATAGAAAGTAGAAGAACTAAAGCATGTCAATGAATTTCAACTGTTTCACCGTTCTTAGGAGCAATCGCATCAAACCCTCTGCCGCGAAGCTCTGTTGCAAATCTCTCACAGTTGTCTCCATGTATGCAAACAACTTTTTCAGGTTGAATCTTATTTACAAAGTCAAACAAGTCATCTCTTCCTGCGTGCGCAGAAAAATCAAAAGTATGAATACCCATTTTAATTTTCAAGTCAAATCCTTCAGTTACGAACCTGCCAGTGTCCACGAGATAGCGTCCGGCTGTCCTGGGAAGAATAAAGCCTGTAAATATGATAGAGCTTTCAATATTGTCATATAGATATTTCACATACATAACTGAAGGACCACCTTCTAACATTCCTGAAGAAGTAACGATTGCGCAAGGTTCTTTTACTATTTTCTTCCTTTCATCATTCGAATATATCGGCTTAACATCATCCAAAGCTTTTTTCAATGCCTTTGGATCCTTGATGAACTCTGGATAGCTCAAGGCTATCTCAGTTGCTTCCTTTGCCATTCCATCAAGATAAATAGGAAAGTTTGCTTTGAAACGATCTAATATCATTAGAACTTCTGCTGCTCTGCCGACAGCGAAGCATGGTAGAACAGCAACACCACCGTTTGCAATCGTTCCTTGTATTGCTTCAAAAAACTTTTTTTCAGTTTCCATTCTATCTGGATGGTTTCTATTTGAATAGGTGCTTTCTAGAATTAAGACATCTACATCTTTTGCACCAATTTTGGCTCCATTAAGAAGACGAGTTGGATTTGTATTGAAATCACTCACATAAAGAATTCTTTTTCCATTCATCTCTATCAACGGTGCTATGCTTCCAGGTATATGACCAGCGTCAAATACATCCATTGAAAAATTTTCAGCTTCGAATCTTTGTCCATACGTCACTCTTGTTTCATGTTTCTTCATTTTCTCAATGTCGCTCTCGCCGAAGTGTTTAACGAATCCTTTTATTCTTCCAATCTTTAAACTATCTTTCAAAAGCAAATGAGCTTGATCAAATGTAGATATTGTTGAAAAAGTAGGAAATTTAGACTTGCGATAAAGAACCGGTATCGAACCGCAGTGATCAAGATGAGCATGTCCTAAAATTAAGTTATCAACTTTCTCTGCTGGTAATGGAAGTTCGCTAGTCTCAACCTTTACTCCGTAATCGAAAAGAATATTCTCTTTACCTTGTACTAGGATGGCATTTCTTCCAACTTCCCTACCACCACCTAAGCATTTAATTTTCATAACAATCTTATGTTTCTTTAAATAGATAGATTAATATCTTTTTCTGTTCTTATTAAATTTATGGAAAAACTTGAAATTGGCATCATAGGCGGTTCTGGTCTTTACGATGCGAATATGATTGACAAAGTTTCAAAGGTTCCTGTAAAAACAACATACGGCGAGCCATCGGATGCTTTTTGCACAGGCAGCATAGGCAATAAAAAAATTGCCTTTCTTTCAAGACATGGTCAAGGTCATAGAATACCGCCGCATGAATTAAACTTTAAGGCTAACATTACAGGGTTTGAAAGCCTTGGAGTTAAGAGGATTATCTCCTGCTGTGCTGTCGGGTCTTTGAAAGAGGACTACAAGCCTGGAGACATAGTCATACCAGACCAATTCATAGACTGGAAAAAAACAATGACAACCTTTTACAACACTGGAGACGTGACTCATGTTTCTTTGGCAGATCCATTTTGTCCTGAAATAAGAGAAGCGTTGGTGAGGACTTGCAAAAAATTGGGGATAAGATATCATGATAAAGGAACTTATGTCTGCATAGAAGGACCAAGATTTTCTACAAGAGCTGAAAGCAAGATGTTCAGAAGCTTTGCAGATATAATAGGCATGACTGGAGTAACAGAAGCAATCCTAGCTAGAGAAAGAGAAATATGCTTAGCTATACTCGCAACAGTTACGGACTATGATGTTTGGTCTGAAAAACCAGTTTCATTTGATGAAATAGCCAGAACAATGAAAGAGAGTGAAGAAAAAATAAAGCTCATAATAAAAGAAGTTGTCAACAATATTCCTGAGAACAGAAAATGCATTTGCAAAGACGCTTTAAAGAATGCTAAGGTTTAGCCTTTAACCAACCTTCTTCATCATAGGTCGCGATGTTTCTTTCTTCTAATTCGCCTAATATTTCTATAACAGTTTCCTCGTTAACATTTATTTTAAAACGTTCCTTTAATTCATGCCTTATTTCATCTACACTTTTTGGCTTTTCTTCAAGAACTTTTGGTAGTATGTTGCACATATCTTCCACATAATTCCAAGGGAATATAACCCATTTCCATTCTATCTCTTCGCCACAATAATCAGGCTTGAACTTTGAAGATTTAATATGCAAGGCTGTCGCAGTCTTAATTTCTTTTGGATTAAGAGTCTTTATAAAATCTGTTGAAACTATCATGCTCTCGCCACTGTCTGTTATATCGTCAACGACCAGAACTTTTTTGCCAGTAAGGTCAATCTTCAGTGGGTATCTTATGCTTGCTTTTCCATCCATGCTTGCAGTTATTCCCCAATGGTCAACTTTTATAGATACCAAATCTTTTATTATCAGCATATCGCATATGGTTCTTGCTGGAACAAATCCTCCCCTAGAAAGAGCGATTACCACATCTGGTTTAAAATTATCTTCTTTCATCTTCTTAGTTATTATCTTACAAGAGTTATGGAGATAATCCCAACTTGGTAGCCAGCATTCAAATTTCTCTGCCATAAAAATTTAATGAGAGTTGAAATATTTATAAACTTCTTTTTCGTCAAGTTGATATATAAGAGTTTTATAATAATTCAAAAGAAGTGATAACTATGAAAATTGTTATTTCATTGGGTGGGTCCTTGCTAACAAAAGAACTTACTTCTGAAAATTTTAGAAGCTATGCAGATGTTATGCTTAGACTAAAAGGCAAGGGTCACAAGCTAATCATAGTTTGCGGCGGAGGAAAAGTCTGTAGAGAGTATAGGGACGTTGCAAAAGGTCTTGGTGCTGACAACGAACAAATGGATTTTATAGGTATAATGGCAACTCATTTGAATGCTTCTACGTTTGTGTCTGCATTGGGAAAATTCGGTTATCTAGTAAGATGGAAAAGTCTTAATGAAGCGAAGAAAGAAGTTAAAAAGAACTTTGGAAAGAAAATTCTAGTTGGAGCTGGTTATGACATTGGAACTTCTAGCGACTATGATGCTGCTGCTTTAGGAGAAGTGATAAAAGCAGATATGCTGGTAAATGCAACGAACGTTGACGGCGTTTACACTGCAGACCCTAAGATAGATCCTATTGCAGAAAAGCTCAATAAAGTAAGCTATGACGAATTCGAAAGAATAATGATGAAGAACGCTCAGGTACCAGGAGAGTATAGATTCTTTGATATAAAGGCAACAAGTATAATTAAAAAATATAAAATCAAAACTATTTTCATAGATGGAAGAGACCCAGAAGAAATCATAAGGGCTGTGGAAGGAAAGCATAACGGAACCACAGTCGCTTGAATTTAAATAAATACAATAAAAATTATAAAATGATTTAAATGGATATAGAGAAGAGGCTAGAACTAATAACAAGAGCGCCAATAGAGGAAGTTGTTACTGTTGAGGATTTGAGAAAATTGTTAGAGACAAAAACAAAGATAACAGCTTATGATGGATTCGAGACTTCTGGGCTTATGCATTTGGGTACAGGAATAACAAGAGCAATTAAGATTAATGATCTTTTTGAAGCTAACGTCAACTTTATACTTCTAATAGCTGATTGGTATGCTTGGATAAACAACAAGATGGGTGGAAACCTAGACATGATTAAAAAAACAGGAGAATACTTCGTAGAAGGCTGGAAAGCATGTGGAGTCGATATGAATAAGGTTAAGATAATGTGGGCTTCTGAAATCGTTAAGGATTCTGAGTATTGGAAAAATGTGATAAGCATTTCAAAACTAACAACAATCCAAAGGGCAATAAGAGCAGGAACTATAATGGGAAGAGAGGAAGGAGAGATGCAATACGTTGCTCAAGCATTATATCCTATGATGCAAGCATATGACCCGTTTTATTTAGGAGCGGACATAATGCAATTAGGAATGGACCAGAGAAAAGCAATGATTCTAACGAGAGAAGTTGCGCCTAAAGTTGATGGAAGCATAAGAATTGCTGCTATGCATCATTTGCTAATGGGTCTACAGGGCAACCAAAGAATGGGACCTGCTGAAGCAAAGATGAGCAAGTCTATTGCTGCAAGCGCAATTTTCATTCATGATACTAAAGAGCAAATAGAAAGTAAAATAAACAGTGCCTTCTGCCAGCCGAAAGATGTGGAGGGAAATCCGATTCTAGAGATTTGGAAATATATTATTCTAAGGAAATTCAAATCAAGAACCATTAAAAGAAAAGGAAAGCCAAACTTGGAAGTTCAGAAATATGAAGAATTAGAAAAAACATTTAGAGAAGGAGACTTGCATCCAGCTGATTTGAAAAAAGAAACCATAGATGCGATAGATGAGATATTAGAGCCTATCAGAAATTATTTTGAGAAAAATAAAAAGGCTAAAGAACTGTATGAACTTGTTAAGAACTCAGTAGTTACAAGATGATTTTATGCTTGATATAAAACTCATAAGAGAAAATCCAAAGTTGGTTGAGAACGACCTAAAGAAGAGAGGAGACGAAGAGAAGTTAAAATTATTAAAAGCTTTGATAGAGAGCGACAAGAAGTACAGAGAAGAATTGCAGGAACTAGAAAAGCTAAAGCATGATAGGAATGTTATATCCGATGAAGTAGCCAAGCTAAAAAAAGAGGGTAAGGATGCTTCTAAGAAAATAAAAGAAGCGTCTGAATTGCCGGAGAAAATTAAAAAATTGGAAGAAGATGTTTTAAGACAGAAAGAAATGATTGATTTTTCAATAATGAGAATACCAAACATTTTGCATGAATCTGTTCCTGTTGGGAAAGATGAAAGCGAAGATGTTATAATAAAAACTTGGGGCAAACCTCCTAAGTTTGACTTTAAACCTAAAAATCATTTAGAGATTCTTAAAGGATTAGGATTGATAGATGATGAGAGAGCAGAGAAGGTAACAGGAAGAGGATTCTTTTATTTGAAAGGACCGTTGGCTCTGTTAGATAGAGCTTTGCAATCTTACGCAATAGAGTCTCTAATTAAAAAGGGTTATCAGTTATTTTATCCACCGCATATGCTAAGAAGAGAGCCTTACAACGGAATGGTAGACTTAGCTGATTTTGAAAGCGTAATGTACAAGATCGAGAATGAAGATTTATACTTGATTGCTACAGCAGAACATCCAGTTGGGGCAATGTTTAAGGACGAGACGTTAAACAAAAAGAATTTGCCATTAAAAATAGTTGGGTTCTCAACAAACTTTAGAAAAGAAGTTGGTTCTCATGGGAAATATACCAAAGGATTATTTAGAATGCATCAGTTCAACAAGATTGAGCAATTCATCTTCTGCTTACCTCAAGATTCTTGGAAGTTTCACGAAGAGCTACAGAAAAATTCAGAAGAATTATATCAAGGTTTAGGACTACATTATCAAGTTGCTAACGTCTGCACAGGAGACATAGGATCAATAGCTGCTAAAAAGTATGACATTTTATGTTGGATGGCTGACGGTGCTTTCAGGGAAACTGGTTCAAATTCTAATTGTACAGACTATCAAGCTAGAAGACTAAATCTAAAATACAGGGAAAAAGAAGGTCAGGCACCTGTTGGCTTTGTTCACACACTTAACAACACTGCTTTAGCGACTTCTAGAACAATGGTAGCATTAATAGAGCAGTTCCAACAAAAAGACGGAACAGTCTTAATACCAAAAGTTCTTTGGCCATACATGAACGGAATCAAGAAATTAGAAAAAATTAAATAACTCTTGAGCAAACCATTTTTATATAACAATCAAATAATTAATTATGGTTAACTTAGCAATAATTGCTGTGATAGTTATTTTAGCAGCAGCTATTTCTGGTTATTTTCTTTTACCATACTTTAGTTTTAACGCAGACCCTCGACAGATGCTAAAGGATTATGAAAACAAGCTTCGAAATGTTAACAATATCAAACTAAGCTATAACTTTAAGATGTCTATGCTCAGCATACTTTCTATACCGCAGATTTCAATAGATACTTACAAACTAAATGGTGATACCAAGTCTGTAGTTAGCTCTATGGGAACTATTTCTGCGGTCTACGTTAAAGGTGGCAAAACAATTACTTGTACAGAAAGTAACACTGGATCTTTATATGGTTCAACTTCTCCTTTAAGCTGTAAGATCGCTGGAGAATCTCAGATTCCAGTTAAAACAACAGTGAACGAGGAACTTTATAATCAAACTGTCGTTACTTACAATGGTGTAAAGAAAATAATAGGAAGAGATTGCGACGATTTTGTAATATACCTTAATGAAACTAACATTAAGGATTTGCAAAAGTCAATGCCTCTTACAGGCATGGCGATACAGCAGCCGAACATAACTGCTGAGAACAAGACACGTATTGCTTATGAGGTTTGTATGGATAAGCAATATGGCTATATAGCACTTTTAAATATGAGCTTACTTGCTTACTCAAAACTTTCAGGAAAGATTGAAGAGGTTAACATAATGAGCTTGGAAACAACTAAAATGTCAACAGATGTCACACCTAATGATATGATGATACCTGTTGCCTTTATTTTAGGTAAGGTAAATTGCAGCAATAGCCTAGCACGATTCACTATGACACCGATACAGGATATCATAGGACCTACAATAAACTTGAAGCTATCATCTTATAGTCAAAACATATCAATTTATAAGACAATGGATAAAATGACAACTGGTCTGACATATTCTATTGAAATGCCAATAACAACTACTCTTAAAACCAGTTATTATACTGCAGAGGTTTGTATAGGCACTGACTGTCAATCAGACTATTGTTATATCTCAAAATCTATATCATCAACAACTTATTATCCAACATATCCTTAAGCTAATTCTTTTTAAAATTCATTTAAAGGTTTATCCATATTATATCTTAGATAGTCATGTCAGTTATCATTGTTTGCGAGAAGCCAGATGCCTGCATGCGCATAGCACAAGCCTTAGCAGAAAAAAATCTGAAAAGGAAAGTAAGCAGGTATGGAGTTGATTACTACGAGTTTGATAGAAAAGAAAAAAAGCACGTAGCTGTGTCAGCTGTTGGTCATTTATTTAATTTAAAACAAAAAACTAGAGGCTCAAAATGTCCGATATTTGATGCAATCTGGGCACCTTCGTTTGAGGTAGTAAAGAAGTCAGCATTTTCTGAAAGGTATTTCAAAACAATAGAAGACATAGCAAAAAACAATAGTAACTATGAATTAATATCAGCTTGCGACTTTGATAATGAGGGCAGTCTGATAGCTGAAAGAATAATAAAACTTATTTTTGAGAAAGATGATGCTAGAAGGATGAAGTTCTCTACGTTAACAAGACAGGATTTGATAAATTCTTATGAAAACATGATGCCTCATCTGGATAAGGAGAACATCATAGCAGGTGAGACTCGACATTATCTGGATTGGATTTATGGTATCAATGCTTCAAAGGCTCTCATGCAGGCAATTAAAAATTATGCAAAAAGATTCACAATATTGTCAGCAGGAAGAGTTCAAGCACCGACTCTAGTCTTGCTGGCAAATAGGGAATTGGAGATTAAAAGCTTCGTTCCTACACCTTACTGGCAATTGCAACTAACTCTATTGGCAGACGGCATTGAATTAATTGCATTATATGAGGAGGACAGGATTTGGAACAAAGGTGAGGCTGAGAAAATATTCAATGCATGCAAAGGTAAGGATGCTATTGTTGATGATATTGAAAAAAAGAAATATGCTCAGCTGCCACCATTTCCATTTAACATAACTTCCTTGCAAACAGAAGCCTATAGATTGTTTGGTTATTCACCTCAAATGACGTTAAGCATAGCTCAGAAATTGTATACGAACGCTTTCATTAGTTATCCTAGAACTTCTTCTGAAAAACTTCCACCGCAAATTGGCTACAAGGAAATAATTCAAGCATTGTCCAAGAATAAAAACTATGAGAAACTGTGCAAGACCTTATTATTACAATCGCCAAGTCCTGTTGAAGGAAGCAAAACAGATTCTGCACATGAGGCAATTCATCCAACAGTAGAGCCACCAACTGATGTCAAAAAACTTTCTCTTCCAGCTCAAAGAATCTATGACCTAATATGTAGAAGATTCCTTTCTAATTTTGCAGAAAAAGCAATCAGAGAGAGCATCCAAGTTATTATTGATGTTGGAAGTTACAAGTTTCTGGCATCTGGAAGAAGAACAATAGAAAAAGGTTGGATGGAATTCTACGGACCTTATGCAGATTTCGATGAATTCGTACTGCCTGATATAAATAAAGGAGATAAGCTTGATATCAAGGAATTAGAAATGCTTAACAAAAAGACTTCTCCTCCACCAAGATTCTCTCAAGCTTCAATAATAAAGGAGATGGAAAAAAGAGGTCTTGGAACAAGGGCTACTAGGTCATCCATCCTTCAAACGTTGTATGACAGGAACTATATAACTGATAGGAATATTCATGTCACAGATTTGGGCTTGAAGATGGCATCTACTATAAAGAATTATGTTCCTGACTTTGCTGATGAGAAATTGACAAGAAAGTTCGAGAAGGACTTGGAGAACATAATGCAAGGAAAGGAGAAAAGGGAGAAGATTCTTAATAAGGCAAAGAGAGCTGTTACAAAAATCTGTGAGGAGTTCAAGCAAAATGAGGAGAAAATTGGAAAAGAGTTGAGCGAGGCTATAACTCAAAGCAATGATGACAAATCTATTTTAGGCAAGTGCCAGAAATGCGGTAAAGAATTGAAGATATTATTTTCTCCGAAGACAAGAAATTACTTTGTAGGATGTACAGGATATAAAGACGGCTGCACTGCATGCTATCCTTTGCCGCATAATGCTTCTTTTCAGAAGATGAATAAAGTTTGTGCTAAATGCAAGACTCCAATAATAAAAGTTTTACGAAGGGGCAGAAGACCTTTTAACATGTGCTTAGATACTAAATGCGAGACAAAGGCTGATTGGGGTAAATCTAGAAGATTAAGTAAAACTAAAAATAAGACTGTAAGCTCCCTTTAACATTGGCAATAGCCAGAACCAAGGAATTGAGAACCCAGTCAAAAGCATTACTCCTGCTATAATATCTACAATACCCATGATTACAATTCCAATGTCGCCGGTCGGTATCCCAAGCATTGAGGACAGACCTTTCAGTACAGCTATGATACCTAGGTAAAATCCTAGAAAATTCGGAAACATCAAACTTATTCCTATCAATACGTCTAATATGCTTAAAAATAATAGTATCATTTTTTATATTTTTTTATTAAACCTTATAAAATCGATACCTTTAAATAGTTTTATGTAGGTATATACTAACTATGCAAATAGAAATTAGAAGAAAAAAGGAAAATACTGCAATTCTAATAAGTTTTGATACTGTTAAAGAAAAATTTCAATCAGCTTCAGAGAGGAACAGGTTCTACTGGGAGCTATATGGAAGGAAACAAATAGTAGTGAAGCAGTCTGGTAGATACGAATATAATAGGGAAGGAGTAATGGAAGATATCCCGCACATCAAGGTTGCTGATTCGGTTTTCATAATTGCAATGGAGCATATGAAAAAAATGATGGAATTCTTCAAAGAGTGGCATGATAAGGTTGAGTTTGAGACATTTCCTGTTTTGCTTGATGAAAGAAAGAAAAGAGAATTAGCAGAGGAGATAAAATGACAGAAGCAGTAAGAGCTGGAGTAGGAGTAATGATTTTAAAGGGTAATAAAATCTTGCTAGGTAAAAGGAATACCGATCCAGAAAAGGCAAGCAGCGAGCTGCACGGTGAAAGCACTTGGACCATGCCTGGCGGGAAGATTCGTTTTGGTGAAAAGATTAAAGAAGCTGCTGAAAGAGAATTAAGAGAAGAGATAGGAGTAAATGCCAAAAAACTAAAGGTAGTAAGCATTGGAAATGAAATCGTCAAGGATGCTCATTTTGTGACAATAGGATTTTTGTGTGATGATTTTGAAGGCGAACCAAAAGTTATGGAGCCAGAAGAAATAGTAGAATGGAAGTGGTTTCCTATAAATAAATTACCGAGTCCTATTTTCCCACCAAGTTTAAAGCTATTAAAAAATTATGTTGAGAAGGAGGTTTACAAGGGTGATTAAATGGCAGAAGAAGAAATAAAATTAAAAGTTGGAGAATTGACCGGAAGAGATGACTTTGGAAGAGGTATCATCAGACTAGATACTAATGCTATGAAAAAAGTTGGGATAAAAGAAGGGGATGTTGTAGAAATCGAAGGGAAAATTAAGACTGGAGCAGTTGCAATAAGAAGCTATCCTGCAGACGTAGGCTTAAATCTAATAAGAATGGATGGTTTAGTTAGAAAGAACTGTGATGCTTCCATAGGTGAGTTTGTTAAAATCAGAAAAGGAGAAACTAAGGAAGCAAAGAAAGTTACATTAGCTCCTGCCCAAAAAGGTTACACAATAAACATTCATCCGAACTTGTTAAAGCAAAATCTTTTTATGAGGCCTATGAATAAAGGAGATATAATACTCACAAATCCTGTTTTTAAAACAAAAAGAAATGATTTTAATGATAATGTTTTTTCTGAATTATTCAAACAAGCTGGGTTTGATGTAAACTTTGATGAGGTATTCTTCCCGATGGGAGGTGAAATAAAATTTGTAGTTGTTAAGACACAACCAGAAGGAATTACGCAAATAACTGATATGACAGAACTAGAACTTTTGCCTGAGGCTGTTGAAGTTGCAGCAGCTAGGATGCCTAATGTCACTTATGAGGATATCGGCGGTCTGGGAGAAGTAGTTCCTAAGATTAGAGAAATGATTGAACTCCCGCTAAGACGACCGGAAGTATTCGAAAGACTGGGAGTTGAACCTCCAAAAGGAGTATTGCTGCATGGTTCTCCAGGAACTGGTAAAACTTTAATTGCAAAAGCTGTTGCGAATGAATCTGGCGCAAATTTCATCTCATTAGCTGGGCCTGAGATATTTTCCAAGTGGTACGGCCAGACAGAAGAGAATCTAAGAAAAGTGTTTGATGATGCAGAGAAAAATGCTCCTTCAATTATATTTATTGATGAAATAGATGCATTAGCACCAAAAAGAGAAGAGACGACTGGCGAGGTTGAAAGAAGAACTGTTAGTCAATTGCTAGCATTAATGGATGGCTTAAAATCAAGAGGCAAAGTCATAGTGATTGCAGCTACTAATCGTGTAAATAGCCTAGATCCTGCTTTAAGAAGAAGCGGTCGTTTTGATAGAGAAATAGAAATTCCAATCCCAGATAAGAAAGGAAGAAAAGAGATATTACAGATTCATACTAGATACATGCCGTTGGAGAAAGATGTTAATCTGGACAAACTAGCAGACATAACCTACGGTTATGTTGGTGCTGATATTGCAGGCCTAGCAAAAGAAGCTGCAATGCATGCATTAAGAAGGGTTATACCAGAAATTTCTGCTTTAAAAGAAGATGAGGTAATACCAAAAGATGTCTTAGAGAAACTAAAAGTTACAAAAGAAGATTTCGACTACGCATTAAGAATGGTTCCACCGTCTGCAATGAGAGAGGTTTTGGTAGAAGTGCCAAAAGTAAAATGGGAGGATGTCGGTGGTTTGGAAGACGTAAAAGAAGCTTTGAAAGAGGCTGTTGAGTGGCCAATAAAAAATCCTGAATGTTTTAAAAGAGTTGGAGTTAAACCACCAAAAGGAATTTTGCTTTATGGCCCACCAGGTGTTGGAAAAACTTATATAGCTAAAGCTCTGGCAAACGAAGCAGGTGTAAATCTAGTTGCTGTAAAAGGGCCTGAGATATTGACCATGTGGGTCGGAGAATCTGAAAGAAAATTACGTGATCTCTTCAGAAGAGCAAAACAAGTTGCACCAGCTATAATACTATTCGATGAGATTGATGCTCTTGCACCAAAAAGAGGAGTAGAGATGGGAACAAGAGTTACTGAGCAAGTTGTATCCCAGCTTCTGACGGAACTGTCAGGTATAGAGGACATGGAAGGAGTTGTTGTTATTGCAACAACAAATAGACCAGACATAATTGATTCAGCTTTACTCAGACCTGGAAGATTTGACAGGCTGATATATGTTCCTGCACCAGACGAGAAGACTAGATTGGAAATATTCAAAGTTCATACAAGAGACATGCCATTAAAAGGAGTTAGTTTAGATAAACTAGCGAAAGAAACAGATGGCTATTCAGGAGCAGACATAGAGGCTTTGTGTAGAGAAGCTGCATTATTTGCATTGAGAGAAGATATTAAAGCCAATGAAATTACAATGAAGAACTTTGAAAAGGCTTTGAAGAAGATAAAACCATCAATAGCAGAAGACTTGACAGCAAAATACCAGAAAGCTGTAGACGACTTGAAGAAAAACAAGATGGATGAAACTCGCTACATAGGATAACAATCATAAGGTGATATTATGGATGAAAAGAAAAAAAATATCAATATATCTTTGGATCACAATGAACCAGTTTTTTTCACAGACAATGCTACGGTGTCTCACTCTTCAAACAAATTTGTAATTGATTTCACACAAATGACACCTAGGTTTGACAACTTTGAAGATAAACACCAACAAACATTTGTAATAAAACACAAGACGCTGGTCTTAGACACACAGTTTGCAAAGATTTTCTCAAACATACTCCAGCAGAACATAAAGGGATATGAAAAGAACTTTGGAACAATAAAATTACCAAAGCAAAAAACAGATAAAGAGAAAATAGAGAAAGTTGAAGCGACGAGATATATTGGTTAGTATGGACAAAAGTTTTATTCATAAGCTAAAGGAATCCATTTCAATACCTGACATATTTGAAATTGTTAAAGATATTGTTTGGAAAACTTTAAGGAAAAGTAGAGCAGGCCTAGAACTAGGTTTGGTGGAACTTGGAAACTCTCCTAAAGGCTTGATAGGTGCATACTACGTCTCTGGATCAAATATCATAATAATGAATGAGACGCCTCTAAAAAGAATTCAAGAAACTAATCCGAATCTACTTACACCTTATATCTTTTCCACGTTGCTTCATGAATATCTGCATAGTTTAGGATATTTCGATGAGAAATTAGTTAGAGAAATGACATATGAAGTAAGCTGTAAGATAATAGCTGAGATATCGAAAGACATGAACAAGTTTTTCCCAAACTTGATTTACCCAGAAGGTTCTCCGAAGATAGACTCTCCAGTAAAACTAGTAAAGGATTTTGACAAGTCTAGCATAAGATATATTGGTTAGACATTCTTTCTTGCAAGTTCAATATCTTCTCTTTTTATTGTCTTTCTGCCAGCATGATTAGCAAACTTTACAGCATCTTTGGCTATATCAAACGCTATGTCTTTCATAACAGCTGCAAGTGCTTGGGCAGCTGGTTCTGAGACTCTCTCTGCTCCTACATTCTTAAGAATCTCTGCCATAGGAGCAGCAGCTATAATAGACCTTTTTCTTGGCATAAAGAGAATATTTAAAAGCCAATATTTATAAGTATGCATATAACAAAAAGAATTAATACATTCCTATCCTACAATTAAAAAGCTGATAACATGAAAAAAACTGTTTTTTTGATGGCATTATTGATATTTTTAATTACATCGACTCGAGCTTTTGCACTTACTCCAGTTCTGAATCTGCCAGCTAGTAATTCAATTTATAATGGAACTATTATTTTAAATGCGACTACAAATGTAGGTGCTGAGAATGCAACTTTTTACTATTCCAATACGGCTAATCCGTTTCAATATATGATAGCAATTAACACTACCAGTGGAACGGAATTTACTTATAATTTTGATACAAGAAACTTGGTAGATGGAACATACAACTTCACTGTTAATGTTACAAACTCAACAGGAAGTACATTCGATGCAACAAATACAAATATAACAATTGATAATCCGCCAAGATGGTCTAACAACCTTACTTCCGTAGCTTCAGGATCTCAATATTCACCAGGTGGTTTATATCAGTTTAATATATCATGGAATGACGGCTTTTTAAATCATGTATCTTTTGAATCAAACTACACATTAGATGCAAGCACTCTTGGAGTCTTTACTAACTATTCTTCTCCAGGTGTTTCTAATTCATCAGGAGTTTTTTGGATAAATTTAACTGATTTACCAGCTCAAACATTTGTATATAGATGGATTGCAAATGACACATCAGGTAATTCAAATTCTACGAGTTCTTCAGTCTATATAATTAATAAAAATTCTTCCTCAACTTTCAGTTTAACTTTAGACGGGGTTGAAGGCAATAATTCTTACAAACAATACCAAAATGCTACTTTCACAGCTAATTTAAATGTTCCTAATAAAACAATCTTTCTAAATTCTAGCTATCCGACATGGACAAACATAACAAACACAATTTCATATGCTTCTAATACAACAAATTTAACTTCAATAGGTACTTTTAGTGTAAAATCATATTGGGATGGAGACGTTAACTATACGACATCTAATAAAACATATTATTTTACTGTTACAGATGTGAATTTTTCAAGTAATTCAGTATCACAAACTTCTCCTGCTATTTATTCACCTAACCAAAATTATGGATTTTCAATAAAATGGATAGGTAGCCTTTCTAAAGTTATTTTTGAAGGAAACTTTAACGGTACAACTTTGAATTACACCAACAATAATATAACGATAACGAATTGGAATAATAAGAACATTTCAATCAGCAATGATACTAGCGGGAACTATTGGATAAACTTTACTGACTTGCCTGCTGCTATATATAATTACAGATGGGTTGCAAACGATACAAATAATATTTGGTCTTCTACAGGGCAATTAGCTTATATAATAAGTCAACTTTCAGTAACGCCATCATTTACATATAGTGGTAGTGGTCCTCCATGGACAACAACAACTTCTACATCAGTAGTTTTGACATGCTCAGACTCAAGACAATTAACCTTGACAATATCACCATGTTCAGGCACTTTAGGAGGCAGCGGTAATTCTGTCACATGTTCCTTTACTACAGGTTCAACGTCAGGTAGTACCCTTTACACATGTACTGTAACAAGCATTAATCATACAGGATCCACTTCGGGGTTATTAAGTTGGGCACCTTTCCAAAGTAGTAGTCCAGGTACAAATCCAGGCACGACACAAAACACAACAGGCAGTTTTACCATAACATCCTCGAGCTCTAGCATAACAATGGAGCCAAACTCAAGTAAGGTAGTAACGTTTACATTAAGTAACAAGTTCAGCTATGACATAATAAGCATAAACCTTTCAGTTTCTGGAATAGACTCTTCTTGGTATAGCCTTGATAAAACTAGCATCTTAAGACTAAGACATGATAGTGGAGTTAATACAACCCAACTTACTTTAAATGTTCCTAGCGATGCTGAAAGAAAAATTTATTCTATAGTTTTTACTGCTAGCGGTAAAGATTTTAACTTAAACAAAATAACTAGGCAAACGACAGTATCATTAAGAGTGCCAGCAGAAGTAAATGAAACAAACCTAAATGAAACTAATGAAACGGCAAATGAAACAACCGAAGAAACAATTTCAAATGAGACAAACATTACAACTGGCAGTGCAAACGAAAATAACGGTATTCTAAATTTGCTAACAGGCCTTTCAATAAAACCAGAAGATTTTAAGAACGTAGTTCTGTTCGTTGGCTTGATAGCAGTTGGGCTAATATTTTTGTTTAGAAGCAACATAACTGAATTTCTTACAAGCAGTGCAGGGCATAAAGTACAAAAAGGAGAAGCAAAGGAAGAAAAGAAAACATCAAAAATTTCTTCTCTAAAGAATAAACTCTCTAAATACAGTGGCACTAGGCTCGTGATACATGTTAAGAAAGAAGAGAAAAAAGAAAAAGAAAAGGTTTAATTACAAGAAAAATATAATTCTAATTATGAAGAAAACCATCATTATACTGGTTATTCTTTTACTTGCCTTAACCATAAAGCTCCCGGAAACAGGAATAACTGGCTTTTTTGTAAAAGTAGGCATCACCGGTCTATCCTTAGCTAAAGAAATAGTAAAGACAGTTCTTACTTTTATTTTAAAGTTGTTAGGATAATTGGATTTTCTTTAACAATGACAGTATGCTCTGATTGCGCTACTGGCTTGTTAGAAACTTCTCTTAATGGCTGATAACCGTACAAGGCGTTGGTTGCTGTCAACTCCTTTAATGCAAGCTCAACTTTTAATTGAGAAAATTCCTTTTGAATCCACCTTTTTGCAAATGGAAGCTTTTCATACTTATCCCTAGCTAATTCCAATATCTTTCTTGCTTCTATGATTCGCATAGGCCTGTCTGAAATCCATCTAAATATTAAGGCTGAGCCTGAGTCTTTAACAAGCCCGTTGCCTGCTGTGCAGAACGGTTCTATGGCATATATTTCATCTTCTCTCAGCTGGTATTTCGAGTCAGTTTTAATGTTAGGTATAGTCATTCCTGCATGAACATCAAAACGATCCAAACTGTGTCCTGTTAGGTTTCTTATTGGATTAAATCCAAAATCTTTTGCTGTATTTTCAATTGCTTCTCCAATCTCACCAATAGTTATTCCAGGTCTTATTATTTTCAATGCGTTATCAAGCATTTTTTCAGAGCAGTTTATCAAATCATCTTTACCAGCTAGACGAACAGTCGCAGCTGTATCACCAATATAGCCGTCGACATGAACGCCAACATCTATTTTTACATAATCCTCTTCCTTTATTGTCAACTTATCATTTAATGCAGGATGATAATGAGCAGCAATATCATTTAAAGAAATATTTACAGGAAAAGCAGGTTTTGCTCCAAGTTCAAATATTTTTTTCTCTATGTCCTCTGCTAGTTCAACAACAAGCATATCTTTCCTAACAATTCCTTTAGCAAAACTTAAGACTTCTGCAGCAATCTCTCCTGCTTTGATATATTTCTCTAGAATTTCATTTTCCATACTCTTTTTATTCAAGCTTTAATATAAATCCTTTTCAAATATTTTAATATGAACTATAAAATTATAGACGCCCACATGCATCCAAATTTTGACGATAAAGACTCCTTGAGGGAGGCGACTGAGGCAGGCGTAGATTTTACCTTGGACGGGCTTCTAAAAGACTTTAAAAAATTTAATATATTAAAGGCAGTTGCCATACCTTCGGCAACAGAGCAAAGTTTTGTTATTGACAATGAAAAAATAAAAAAACTGGTTCTAGAACATCCTGAGATATTTATCGGAGCATGTACAATAACTCCGCTAAAATACAAGCATGAGGATTTGATTAAAATAGAGGAAGATATCAAAAAAGGAATTTTCAAGGCAATCAAACTGTTCCCGGGCTATGAGCTTTTCTACCCAAATCAAAAAGAGTGCGAGCCGATATATGAACTGGCTGAAAGAAACAAA
>Ga0315289_10001425_pt1 | contig 37206 bp, 26 predicted proteins | sample YL17G11_40_MG_FD_203452 | JGI IMG/M metagenome (GOLD analysis project Ga0315289, IMG submission 203452) | Sediment microbial communities from Yellowstone Lake, YNP, Wyoming, USA - YL17G11_40 | ecosystem: Environmental > Aquatic > Freshwater > Lake > Sediment | place: USA: Wyoming | collected...
TAGGGGTGTCTCCATCACTCAACTAGCCCCTACCGGTTGTGGGCGGACGATGCGGGCATAAGGAACTGGATCGATTTGGACGGCCTGCTGGGCCAAGCGATAGAATAGTTTGCCCCGATGCCGGGAATGGCGCCGGTTGAAGCGAAACGTGAACTCGTCTAGGTAGTACTCCAATTGTTTGGAGCGCACGGCTCCTTGATGCGTACCCAACAGCCAGCGCTTGAGCAAGCTGGCGACCCGATGACACCGCGGCAAGAGGTTTTCGCCCAACGCCGCCGCCGGCCCGACCACCTGATGCACATAGCCCAAGGCGCGCACCCCAGCGTAGCCCGACCAGCCGTCTGTCCGCACCACGCTGCCCGGCTCCACCGACTGCACGACGGCGCGCTCCAAGTGGGAGCCAGCGGCATCGGCCACCCGCACCAGCCGGATGCGTCCAATGGCCGCCGCCTCGTGTTGGGCGGCGATCACCACCAAACTCTTGCCGGCCGCGCCTCGCCCCCGCTTGCCCGGGCGCTCGCCCCCCACGTAGGTCTCGTCCACATCCACGGCCCCGCTGAGCCGGTCCCGGCCCGGCCGCACCATGGCCCGCCGCAGCTTGTGCAGACAGGTCCAAGCCGTTTCGTAGCTGCCCAAACCCAGCGCCCGCTGCAGCCCCAGCGCGCTGACCCCGTGCTTCTGGCTGATCACATACCACATCAACCGAAACCACACCCTCAGCGGCAGGCGGCTGTCGTGGAAGATCGTGCCCGCTTTCACTGAGACTTGGTGCCGACACTGACGGCACAGCCACAGGCCTCGGCCCATCCGCCAGGCTTGGGCACTCTGACAGCGGGGGCAGACAAAGCCCTCCGGCCACCGCAACCCACACAGATACTCCCAGCAGGCGGCTTCGCTGGCAAATCGCTGTTCCAGTTCGCTCACCGTCTTGGGATAGTCTTCGGCCACCTGGCCACGCTACGGATTGTGGCGGGTTGAGTCAAGGAGACACCCCTATATGTTTATTCCGGCCGCGGAGGGAACCAGCCCTGAGACCAATGAAAGTTCTGATTACTGGAGCGAGCGGTTTGATCGGGGTCGGAAGCCGTGACGTCTTTCGATTCGGAAGGGCACCAAGTGTTTGGGACCGGCAACAACGTGCGGCGCGATTTTTTCGGCCCGCAGGGGGACACGCTTGGGAACCGGGAGCCGCTTCACCGCAGCGTGAAGTGCATTCTCGGCGGATAGCCAGTCCGTTTGACAATCGTGTCTTTGAAGGTTTGCCGCTGACTTGGCGTCTGAGCGATCAAGGAGTAAGCCGATCGACCGGGCTTGCGAAGTGGCCCGCGCGTGCTGCGCCCCCCTGGGCATCTGCGCTGGCGACAATTCGGTTTGAACATCCTGACCGGGGGCGCAAATGAGGTTGGTGACCGGCTTGGTTTGTTGGGCCGCGGCTTGACCTTGAACTCTCGGTGAAAGTTGGCATAACATCAAAACAGGCGCTCACATGCCATTTTTGTGCCTGTCGAGTAATTAAAGACTGTTATGCGTGGACCGGGCGATATTCAGCGGGTAAACGTTTTGGGTGTCGGTTTGCATGCGCTCAATCTGAAGCTTGCGCTTCAAGCAGTGGCGGAAGCCTTGGAGCGGAGAGCCAAAGGTTATGTATGCGTAACCGGTGTGCATGGGGTGATGGAGGCACAGCAAGACGAGAACTTCCGGTCCGTTCTCAACCGGGCTTTTTTGAACACGCCGGACGGGATGCCGATGGTGTGGGTGGGTAAGCTGCAAGGGTTTCGGGACATGGATCGTGTGTATGGGCCGGATTTGATGCTGTCGGTGTGTGAATTCACAAAGGGCAAGGGGTATTCACATTTCCTTTATGGAGGTGCTGAAGGTGTGGCGAGGGAACTCAAGCAGCGATTGGAGCAAAAGTTCCTTGGGTTGAGGATCGTGGGCACCTATACGCCGCCCTTCCGTCCGCTTAACGAAGTCGAGGAAAACGATTTGATACGCGCCGTGAATGAGGCAAAGCCGGATATCGTTTGGGTCGGCCTGAGCACCCCGAAGCAGGAGAAATTCATGGCGCAATACCGGCAGAAACTCGACGCTACGCTCCTTTTCGGGGTGGGGGCGGCTTTCGATTTCCAAGTCGGTCGCGTGCGCCAAGCCCCCCGTTGGATGCAGCGCAGCGGATTGGAGTGGTGCTTCCGGCTTTGTTGTGAACCACGCCGCTTGTGGCGACGTTACTTTCGGAACAATCCGCTGTTTGTCTTCCGCATTTTTTGCCAACTGACCGGGATGAAAAAATATGCAATTGAATGAATTCTTCTGCCCGTCAGGTTTCCGGGCCGATTTCATCTGGGTCGGCTCCGGCACGCCGAAACAGCAGACGCGGACAAAGCGGCACAAACACCTGCTTCGGCGCGGCGTAGTTTTAACGGTTGGTTTTGCCTTTGACGTCAATGCCGGCACGAAGCCCGACGCGCCAGCCTGGATGCAGCGGTGGGGGTTGACGTGGGTGTACCGCCTGGCAACCGAACCGTCGCGGTTAGGGCTGCGTTACCTTTGCTACAACAGTCTGATTTTGTCCTGCCTTTTGCGGGATGTTGCGCGAAGCCGGGCTTTCGCGCCGCAAGTCCAGTCCACTCTTGGGCAAAAGTAGGATATGACAGAAGAGTATGAACAGCAGTACCGCCGGTTGGAGGAAAGCCACTGGTGGATTTGTGGCCGGCGACAGATGGTCTGCCAGTTGGTCGTCCGGGCGAACCCGGATCGCAATGGCCGCATCCTGGAAGTCGGGTGCTTGGGCGGTCTTTTGCTGCGGCAACTCCGTCAGCAGGGGTATGTGCATGTGACTGGAATTGACATCAGCCCCGCGGCCATCGAATTGTGCAAGGCGCGCGGAATCGAAGACGCTCACCTCATGGACGCCCAAAAACCGGCGTGGGCGGATGAACGGTTCGACGTGCTGATTGCATCGGACGTCCTGGAACATCTGGTGGACGACTCGCAAGCCATCCGAGAATGGCGGCGACTGCTAAAACCCAACGGTCGGTTCATCGTCTTCGTGCCGGCGTTTCCGTCTCTCTGGAGTGAACACGACGAGGCGAATAATCATTACCGGCGTTACCGGCGCACGGATTTGCGTCAACGGCTACAAACCAACGGCTTCATCCTCGAGCGCAGTTCCTACTGGAATTTTTTCTTGTTTGTCCCCGTTGCGCTGATTCGGTTGCTGAAACGATGGTTGCCCCGGAGGAAGGACGCGACCGAGCAGGGTGATATCTTCGAGACGCCGGCGCTGATCAACCGGGTCCTTTTGTCGTTGCTCCGCTTCGAGAACTGGTGCATTGGACGCGGAATCAACTGGCCGTTTGGGGTGAGCGTCATGGCCGTAGCCCGCAAACCCGCGTCCCATTCGGCCACGCCTTCAATGCCGCTGCGACAGACCGCTTGCGGCAACGATCCTTCCGCCGCCGCGCAAAGTCGCCGCCAAGGAAATAGCTCGAATTATCGTTCGGCCTCGGCATAGTTTGGCCTGGGCACTGGAGCAGACAACCAAAGGCTTCACGTATGAAAATATCAATTGTCATTCCTTGTTTTAACGAGCAGGAGGTGCTGCCGTCGTTGTTTCGGCGCCTGACCGCGGCGGCGGGGGCCTGGGGCTGCGACTGGGAAACCGTTTGCGTGGACGACGGCTCGCGGGACCAAACCTGGCCCCTGCTCGTCGCGCAGCAACAACGCGACCCGCACTGGCGGGCCATTTCCTTCGCCCGCAATTTCGGACACCAAGTCGCCGTCTCGGCCGGATTGTATCATGCCGAGGGTGACGCGGTGATCGTCATGGATGCCGACCTGCAGGACCCGCCGGAAGAGTTCGGGCGGTTTATCGAGAAATGGAAGTCCGGCTTCGAGGTGGTCTATGCCATCCGCGAAAAACGGAAGGAGGGCCAGCTCAAGCGAATTTGCTACTGGGCCTTTTACCGGTTGTTGGCCCGGATCGTCAGCTTCGACATCCCGCCTGACTCCGGCGACTTTTGCATCATGGACCGCAAAGTGGTGGAGGTGCTGAAAGCGATGCCGGAGCGCAACCGCTTCGTGCGCGGGCTGCGTGCCTGGTCCGGTTTCAAGCAGACCGGCCTGTCGTATGAGCGACAAGCGCGGGCGGCGGGCGAGGCCAAATACAATTTCCGCAAGCTGCTCAAGCTGGCACTGGATGGGATGTTCTCCTTTTCCGCCCTGCCGCTGAAACTGGTGGCGCAGGCCGGATTTGCAATTTCCGCGCTGTCGCTGATCGGCATCCTGTTCACGTTGGCGCAGAAGGTCTTCCGAGGCTTTTTTGAAGCCCACGGGTTTCCACCCGTGCAAGGCTTCACGACGATTGTCATCTCGGTTCTGTTCCTGGGCGGGATTCAACTGGTGAGCCTCGGCATCATCGGCGAATACATCGGCCGCATCTACGACGAAGTCAAACGCCGGCCCGCTTGGGTCATTCAAGCCACGGCCGGCATCACCCCGCGAACGGCCAACTGAGGATCCGATGAGTGGGAACGCGGGTCATTCCGTTAAGCGTCCAATCCATCGCGTGCGGTGCATCGGCGCACCGGCAGTCGCGGGTAATCGCCGCCCCCGTAAAGAACAGGCTGACGATCCATGAGCCAGACCCAACCTGCGCAGGAAACGGTTCGCGAGCGAGGCTTATTGTCGCCGCTTTGGCTGGCTGCTTTCTTTGCCGCCGTGTCCCTTGTGGCGGTCAGCCGGCAGAGTTTCTGGATTGATGAAGCGGTCACCGCCTGGTACGCCACCCAACGGACGCTGAGCGACTGGTGGGGCGTCATGGTCCACACCAAATTTGCCGAACTCCAGACGCCGCTCTACATGCTTTACATTTGGGGCTACGAAAAGGTTTTCGGCGCCAGCGAATATGCTCTGAGGCTCGCAGGGGTGCCGTGGTTCATTCCCGGCGCCGTGGCGTTTGTCACCGCGTTCAGCGCGCAGGCACGACGCCGGGCGGCGGCCGTGCTCGTGCTCGCGCTCAGTCCCTTTGTCTGGTACTATTTGGATGAGGCGCGCCTTTACGCTGCTCAAATTGGGGCCAGTTGCCTGGTCTTTGCCGCCGTGCGCCGCCTGCATCAATTGCGTTCCGGCGCCGCCGCGGGCGAAGTCGGGTGGCTTTGCGTTTTTGCGCTTGGGCTGGTGGTGCTTTGCGGACTGAGCATGCTCGGCATGATCTGGGCGTCGGCGGCGCTGGCGGCGGTGTGGATTCTTTTCCCGCGGGAACAGCTTCGGACCTGGTGGCGCAGCCGTCGTTTTTTGTGGTTGGTCACCGGCGGAGTGTTGTTCGGACTGGGCATTTATTATTTGTGGACGCTGACGACGGGCGCGCGGGCCACGGCAGCCGCCGCCACCAATTGGCAAAGCGTGGTCTTCATCCTTTACGAGCAGCTCGGGTTCAGCGGTTTAGGGCCGGGACGGCAGGAGTTGCGCGGAGCCGGCTGGCGGGCCTTGAAACCGTTTTTCCCAGTGTTGGGTTTGTATGCAGCGGTGGTCGGCGTGTTGTTGGCTGCGGCGGCGCGAGAGGTTTTTCGACGCAACACGCGCTCAACGGCAGGCTGGCTTTTGCTTTGCCTGTCGCTGCCGACGGTTTTCCTTCTGGTGGTGGGAGTGGCCGCCCATTTTCGTGTTTTGGGCCGGCATTTCGCGCCGCTCATTACGGTGTGGCTGTTTCTGTTGAGCGTTGGAATCAGCACGTCCTGGCGACAACGCGGCTGGCTGGCAAAGGTCGCGGCGGGAGGATTTGTGGCCTTCACCCTTTGGTCTTCTCTGTCCTTGCGTTTTGCCGACCGCCATGCCAAGGACAATTATCGCGAGGCGGCGGCCAGGGGGAAGCAGGCGTTGGCGTACGGCGAGACCGTGTGGTGGAACGCCGACAAGCATGGCGCCTGGTACTACGGCCTGGCAACGACGGAAGATCCTCACCAGAAAACACAGGCGCTGCGGCTAATGAACCCTTCGCCAGAACGCCTGGAAACGGCGCCGGGGCCGGATTTGATCGTCGCCTCCAAACCCGATGTTTATGACAACCAAGGCGCTGTGGCGGCGTACATCGCGCAGAACAGGTTTTTGAAATCAGCAACCCCGCCCGCGTTTACCATCTGGCGCCGTCGGAGCGATTAGCCCGGAAATTTCACACGCTGTAGCCGCAAACTTTACCACGTATCACGTGGTGAAGTTTGCGCCTGTCTGCCGGCAGGCAGGCCGCGCGGCCAGCGTCGGTCCGGAAATCGCAACTTGAAGGTTGCCCCGAAAGCTTTCGGGGTTGGCAATCCCAGCCGCGGGTGAAATTTCCGGGTTAGAAGTTCGGGGCGTGGAGCGAGCCCGGAGGGGTGTTGGTGTGCTTGAGGGCGGGAAGGAGTCCGTGGGCCTGTGCGAATCGGATTGCTTGAGCGCGAGAAACCGGGTAATTGTCAAAAAAGAACATATCAGTGTTAATAGACGTGTCGGTTTCAAATCAAAAAGACGGCGACGGCAGCGTGCCGGGGACGCAGGACTTGCTGCGGGGTTTTCCCTCGGAATTTGCCAGGTGCTGGCGGCGGCTTCCCAACAAGGGCTTGTTCTTCGTGCTGCTCGCTGTTTGGCTCGCGTTATTTCAGTTTCTGGGCAATGCAACTTTCGGCTACATTCCCACGGCATCTCTTTTCCGGTGGATGTACACCGTGTACACCCTGCCTGATTCGGTTGACAGTCACGGCTGGTTGATGCCAATCGTCGTATTGGTCTTGTTTTATTGGCAACGCGAAAAGCTGCTGGGGATTGCGCATGGCACTTGGTGGCCGGGCCTGCTGATTTTTGTCGTCGCGTTAGTCCTGCACATTGCGGGTTACATGGTGCAGCAGCCCCGGGTTTCGATTGTTGTCCTGTTTGCCGGCATCTATGGCCTGATGGGCCTCGTTTGGGGCAAGGAGTGGTTACGGCGGAGTTTTTTTCCTTACTTCCTGCTCGTGTTTTGCGTGCCGCTGGGTTCGCTGGCCGAACCCATAAGTTTCCCGTTGCGGCTGCTCGTGACGAAAATCGTCACGGCGCTTTCGCACGCGGTACTGGGCATCAATGTGGTGCGGGAGGGCACGAGGATTTTCACACCCGACCGGACGTTTGAATATGAGATTGCCGCGGCGTGCAGCGGCATCCGGAGTCTGATTGCCACTATTGTTATCTCCACCATCTACGCCTTTGTCGCCTTCGAAAAAACTTGGAAACGCCTCGCGTTGATCGCGGCGGCAATCCCCCTGGCCGTGGTGGGGAATGTCTTTCGCATGATGACCATTGTGGTGGCGGCGGAAGCGTTTGGGCAAAGCGCCGGGGCGTATGTGCATGAAAGCGAAATCCTGAGCCTGTTGCCGTACATCCCGGCGATTGGCGGGCTCCTGGCTTTGGGTCATTGGCTGCAAGAACCAGCCCCAACCGGTGGCCAACGGGAAACAGGCGGCGCAAGATGAAGAAGCAAAGCCTGATTATCTTGGTCGCCGTAATGGCGCTGACTGGCGCTTCCGCGGCGATCTTGGCGCGGCTCAAGAGCAATCAGAAACTGGGCCCGCCGGGCGTCAAGACCACGCCGATTCCCGGCAGCGCAAGGCTTCAAGTCGATTTGCCCGAGAAGGTGCTCGATTTTCAGTCCAAGGAAATTGAGCCGTCGTCGATCGTCACCAACACCCTGCCCAAAGATACCAGCTACGGGCAGCGACTCTATTGGGCCCCGGACGGGTTCCAGGCCTTGCTGAACGTGGTGTTGATGGGCGCCGACCGGACCAGCCTGCACAAGCCGGAGTTTTGCCTGGTGGGAGATGGCTGGCGGATTGACTCGTCGGATGAACTCACGGTTCCGATTGGGCAACCGCACGCCTACCAACTGCCGATCATTCGCAAGCTGGTGACCAAACGGGGCGTTCTGAACGGCCAACCCGTGACCCTGCGGGGGGTTTACGTTTACTGGTACGTGGCCGACCAGGCCATCAGCGGCGACGCCACGGGTTCGCAGCGGATGTGGTGGATGGCAAAGAACCTTCTGCGCACGGGCGTCCTGCAGCGCTGGGCGTACGTGACTTGCTTTGCGGTTTGCCCGCCCGGAGAGGAAGTGGCCACGTTCAACCGGTTGCGACAATTCATCGCGGCGGCCGTCCCGCAATTTCAACTGGCCACGGGTGGGGCGGACGGCAGTGCCGCGGCAGCCGTGCCGGCTCAACAATGACTTTGGACAAGGAACAGCTGTTTGATGACGCGACACACACGTTTATGGTCCGGAGAGCAGAAACGGAGAAGCCGCGTAGAAGGCAGAGCCTCCACACTTTGCTCATGACATGTTAAGTCGGCATCGCCAGATAAGGATGCAGATCCACCAGTTGTTGGATGCCTGCCTTTTTGCTGCGGCCTTCTGTCTGGCCTACCTTCTGAGGACCGATTCGCTGGTTGCGGAGATCCTGAGGTTGGGGCCTGCCAGCCCGTTCAGCGACTACGCCTGGCTGTATGTCATTCTGATTCCGGCCGCACCTCTTCTACTTGAAGCAAACGGCTTTTATAATCGTCCTTTGCTGGGGCCGCGACGCGAAACAATCCGGCCCTTGCTCAAGGGATGCTTGTTCACGACCGTGGGATTGATCTTAGTCATCTATTTCTTCCGGCTCAGTCTGGCGAGGTGGGTGATCGTCTGGTTCGGTTTCATCAGCTTCTTCCTGGTTCTTCTCAAAGAGGAAGTGCTGCGCGTGGTTTATCAAAGCAAGCTGACTCAGGCCCAACTGCGGCGGCGTTTCATTCTGGTTGGGACGGCAGACGGAATCGCGCGCATGCGCGCCGAACTCCAGTCCCAGCCCGCCGAGGCTGTGGATATTGTGGCCGTGTTGAATCTGGATGAAAACCCGGCCGAACACTTGGTTGGCCTGTTGCACGAGCACGCGGCCAACGGCGTCATTATCAGCGCACAGCACGCGTATTTCGAGCAAGTGGAAGCAGTGATTCGCGCGTGCGAGGTGGAGGGGGTGGAGGCCTGGCTCGTGATGGACTTTTTCGCGGCGCGCATCTCGCGCCTGAGTTTTGATGATTTCCGCGGCCGCCCAGTCATGGTGTTCCGCTCGACGCCGGAAGCCTCCTGGCAGGGCGTGGTCAAGCAGATCATTGATTTCGTCGGCGCGGCCGTCCTGTTGGTCGTCTTATCTCCCGTTTTCGCCATCGCAGCCTTGGTGATCAAACTGACTTCGCCCGGTCCGGCTTTATTCCGACAGCAGCGCTGCGGGCTGAACGGGCAGCCCTTCACCATGTACAAGTTCCGAACCATGGTGACGGATGCCGAACAGCGCAAGCAGGAGTTGGCCGTTTTCAACGAGATGTCCGGCCCGGTGTTCAAGATGACGAAAGACCCGCGCGTGATCCCCTTTGGCCGCTTCCTGCGCCGATTCAGCATTGATGAGTTCCCTCAGCTTTACAACGTGCTGCACGGAGAAATGAGTCTGGTTGGCCCGCGGCCCTTGCCGGTGGCCGAGGTCAAGTGTTTCGACGATCTGGCCCACCGCCGGCGGCTCAGCGTCAAGCCGGGCCTGACCTGTCTGTGGCAAATCATGGGTCGCAACAAGGTGGTGGACTTCAAGGAATGGGTTCGCCTGGACCTGGAATACATTGACAACTGGTCGTTGTGGCTCGACTTCAAAATCCTGCTCCGGACAATCCCGGCGGTTTTCGCAGGCGTCGGGGCAAAATAGCGTGAACTCCTGCGAAATGCGTTCGTAATCGCAAGTCAGTACCGATCCAATGGCGATCCAGCGTGTCGGCCCTGTTATGTCTTCCAGAAAGGGAAACCAACGAAAGTGCTCACAGCCAGTCTCGGTCGTGACGGGCGCAGCCGGCTTTCTGGGGTCGCATCTGGTTGACCTGTTAATTGCGCGCGGTCACAAAGTCGTCGGCATTGACAACTTCGTGACCGGGACGGTGGACAACATTTCGCATCTGGGAGGAAACCCGAGTTTCAGGTTCATCCAACAGGACGTCACCGAATTCCTTTTTCTAGACGTGCCAGTAGATTACGTCTGGCATTTCGCTTCCCCGGCCAGTCCGGTGGATTATCTCGAATTGCCCATCCAGACTTTGAAAGTCGGCTCCTTGGGCACGCACAAGGCGCTGGGATTGGCCAAGAACAAGGGCGCGCGGTTTTTGCTCGCCTCCACGTCGGAAATTTACGGCGACCCGCTCGTGCATCCCCAAAGCGAGGATTATTGGGGCAATGTGAACCCCATCGGTCCGCGCGGGTGTTATGATGAAGCCAAACGCTTCGCTGAGGCGCTGACGATGGCTTATCATCGCGAGCACGGCATGGAGACGCGCATCGCGCGGATCTTCAACACCTACGGCCCGCGCATGCGCCTGAACGACGGGCGGGTCGTGCCGGCCTTTATCAGCCAAGCCCTGAGGAACAAGGCGCTGACCGTTTTTGGAGATGGCCAGCAGACTCGCAGCTTCTGTTACTACTCGGACTTGATCGAGGGCATTTACCGGCTCATGATGAGTTCGGTCGCAGAGCCGGTCAACCTCGGCAATCCGGCGGAGATGACGGTCTTGGAATTCGCGCGCGAGATTGTCCGCGTCACCGGTTCGCGCAGCCGGATTGTATTCAGGCCGCTGCCCAAGGACGACCCCAAGCAGCGGCGCCCCGACATCGCGCGGGCCAAGACGCATTTGGGATGGACGTCGAAAGTCGGCTTAGCCGAGGGACTGCAAAGGACCATCGAGTACTTTCGGGGACGAATCTGAACAACGCCGGTGACAGTGATGAGCGCGCCGGCAGGGGACGAGCGCGTCGGCAGCTTTTTTTTGTGTTTGACCAGCATGCGACTTTTTTAGTAACCAGCACGAACCGTTTCATGGTGGGTCGCGTTTGAAACGGTTCAGCCGGCGGACGGCAATATTCTGAAATGTTAAATACGAAGTCATTTCTGGCGGTCGATTTTGGCGCCGGCAGTGTCAAGTTGGCCGAGTTTGAGGTCAACGAAGCGGGGGGCCTGCGTTTGAAGCAATTCGGGATCAAGCCGCTCGGCGCCGAGGGGGCCCAAGAAGGCAAGCGCGAAGCCGTCCTGCTGAAAGCGCTCCAAGAACTGCTGGCCGAGAAAGCCATCAAAGCGCGGAACGTCAACGTGTGCGCGCCGGGTTTTCAGGTCTTCTCCAAGTTTGTGAAGTTGCCGCCGGTCGAGTCGGGCAAGGTCACGCAGATGATCCAGTACGAGGCGCAGCAGAATGTGCCGTTTCCATTGGAAGAGGTGGTTTGGGATTACCAGATTCTGGGCACGACGCCTGGAAACGAGTTGGAGGTGCTGCTGGTCGCGGTGAAATCCGAACTTGTGGAGGGACTGTTCCGTGTGACTGCTGAAGCCGGCCTGCGCCTGCAATTGGCGGACGCCTCCGCCGCCGCGCTCTGCAATGCCTTTCGCTACAACTATGGCGAGATGGAGGATTGCACGATGCTGTTGGACATCGGGGCGAAGACCAGCAACCTTTTGTTTTTCGAGAAGGGGAAGGTTTTCTCCCGCAGCATCAACATCGGCGCGAATTCCATCACCCAGGATTTCGTCAACGAATCGAAGCTCCCTTTTGCGGAAGCGGAGCGGTTCAAGGTCAGCGAAGGCTTCGTCAGTCTGGGCGGCGCCTACGAGGAACCCGAAAGCCCGCGGCAGGCGGCCATTTCCAAGGTCGCGCGGCAGTTCATGACCCGGTTGCACATCCAAGTGAACCAGACGCTGCAGTTTTACCGCGGGCAGCAGGGCGGTTCGTCGCCGCAACATTTGTTCCTTGCCGGTGGCGCTTCGATCATGACCTATACGGCCCAGTTTTTTGCCGAGAAGCTGAACGTCCCCGTCGAGTACTTCAATCCGTTCCGCAACGTCCAAATCGATCCTGCCGTCAACTTGGAAGAGCTGTCCCGGGTCGCTCACGCCTTGGGCGAGGTGGTCGGGCTGGGGCTGCGCAACCTGGCGCATTGCCCGGTCGAACTCAACCTGATGCCCGCGAGCACGCGGCGCTGGCAGAGTTTTAACGAGAAGAAGCCGTACTTTATTGCCACGGTTTTCAGTCTGACGCTGGTGGTGTTCGCCACGGGATACCTGTTCGAGAAACTGGCCAAAATCAAATTGAAGCAATTGGAGCTTGCCCAACAGGGAGAAAAGGAAAAAGGCGAACCGGGGATTCAGTTTCTTCAGGCTAAAGAGGCTCAGTTTAATAAGGTCATGGGCGAGCGGAAGAAGCTCCAGCAGAACACTGACCAGGTCACGACCTGGTTGGAAGACCGATATTACTGGGCGGATGTGCTGACCGAGTTGCGGCGCGTTCTCATCCAGGCGGAGGACACCACCAAGCAGAAGCTGAAGGCGGACACGGGCATCTGGATCGAGCGGTTTGTCACCAGCCCGCTTGGTGCCGGCGCGACCGCCCCGTCCGGGCTTGCGCCCGGCGCAACGAGAGGCTTCCCTTGGGAAGAACGGCGAGGAGGGGAAATGGGACCCGGGGCCAGACCACTCGGTGAAGCCCTGACCCCCGGAGCAAGAGATGAGCCAACCCCACCGGACAGGTCTGTCGTGCCAGAAGATGCACCCGCGCCCACTGGCGAAGCCGGTGCGGCCACCGCTCCGCCGGCACCGACCGAGATTTCCACCATCACCATGCTTTGCCGGGCGGTCAGCCGCACCAGCGTGGATGCGTCGGCCAACACCGGCATTGCCTTCGCGTTTTTGAACGAGTTGAAAACCAGTCCGCTTACCGATCCGGAGCCGAAGGGCACCGATTTTGTGGGGAACATCAATCCCGACGAACCGCCCGGGACTTTCACTTTCGGCGTCACTTGGAAGCTGAAACGACCGATAAAACTCTAGTATGTCCTGGATCAAAAGAAACCTCTACTTTCTGCTGGGCAGCTTCGTCACGGTCGGGCTGTTGGCCTTGGCGGTGGTTTACCTGCTTCAGGAGAATAGTACCAACAACCGGGCCCTTGACGCCTTGGACAAGGCATACGCGAAACTGAAAAGGTTGTACAGCCTTAACCCTCATCCGGGCACAGAAAAGGTGAACAACATCAAAATCGCCCAAGAACAACAGAAAGAATTGCGGGCCTTTCTGCTCAAGGCCGGCGAACGGTTTGTGCGCATTCGTGCCATTCCAGATTCCCCCACCGTGACGACGGAGGAGTTCACGGCGCAATTGCCCCGGACCATTGACCAGATGCAGCGCGATGCCGTTCAGGGCGGGGTGTCCCTGCCGTCCAAGTACAACTTCACCTTTGAGTCCATCCGGCCGCAGGTCAAATTCTCAACCAACAGCCTGCAACTGCTGTCGGCGCAACTGGGCGAAGTCAAAGCCGTTTGCGACGTCCTGTTCCGCGCCAAGATCAACTCGCTGGACAGCCTGCGGCGGGAGCGGGTCTGTCCGGAGGACAGTCCCGAAACCTCACCCTCGGACTATCTGGAGCGACAATCCGTCACCAACGAATTGGCCGTTCTGACGCCGTACGAAATCACCTTCCGCTGCTTCAGTTCCGAGTTGGCCGGGGTAATTGGCGGCTTTGCCAGTTCTTCGAACGCTTTCATCGTCAAGAATATTGACGTCGAACCGGCGGCGCCTGTCACTGGGCCGGAAGCGGCTCCCTTCGGGGCGGCGGGCGCGACGGCAGGGTCGCCGTTCGTCCCCCCGGGCGGCGAATTTGGAGCAAGCCCTGCCCCGAGACCCGCGTGGGCGGCGCCAGCGGCGGGGACGGGCGCGGGGACGAGTCGGGGCGCGTTGCAGACGGTGATCAATGAATCGGTGTTCAAGGTTTCACTCCGGGTTGAGGTCGTGAAACTCAATCTCCCGAAATGACGGTCGCATGAATTTCATCAAGAAACATTACGAAAAAATCTTGCTGGGGGCTGTGCTTCTGTTTCTGGTGGTGGCCGTGCTTTTTATACTATTCAAGATCTCCAGCGAACAGGAGGCCTTGGAGAAAAAACGCAGCGAAATTTTGCATCTGCCGGTCAAATCGTTGACGAATCTCGACCTGGGTGTGCCGGTCGCGGCGCTGGAGCGGGCGAAAATGCCGGTCAACCCGGTTTTTTCCGCTCCCCCTCATAATCTGTTTAATCCCGTCGTGTGGCGAAAAACCCCCGATGGGCGGTTGATTAAAGTGGTGAAGGTGGCAGAAGGCCCGACCGTTGTTGAGGTGACCAAAATCGCGCCGCTGTACTTGTCAATTTCGCTGGACTCCGTCGGCGCCTCCGGTTCAAACTATTTCATCACGGTCGTGAGGGAAACAGCGGCTTCGCCGAGCGCGAGGAAGAGATCCCGGTATGTGGCGGCAGGCGGCAAGACGGATCTATTTACCCTGCGTGACGTCAAAGGACCACCGGCCAAACCGACGGAACTAGTTTTGGAACTGAACGACACCGGTGAGCGGGTAGCCATCACGCCGGAGCAAGGCTACAAAAAAGTGGATGGCTACACGGTGGACTTAAAATACGAACCCGAGAAACGAACTTGGCCAAACCGCCGGCAGGGCAACACGCTTTCGTTTGCCGGCGACGATTACACGGTCGCCTCAATAAATCTCATTGCCACCAACCAGTTCGAAGTTGTATTATCCGCAAAGTCAAGTGGAAAGAAAACGACGATCAAGTATAACGCCGCACCCTAGTTTATGGTTAGACCAGCCCACATCACACTCTGTTTAGTCTTCCTCTGCGCAGCTCCTGCCGCGTTGGCTCAGACCGCATCACCTTCGACCGACACCGACCTGGCCGTTCGTGAAGCCGTACGCCGCCAGGCTTATACGCTCGAGTTGAGGCAGAAGCTGGAGGATGCCCAGCGCGCCGAGCAGAGAAAGGAACTTGCCGCCGCCGCGAAGCTGTACGAAGCCTGCCATGACCTGACACTGAAGATTGGACCCGGCGTCGAGGCGGAAACCCAGAACGCGATTGCCGGGCTGGTGTCCGTCCGCCTGGAACTGGCTCGCCAAGCCCAGCGTCGGAACGACTTCAAGGAGGCGGATGTTCAGATCAAGGGCGCGCTCCGCGTGGATCCGAAAAACCAGACTGCCCTCGACTTCAAGAGGGACAATGACCGGCGGCTGGCCGAACAGGCGGGGACGACTCCCAGCCAGCAAGTAATAGACACTCTGCCGAGCGTACGAACGAACAAGATCAAGGCGGCCACGCTGGTGCAGGATGGCAAGCTGCTCTGGGAAATGGGCCAACTGGACGAAGCCGAAGCCAAGCTGCGGCAGGCCGTCAAAGAAGACGGCGACAACACAGCCGCTCCTTATTACCTGAACCTGGTTCGGGATGCGCGTTTCGTCCGGGCGGCCCAGGCGCATGACGTTGACACAAGGTCCGCTTTGGTGGAGGTGGAACATGCGTGGGAGAAACCAGTCAAGCGCGAGCTTCTGCCGGTGCCCAATCCTTATGCGAGAACCAATCTCGTTTATACCGGCAAGGGCCGCCAGGAAATCATCAGCAAGCTCAACCGCATCCGGTTTAACGAAGTTAAATACGACAGCTTGGAATTGAGCGACGTGCTGCGCAACGTCAGTGAGGAGGCCAAGCGACGCGACCCCGACAAGGAAGGTATCAATTTCCTGATCCTGACGGAGACGGCCGCGCCGGCGGTGGCGGTCACGCCAACCCCCGGTGCCGAAACGGGTTTGCCGCAACCCACCGCGCCAGTCGTCGCAGAAGTAGTGGACCTGAGCACCGTTCGCATCAAGATCAGCCCGCCGCTGAACAACGTCCGGCTGGCGGACGTGCTGGATGCCATCATCAAGACCGCCGACCGGCCGATCAAATACTCCGTGGAAGATTACGCGGTGCTCTTTTCAGCCAGGGCGATAGTAGAGCCAGTGCCGCTTTACATTCGCAAGTTCAAAGTTGATCCGAACACCTTCGTCCAAGGGCTGGAAAGCGTGGGCGCCTTGCCGTTTGGCAACATCCAGACCTCCCAAGGCGGCGGCGGCGGCGGTTACGGCGGCGGCGGCGGCGGTTACGGCGGTGGCGGCATGGGCGGCGGCGGCATGGGCGGCGGCGGCGGCGGTTACGGCGGTGGCGGCGGCGGTGGTGGCGGCATGTTGTCCTTGCCGTACGTGCAAGTCGTGCCGGGCGGCGGCGGCGGTGGTGGCGGTGGTGGCGGCGGCGGCGGCGGCGGCGGTGGCGGCGGCGGGCTGAGTTTCGTTACCCGTACTAACACAGTGGCGGCGATCCAACAGGCGGTGCGCGACTTTTTCACGGCCAACGGCGTTGATTTCTCGCCGACCACCGGCGCCACCAAGTCGCTGTTTTTCAATGACCGGCTGGGTTTGCTGGTGGTGCGGGCTACGCTCCAGGATTTGGACATCATTGAGGCGGCCATTCAGGTGTTGAACGTGGCGCCGCCGCAGGTGAACATCAAAGCCAAGTTCATCGAAATCACCCAAACCGACACCAAAGCACTGGGCTTTGACTGGTACTTGGGGAACTTTCTGATGAACAATGGCTCGATCGGTGGCATCGGCGGCACCGCGCCATCCTACGCCGGCCGATCCACCGTAGCCAACCCGGAAGGGGTTTTCCCCGGTTCGGTAATTGGCGGCACCGCCATTCCTGTCGGTTCCTCCGACCAACTGCTCACCTCGGGCCTGCGCAACACGTTCGGCAAACAAAACCCGATCCCCACGCTGGCCACTTTCACCGGGATTCTTACCGATCCGCAATTCCGGATGGTGTTAAGGGCGATGGACCAGCGGGACGGAACGGACATCCTGGCCGAAGACGAGGTCACGACGCTCAGCGGCCGCCAGGCCCAGATACAAGCTGTTGACGTCGTAACCATCGTGGCGGGCGTCAATCTCAGTCAAAACGTCGGCGGCGGGACGGCTGCCGTCGGGGGTGTGACCACTGCGGGTGGAGGTGCCGCCAGCTCGGCCGCCAACTACAATACGGTCCCGCTGCCTTTCGGCCCGATGCTGGATGTAATTCCCTACGTCTCCGCCGACGGCTATTCGATTCAGATGACGATCATCCCCACGTACACGGAGTTCGTCGGGTATGACGATGCCACGGCCAGGAAGTTCGTGCCAACGGCTCAGATCGGCGTCAGCGGCGGCGCCGGCACAATAACGGCGACACTGCCGTTGCCCATCCTGCGCATGCGCCAGGTCACCACCAGCGCCATTGTGTGGGACGGCCAGACGATTGTGTTGGGCGGACTGACAGCCGAAGACAACCGGAAGCTCAAGGACAAGGTTCCGGTGCTGGGCGATTTGCCGCTCTTTGGGCGGTTCTTCCGCAGCGAGTCCAGTTCGGTCGTCAAGAAACGGCTCTATATTTTCGTCACGCCGACCATCATTGACCCGGCGGGCAATCGTTTGCATACCGAAGAAGAGATGCCGTTTGCCCAAAGTGCTATTCCGCCGCAGCGACCTGTAACACCGGCAGCGGGCCAATAGAAGGCACGCCTCGTAGCCGCCGACGTGAGGAGGCGGAAGGGGCCGAGCCCAGCACGGTCCGCCTCGTTACCTCGGCGGCTACAGATGTACGGGCGATTCGTGTGATGCGTGAAATATTCGGGCAATCGGACCAGATGAGGCTCGGTAAAGGCGCGCTGGGTTTTTGTGAGTTCGGTGGATCGTTTACTTGTCATTGACGGCCATGCCTACGGGTATCGGGCGTTTCACGCCATCCAGCGGCTGACGTCGCCGGCGGGTAAGCCCACCAATGCGATCTTTGGTTTTTTGAAAATGCTGGGGAAGCTGCGTGCGTCCCTGAAACCGACACATCTTATTGTCGTTTGGGACGGGGGCTTGAGTGCCGAACGGACGACGGCGCTGCCCGAGTATAAGTCGCAGCGTCCGCCCATGCCGCCCACATTGGCGGAACAACTCGACGAAATCGTCGGCTATCTCCAGACGGCGGGGATTGCGTCATTTCGCCAGGAAGGCGTTGAGGCTGATGACTACATTGGCACTCTCGCCCGGTGGGCCGCGGCGCGGGACATCAGCGTCGTTATTGCCAGTTCGGACAAGGATTTCTGGCAACTGGTGTCGCCGCTGGTCGGCTTGCTGAATCCAAACGACAAAACGGAAACGGTGTGGACAAGGGCACAGGTGCGCGCGAAAACGGGCGTCGAACCGTCCCAAATCGTTGACTGGCTGAGTTTGATCGGCGACAGTGTGGACAACATTCCCGGGGTGCCGGGGGTGGGGCCGAAAACGGCCACAGAACTTTTAAACCAATTTGGTTCGGTGAATGAATTATTCAAGCGTCTGGCGGAAGTGAAAGCGGAAAAGCTCCGCGCCAGTTTGCAAAGTGCCGAAGGCAGCGTGCGGCGCAATCAGGAGTTGATTCGGCTGAGGGACGATCTGCCGTGTGATTTTCGTCCGGACGACCTGGCGGCGCGGATGCCCGACATGGCGCGGTTGCGCGAATTGTTTGCCCGCTGGGGTTTCAGGTCCATGCTGGCGGAACTGGAAACGCGGCAGCCCTGCCAGACGAGCCTGTTTTAAGAAAGATATGGCGGACTATGCGGCGTGAATTGCCAAACTCTGACGGTGGCTGGGCGAGAGGTTCCGCCTGGTTGCGCCGCGCAATTGCTCGTTGCCCTGGTCGCCGTCCGAACACCGGGCGGACTGGGACTTTTCCTGAGACGGTTTGGAGTTCCGCCTTCAGGCGGTCAAACGCCGGGTTGCTGGCACACCGCCTGAAGGCGGAACTCCAAACCGTGGCGGGGTCCGAATGTGCCCAGAGTACATTGAAACTCAATAAATCGTGGACAAAGATTGCCGACCTTGTTAGACTCGCGCTTAGATTTTATGTCATCACTGCTGTGTGCCGTTAAAAGACTCGCCGTTGGGGGATGGCTCCTGGCGGTTCCCGCTCTGGTCAGCGGACAGAACGCGTTTTCTCCCGGAGGACCCGACTACGCAATTGCCGGCGCGTTGCCCGGCGATCAAACCTGGCCGCAAGCGGCCATAAACACCGACGGGGGTTATCTGGTTTGGCAGGACAATTCACTTGGCGCCAACGGGCTGAACATCCGGGCGGAGCGTTTGAACGGCGGCTTGCTCAAATCTGGAGCGGCCTTTCGCGTCAATGTGCAAGGGGTTGGCGATCAGGAAAAACCCCAGGTGGCCTTGTTGAACGGCGGCGGCGCGGTCTTTGTGTGGCAGGGCGGCAAACTTGGTTTTCAGAAAATCTATGCCCGCTTCCTTGCCGCCAACGGTTTGTTCACGACGACGAACGATGTCTTGGTGAACACGTACACCAATCAGTTTCAGATCAATCCGGCAGTTGCCACGTTGGCCGATGGCAGCGTCGTCGTCGTCTGGTCCAGTGTTGGGCAGGACGGGGGTTTGCAGGGGATTTTCGGGCAGCGGTTTTCCGCAACGGGCACCAAGTTGGGCAGCGAGTTTCAAGTCAATCAGTGGACCCTCTACAACCAGCGCACTCCGGCTGTGGCGGCACTGACCAATGGAAATTTCGTGGTGGTCTGGGTCTCGGAGTTGCAGCGCGCGTCCGCCAGCGTGGATGTCTATGCGCGAATTTTCGGGATTTCCAATTCCGTGGTCGGCGCCGTCGGCAACGAGTTTCCAGTCAATACCAGCAAGTCGAACCTGTGCGCCAACCCGGCGGTGGCCGGCTCGCCCCAAGGCGGCTTCGCCGTGGCTTGGAGCCAGAACGACAACGTGACGCTGACGGCGGGCAGTCTCACCGGCGTTCAGGTCAGCGGCAGCCAGACCTCACATTCGCCCAATGGCTGGGACGTCTTCGGACGTCTGTTCGACGCGAACGGCACGGCCATTACCGCGCCCGTGCGTTTGAATACCTGGACGTATGGCGACCAATACGCGCCGAAGATCGCCGCGTTTGGGAGAAACTATCTGGCCGTCTGGATCAGTCTTGGCCAGGACAGTTCGTGGGAGGGCATCTTCGGCCAATTCCTCTTGAGCAGCGGCGCCCCGGAAGGGGTGGAGTTCAGGGTCAACACCACCACCGTCAGCCGCCAGATTCATCCGAGCGTGGCGACGGATGGCATCAACCGCTTTCTGGTGCTTTGGTCGTCTTTCGTGGCCGGCACGAGCTTCGATCTCTTTGCCCGGGCGTATGATCTCATCCGTGTCGAAATGGCTTCGACTCCACAAGGCATCCGGCTCTCATGGAACACGCAACCGGGCTGTGTCTATCAGGTGCAGGTTTCCACCGACTCGACCGCATGGAACAACTTCGGCTCGCCAAGGACGGCGGGCGGATATGGCGACGCCGTCACCGTGAATGTCAGCAATGGCATGGCCTTTTACCGCGTTGTCCGCGTGCAATGATTTTTTATATGGTGCGACTTCTTCAACGAACAGTGTTGACCCTGGCAATTGCCGGGGCTGTCCCTTCGGCGTCGGCCTTTTCCTTGCTAGGCCCCTTCGATACCTGGCAGGTGGCGGCGATTGGTTACAACCCGCTTGGTACTGATATCGGCGGGCCGATGAACTTGGGCGAGGAATACCGCTGGAACGTCAAGACGATCACGTACGGGTTCGACGAGTCCTTCCTGAATTACTTTGGGGCGCAAGGCACAGCGGCGGTCATGCAGGCGATCGCCATTCTGAATGCGCTTCCCCCTGTGTCCCAAATGAGTTCTGATCTTTCGGAATTCCCGCTTGAATCCAAGCGCATGAATTACCGGGCCAGTGCGCTGAGATTATTGGATTTGAAATCGGAGGCACTCGGGTTGCTGCTGGAAGAAATGGGTCTGGCCAGCCCGGAACGTTACGTTTGGACGTTGCGGGACAGTCGGGTCATCGCCGGCGTCACCTATTATTTGACCATCATGCGGAACTTTGACCCGGTAACTCGGGCCCCCTCCAAGTATGTGAATGGCACGTTATACACCTATGCAATCATTGATCCAATCCAGGTCTTGGGCGGATCCACGTTTGCAGATGCCGTTGAAATCCCGGTTGATCCGTTGGCGTTTACTTTTACGGCAGTGGCTTCCCAAAGTGATAGGTTGTGGGGAGGCGGGTTGTACTCCGGCGAATCTTTCAGCGGCTTGACCCGCGATGACGTTGGGAGTCTGCGCTATCTCTATCGCCCGAACAACTACAACATCGAAAACCTGATTCCCGGCACAACCGCTGCCGGCCTCGGGAGTGGGTCGCCTTGGACCCCGATCTATCCAACGAACGTATTGGGGTCGAACGTGGTGGTTGACCTTGCCCTCCGTCCGGGCGTGGATAAAGTCGCCTTTCAATTCAGGCCGAACGATTCAATATTCGGCAACTTCGCCACCGTCACCAATCAATACACGGACACCTACGTCACCAATTCCACCCTGAAGACGCAAAACACCCAAAGAGTGTTGACCCAGCCCGACATCCTTTTTAGTGCGGAGGATTTGGGCCTCACCGCTGCTGGCACTCCGAACTTAGCCCGGCGGACGGCTTGCGCTGCGCCTGTCTGGGTCAATAACGATGCGCTCAACGGCCAAGCGGCCCTGGCGGGACCCGGGCAAATCCAGCCACAGGTTGTCATCACCTTCAGCAAAGTTGGCCCCTATGATATTAACAACGACTCGAGTCCGTTTTTTCTTGGCGAGGCCGGTGCTTATCTTGGATTTGTTTGGGGCTCGTTTGACGGCACGACCAATGACCCGGTTGTTTATCCCATCGGCAGTTCCATACAGGATTTGGAGCAACGGGTCCTGGGCGGATATTGAAAGAGAACCCAGTTGCCTTGGATGATAATGTTATGAAACGGTTGTTAATTTCAGTTCTGGTGAGTCTGGCGCTGGCCCCGTTCACGGGAATGGGGACCGACTACATCAATCCCAATGGCGGCTACGTCACCACCCCGCCGCAGATTGACGCCGCCAATTTCACCAACTACGGCACCTTTAGCATTTTCACGCCCAAGCCGTTTGAGACGTTCAACACGCGCAACTTCTTTAACCGGGGAACGATGCTCGGTTCGGACGGCTGGTGGTTCAACAACAATTCCACCGTCACGGGCAAGCGCGGGTTGGCGGCCAACTTCATCAATCAGAACCCCGGCGTGGTCGAGGCCGTTGACCCTATTGCTTCGGGGAGTCCTTGCATTGTCTCGATCTATGGCCCCAGCTATTTATGGATATGGGCTACCAATATTGTCACCGGGGCGGGCACACCGGTGCCGGGGGCATCATTAATTGTAGGCCCTAATGGCTGGATGGAACTGGTCGGCACCAACATCAACCTTTCGCGCAGCGGGTTGGAGGTGGTGCCCGTGTGGGGTGAGCCGCTCGGCAGCGGGGACTACACGACGAATAGCTTTTATCCCGACGTGGCCGTTTATGACGAGTATTGGGCCCAGGCCAGCTTCAGCGACACCTTCCGCCTGAACACCGCCGCGCTTTGGGATGGTTTCATTGCCTCGGCGCCAGGCGTTCCTCGTCCCCCAGCCCAGCCGACCGCGGCTCCGGGATTTTACCTCCTGTATCCGGACGCTGACTCTTACATCAACGTTTTGCCGAGGGCCTCCCTGACGGTCACTGTCACCAACCAGGACCAGTCCACTTCCACCGTGACATTCCCCACCAATATCACCAAAGGGGCGGTTTTCGTCAGCGCGCCGCCTAACTTCAGCGTCCAGTTGGGATTCTCGGGACCGGCTAACAACTACTTTGATACTATTGGCGTGTTGCTGTCCGTGCAGTTGTCAAACCAAGTGACGGCCCGTCCGGAGACCGCATATATCTACTTTGAGGACGAACTCGCGTCCCGGATCACTGAGCCCGCCCGGTCAGCCCGGGGGTTGATAGGCAATATTGTCGGCTGCCCCCCGACTGGCGCCCGGCCGGCCAATTATTATGTTGACCGGCTGCCTTGGTTCCCTGGTTTGTCCGGCAACAACGGCTACCCTGACGCCGACTTCTTCGTCGCCTCGGGAGCCGCGTTGCTCAACACGAACATTCTCTCTGACTCCGTCACGAACGCCGTTGTCGGGAGCGGCGACTATGCGGCTTACTCTCCTCTGCTCGACAACGTGGTTTCACGCCCCCCAGCCGTGCCGGGCGGGACGGTCACGAATTTGCCCGGCCGCATCCGCATTTACGCCGACAGCCTGGACATGAGCAAGACCCGTTTGCGCGCCGAGGGCGAAATCATGATCCAGACGCGGCACCTGATTTCCAGCACCAACGCCGTGGTGGATTGCGAGAATCTCAGCTTTAATCTCAGCTCGACGAATGGCAGCTTGAATGTTCAGAGTCTTTCCAAGGCCAGCGTCGAGCGGCTAAGGGGCCCCCTCTACGCTTGGAGCGCCGTCTGGAGCAATAGGGCGGTTGTGGTCGTTGAAAACTATACGCTTACCAACTCTGTTGACACCAATGGCGTCACCAATGTAGTCGCCGTACTATCGCCGCTGACAAACACTGTCACCATGGGGCTGCACACGTTGATGCTGGATGCCACGGCGTTGACGACCGTTCTGCCGGTGACCGTTTATGATTTGGTCACGCACAGTACCAATGTCGTCGTGAGCGATAACGTGTCGGTGATCCAGTCGTTGCTCATAGACGGCCAGAGCTTTACCCTCAACGGGAGTATCACACTGCCCGGCGTTTACCCGGCGAACCCGCTTACAGGGCTCGCGCCGCCCGCCACCGCTCTCCAGGATTGGACTTATGCCAACGCGCCGAACCTTTTGTATTTCACTAATCACGGCACGTTGACGATCCCCAACCAGGCTCATTTCGGAGATGACGGCCCGAGGGCCTATTCCGCCTTTGTCAACACCGGCACCATCAGCGCGGCCAGCATCCAGCTAAACAGCAGTTACTTCGAAAACGGCGGCACGCTGACGACGGCGGGGCCGTTGTTCATGCAAGGCGGGTCGGGCAAGCTCCAAAACGGCAACAGCAGTTCCGGTGGCGACGTGCAGCTTTACTGCGGCAGCCTGAAACTCAACAACTACCAGTTGGCCACCAGGCTTGGCGCGATCGTTTTCAACGTCACCAACGCGCTGTTCGATTCAGGCAGCACCGCCGGCAACACCTTGACTTGCAGTGACGGATTCCAACTTGCCATCAAGCCGCCGAGCGGCGATCTGCTGGGCACCACTTTCCAAACCACAGCGCCGCGGTTTGCCGAGGTTGATCCCTACTGGGCTGGCGCTGACCGCGGCCCAAGCGCGCTCGGTTACTCCAACAACGTGGCCGTCGGCAAGCTGGTGTTGGCACCGCAAGGATCCATATCGAATTATCCGCCGTTGTTTTTCTTCGCCGGTACCGGGGCGCAAAACGCCCTTTACGCGGACCTGCTCGACCTCAGCGCCTTGGGGGCCAATTACCAGAACCTGCTCATGATTGATCCCAGTCTGGTGATTTACTTTGCCGCCGCGAAGGTGGGCTTCACGCCGCCGCCCAATGCCTACGGTATCCCCCAGGAACCTGAGGAGTACTTGGACGGCCAATTCGACGGCCACCTGTGCTGGGTCCGTGATTTTGCCGGGCCAAACAGTTCGGTGGATGTCGTCATCAATGGCCAGACGGTCAAAGTCAATCGCGCGTTGCGCAACAGCAAGATCATTGACTCGGATGGCGACGGGCTTCCCAACTACTATGATTCTACTCCCTTCGGTGGACTGTCGTTGGCCATCTCCCTGGTGCAGACCAACCCGCCGCCGTCGAAGTTCTTGGCACAGACCAATCAGCCGTCATCGGAGGTGTTGCGCCTTTCGTGGCAGGCGGCTCCCTATACCGTTTATCAGGTCGAGTTCACGACTAATATGCCGCCAACGAATTGGCGGCAGTTGTTGAAATTCACGAATAACGTGCCCACTAACAGACTCGTCACGATTTGGGATACCAATGCGCCGGCGGGTGCCGTTCGGCGGTTTTATCGCGTGGGTCACAGCCCGTGACGGCTGACCACCCGAGTTTGCGGCGGAATGAACAGTGTGGAAACGGCTATCGCGACGAGTACATCGTCTCAGGGCGCCCCTGTGCCTTGAGGCCGTTACGCTGAAGGAAGAATTCATGAAAATTCGGTTTTTGATCATAGCGAGTCTGGGTCTGGTTTTTGGTCAGTCGCCTGACGCGTCGGGCTTTATCTCCCCCGCCAAACCGGCGCTGCCGAATTATGACAAACGCGCGGAAGCGACCTCGGTGGCCGCAGTAGCTGCCAGTCCCGAGCAGGAACGGGCGGCGGCTTTGCTTAAGTCCCGTGTGCCAAATCTAAGGATAAGCAAGGACCAGATTCTCGGAACCCCCCGGCTGGTTTCAGCTTCCCGCGGGTTTTTGACTGGGCCGAACGGCGAAGGAAAAGGACTTGGCCGGGCGTACTTGGAGGCGCTTCCAGCCGATGAACCGCATCGGGTCATCAAAGCATTCCTAAATGAACATTCCGCGCTGTTCGGCCACGACGCCGACGCGTTGGCGTCCGCCAAGGTGAAGCGGGACTACGTGACGAAGCACAATGGCCTCCGCACGACGGTTTGGGAGCAGACCTTGGACGACATCCCGGTTTTCGAGGGATTGCTGGTTGGACACGTCACGCGCGAGGGCGAACTGGTCAACATCTCGAGCCACTTCGTTCCGGACGTGGCGAAAGCCGCCGATGCCGGCACGCCAAACCGGAAGTCTCTGATGGCGAGACCGAAAATTTCAGCCGCGAAGGCCGTCGTCAACGCGGCGTCAAATATCGGCGCTGAAGTGGAGGAGAGTTCGGTGGCCGTGGCGGAGGCGCCCCAAGGCGCTGAGAAACGGCAAGCCGTCGAGGCCGGGAACCTTCGCGGCAAAACGTGGGCGCAACTGGTCTGGCTCCCGATGAACCCTGATGTCATGCGCCTCTGCTGGCGCGTCATCCTGAGCGCTGGCCCGCGACCGGAATTCTACGCTGTCCTGGTGGATGCGGAGACGGGCGAGGTGCTGGTGCGCCATTGCCTGACCAAGTACATCAGCGACGCCAGCTACCGTGTCTTTACCAGCGACAGCCCATCACCGTTTTCACCAGGGCATCCGACGCCCTTGACCACCCAGCCGCCTGTGGTGAGCCGCACGTTGCTCACTCTGCCGGCGCTGAGCACCAATGCCTCGCCCAACGGCTGGATTGACGACGGCGTGAACGAGACCCGCGGCAACAACGTGGATGCTCACACTGACTGGAATGCCGACGACCTGCCGGATCTGCCGCGACCGGCTGGTTCGCCGTTCCGTGTGTTTGATTTCCCGATGGACCTGACGACTCAAGACCCGACCAGTTACAGCGCCGCCGCTGTGGTTCAGTTGTTCTACACGTGCAATTGGATGCACGACCGGCTCTACGAACTGGGCTTTACGGAAGCGGCGGGCAATTTCCAAAACAACAACTTTGGGCGGGGCGGTTTGGGCAATGACGCCGTCCAGGCCGATGCGCAGGATGGTTCCGGTTACAACAACGCCAACTACACGCCGGCAGATGAAGGCAGCGCACCCAGAATCCAGATGTACATCTTCAATGGACCGACTCCCGACCGCGATGGGGACCTGGATGCCGAGATCGTGATGCACGAATACACGCACGGCTTGAGCGACCGGCTGGTGGGCGGGGGCGTGGGCCTTGCTTACGTGGCCCAGAGCGGCGGCTTGAGCGAAGGCTGGTCGGATTTCTATCCGATGACGTTGCTCAGCGAACCGGGCGACGACCTCGGCGGCTGCTATGCCTTCGGCGGCTACGCCACCTACCTGTTCTACGGTCTCACGGAGAACTACTATTACGGCATCCGGCGGTATCCTTACACGACCGACATGTCGAAGAATCCGCTCACGTTCAAGGACATTGACCCGGCGCAAGCGGATTATTGCTCGTCCGGCGCTCCGACTCCCGGCTCATGCACCACAAGCGATGCCGACGAAGTGCATAACGTGGGCGAAGTCTGGTGCGTCACGCTTAGGGAGGTCTGGGCCAGCTTGGTGACGAAATTGGGCTGGCAAGTCGGCAACGAACTGGTGCTGCAATTGGTGACCGACGGCATGAAGCTCTCGCCGGCCAACCCAAATTTCGTGGAAGCGCGCGATGCTATCCTCCAAGCAGACCAGGTTGATACGGGCGGCGACAACTACGTCGAACTCTGGACGGCTTTTGCCAAGCGCGGCATGGGCGCCAGCGCCCAGTGCCCTGCCAGTGACACAACCGTCGGCGTCGTGGAAGCGTATGATCTGCCGCCCAACGCGATTCCTGATGGCATTCTCGAAATAAATATAACTCCGCCTTCATCATCCGTTCTCTTCTACGGAGAGTCAGTCCCGATTTTTGTTCGCGTGACGGATGCGCGTCCCGTGACCAACGCGACCATTGCGGCCACGGTCAGCACGGGCACCAATCTGGTCTTCCGCAATGATGGCGTCGCGCCTGACCGGAAAGTGAATGACGGCACTTACACCGCTTCGTTCCTGGTCCCGACTGGCCAGGCCTCCGTCACGATCAGCATGGTGATCTCCGCGCCCGACAAGGATACCAGCACCAACGCGGTCACGTACTTTACCTTTGCGCCACCGCCCAATGACAATTTTACCAATGCCACCAAAGTGCCCTTGGGCGGCACTAACTATTTCACCAACAACAAGCGCGCCACACTGGAACCGGGTGAGCCGGTGCATGCGGGGATTGCCTCGGCGGTCGCCTCGCTTTGGTGGAACTATACACCGGCGGTCAACACCAATGTGCTCGTTGACACCGTCGGCAGCTTCTTCAGGACCGTGGTGGCGGTTTACACGAACAGCAGTTTGGTAACGCTGCAACCGGTGGTTTCGGCGGCCGGTTCCGCCGGGCACATGGGCGCATTCGTGGTCTTCAATGCGCGGTCCAACTTGACCTACCACATCGCCGTGGCGGGCTATGACGCGAACAACGTCGGGACACTCAACCTGAACATCGCGCCTGGGGGCCAACCGGATACGAACGCGCCAACCGTGACCGTGACCTCCCCGCCCAGCGGCGTTATGACCAACTCCAACCGGCTTGTGCTGACGGGAACGGCGGTCGATCCGGCGCCGACTCCCTCGGGGATTAAGGAAATCACCATCGGTGTAAGCTCGGTTCCCAGGATGGGGGACGCGCGCACGACGGTGGTCACTCCGATTCCCTCTCTTAGTGGCCCGAGCAGCACTAACTGGTCGACCGTCATCAGCCTGCTGGCGGACTTGAACTCCATCCAAGTTGTGGCTACCGACTTTGCGGGAAACCAGTCGTCACCCTTCACCTTGCAGGCGACCTATCGCGTGCTCGAGCCGGCGAATGATTTCTTCGTCAATGCCATTGTTTTGACCGACACCTCCGGCGTCAGCAGCACCAACACCATCAACGCGACCAGGGAAGTGGGCGAGCCTAACCACGCCGGAAACGCTGGCGGCAAATCCGCGTGGTGGTCATTCACTCCGCCGGCCGACGGGGTTTTGACGCTCAACACGACCAACTCCACCTTTGACACCCTGCTCGGCCTTTATACCGGCGCGCGCGTCAACGCCCTTACAACAATCGCCAGCAACGACGACGCATACGATGGCGTGCCCGGCGGTTTCAGCCAGATCGTTCAAGCCGTCAGGTCCAACCAGACCTGTCAGATCGCGGTGGACGGCTATGACGGCGCAGCCGGCGTGGTTTTCCTGACCTATGAATTTGCTCCGGCAACGGTTTACCGATTGTCGGTCAGCAATACCGTTGGTGGCACCGTCGGATTGTCGATCGGCAATACCGTCGTTCCGCCATCAACCGATGTTCAGAGTGACGCCACCGTCGCGCTCACGGCGACTCCGAATGCGAATTATCAATTCGATATGTGGGACGGTGACGTAATTTCGCTGAATGATTCCTTAACAGTCGTCGTTAGAAGCGACATGAGCGTGACCGCCCACTACCGGCCGGTGGTCTTCACCGACGGCTTTGAATCCGGAAACCTGCTGCAACTGGGTTGGCGAACCGCCGGGAACACGCCTTGGTTGGTGCAAACCAATGTGGTTGCAGTCGGACAGTTCGCAGCCAGGTCCGGCGTAATCACCAACAGTCAAAGCAGTTCCTTGATCCTCTCGAACTACTTCCGGGCAGGCAACGGCTCTTTTGATTACCGAGTCAGTTCGGAGCAGGGTTTTGACTTTCTCAACTTCTACGTGGATGGTGTCGGGTTGCTGCAGCCGTGGTCGGGCGAAGCAGGCTGGGCAAGCTATGCGTTCCCCTTGACCGCCGGCAACCATAAGCTGGAGTGGCGCTACGTCAAAGACGCCTCGCTCAGCGCCGGCCAGGACGCCGCGTTTGTTGACAACGTGATTCTGCCCCTCGTCGTTGCGCCGAACGCATCCGCGCCGGCGCACCTCGACATCTTGCGCGCCAGCGACGGCACGTTCTACATCCAAGGGCAGGGCCAGCCCGACCAGACCTACGTCACTGAGGTTTCGACGGATTTGACATCCTGGGAAAGCATCTCCACGAATGTGGCGGTCGGCGGCTTCTTCCGCGTCGTTGATACCGGCTCGCTGACGAATCAGACCCGGTATTACCGCGCGTTCGTGCCTGCCCCGTAACGCGTCCGGGTATTGCCGCCCGGACGGGCCAGACCAACCGTGACGAGGCGCTGAACGACTTTCGGCGCGGCATCTCCTTGACCGACCGGATGCGCACGCGCCGCGCGTGGAGAAATCAGACCTGGCACGTGGACTTTCGGGACAAGCCTGTAACGAACTGTCGCCTTTCCTGGGTCTTTCTGAGAAGTCGCCATGAACTTGCGTTCTCCCGGCAGGACGGAAACTTTGCCAGGCTGTTTGGTGTCCACGCTTCAGCGTGTCCGGAGGCCCGCCGCACCCTGAAGGGTGGACACCAAACACATTTCCAGAGAAGCATGAAAGTCATCGGCTTAACCGGCGGGATCGGCATGGGTAAATCCACTGCCGGCGCGCTTTTGCAGCAGCGGGGCCTCCCGGTCGTGGACGCCGATGTCCTCGCCCGGCAGCTTGTCGAGCCGGGGCAACCTGCCTTGAGGGAAATCCAGAAAGTGTTCGGTGACGAGTTGGTGGACGCCGGCGGAAATCTCCGCAGAGACGAGCTGGCGCAACGGGTCTTTGCCGATGCCGAGGCGCGGAGGAAATTGGAATCCATTTTGCACCCCCGCATCCGCAAATGTTGGGAAACGCAAATCGAAACCTGGCGAAACGAGCGGCGACCATTGGCCGTGGTCATAATCCCGCTTTTATTCGAGACTGAATCGGAGGCTGATTTCGACGCCACCGTTTGCATAACTTGCACGGCAGAAACGCAATGCCGGCGACTGCTGGAGCGGGGCTGGACGCCGGAGCAGATTGACCAGCGCCTCAGTGCCCAGTGGCCCATCGAAAGGAAGATGGCGCTGGCGGATTACGTGGTCTGGACGGAAGGCGAACTGGACGTTCACGCGGACCAACTGAATCGCATAATTCCGCCGGGCTGACCCTGCAGGACGGCCGGAATGTGCTTTTGTTCTCGAACTCGGCCGATACATTTCCTGCCGATGAAAACGAGCCTCCGCGCCCGCACGACAAGTTCACCAGACCGCATCGGTATCATCGGCGGCACCGGCCTCTACCACCTCGAAGGGTTCACCGGGCAGAAGTGGGTGAAAGTGAACACGCCCTTCGGCCCGCCTTCCGACGAGTTGCTGACCGGCAGACTGGCCGGGCGCGAAGTTGCCTTCCTTCCCCGGCACGGCCGCGGCCATCGCCTCATGCCGAGTGAGCTGAACCACCGCGCCAACATCTGGGCCATGAAGGAGCTTGGCGTCGCATGGATCATCAGCGTCAGCGCCGTCGGCTCGCTCCAGGCGCGATACAAGCCCTGCGACATCGTGCTGGTTGACCAGTTCCTGGATCGCACGAAAAAATCCTTCGAGCACACCTTTTTCGGTCGCGGCATTGTCGCCCACGTTGCCTTTGCCCACCCGATTTGCGAGGAACTGCGGCAACTGCTGCTGCAAAGCACCCGCGTCCCGCTCTGCGGGACCCGCGTTCACGACGGCGGCACTTACGTCTGCATGGAAGGGCCGGCCTTCAGCACGCGCGCCGAGTCGCTCACCAACCACAAGCTCGGCTATGACGTGATCGGCATGACCAATCTCGGCGAAGCCAAATGCGCCCGCGAAGCCGAGATTGCCTACGCCACCATGGCGATGGTGACGGACTACGATTGCTGGAAGGAAGGCGAGGCGCACGTCACGGTGGAGATGGTCATCGAATACCTCCATCGCAACGCGGAAACGGCCAAGCGGATCATTGCCCGGACGATCCCGCAGATTCCGCCCACGCCTGACTGGCCCTGTCACGAAGCCCTCAGGAACGCAATCTTGACTGACAAGAAACTCTGGCCAAAGAAAATCAGCGCCGAACTGGGGCCGATACTCGCGAAACATCTTTAGTCACGAATTGCGCGAAATTGCGCCGATGCTGAACGAGAGCGATGACGAGCAACCTCTTGATTAACCAAAGAGACTGATGGATAATCTCGCCATGAGCGTGACGGCTATTCAAACAGAGTTGTTGAACCTTCCCGCCACAGACCGCGCCCGGTTGATTGACGTGATTTGGGAATCATTGACCGAGCCGGAGGTCAAAGCGCGCGAAGCTGCATGGGCTGCCGAGTCAGAACGGCGAATTGACGCCTATGAAGACGGCAAGCTCACCGCGCGCGATGCCGCAGACGTTTTCGCCGACCTGAAGAATAACCTTCGGAAGTGAAAGCCCGCTTCACGTCCGTGGCCGAACTGGAACTCAAGGAAGCAATGGAGTTCTACGAAGCCGCGCAGTCCGGTTTGGGCGCGGAATTTCTCGCCGAAGTGGAAGCCACCACACGCTTGATCGAAGCGCACCCGCAAGCGTGGATGGCGCTTTCCCAGCGGACGCGACGCTGCCGCACCCATCGCTTTCCCTACGGCTTGTTCTATCAAGTACGCCGCGATGAAGTTTTGATCGTCTCCGTCATGGATTTACGCCGTGACCCGAAACGATGGGAGCAACATCTGTAATTGCCGTGATCGACAAGAGACTTTGGCCTGCCAAGACGAAACGCGATTTGCTGCCGATCTTGGCGAAGTACCTTTAACGAGCGGAGCGGGCGGGGGATTGTTCCGCGCCCAAGACGCTGCCGGCGGCATGGAGATTTCAGAGGCAGGAAACAGTCCGGCGCAGGGTAGGCGGCGTGCGCTGATCGCTTTGTCATTGCTGGTGCCGCTGCCGAGCATCGGGACGGCAGCGGCACTGTTCTGGTGGCCGGCGATGGCAACCGGCAAAGTGATCTTCATGGCTGCCAAGGCCTGGATCGCCCTGCTTCCCTTGATCTGGCTGAAGGTCGCGGATCACGAACCGTTGAGTTGGTCGCCCCCAAAGCGTGGTGGTTTCGGCATGGCAGCCGCGCTCGGTTTGGCAATAGCCGTCTTGATCTTCGCCGCCTTTGCGGTGGCCCGGCATTTTGGAGCGATTGACGCGGGGATGGTGGCCGACCGCGCCGCTAAAACCGGCTTGAACCACTTGGGCCTCTACCTCGGCGGAGCGCTGTATTGGATCACCGTCAATTCGTTGATGGAGGAATACGTCTGGCGGTGGTTCGTCTTTCGGAAGTTTGAGGTGTTGTTGGGCGGGAGGGCAGGAGTGGTGGCAGCGGCCCTGGCGTTCGCGGTGCATCACGTGATCGCCCTGGCGGCCCAGTTCAATTGGAGCATTACCATGCTAGGCTCGCTGGGGGTGTTCATCGGCGGGGCCACTTGGAGTTGGCTTTACCTGCGCTACCGGTCGGTCTGGCCCTGCTACGTGAGCCATGCCATCGTGGACATCCCCGTTTTCGTCATCGGCTACCGGCTGATCTTCAGTCACGCCTAACTGAGCGTGGTGATGCCAACACCCGCTGAATTCACGACGAACGGCTCGTTCGATTCACTGCCGTCCTACGCCGCCCAAAATCAAGCAAAGTGTCAATTGCCCGGAGTTTTCACCTTTTCCTTTCCGCGTAGGGCGGGCTGGGCGTCAGCCTGCGCCTTGGGCGAGATTCGGATCGCGGCCGTCGCAGCATCCTTGACCATCACAAGGTCGTAATTCTCGCACAGCGCCGCGATGGCCTGCCGGAGTGTAAGCTTTTCCCAACGGAAGCTAACCGTGGGTGGCGGCACGATCGGTTTGCCGGGCACGAATGACGGGCTTGAAAGCTTGGAGTCAATCTCAACGTTGAGCTTCCCTTTCTCGACGAGGTGCGTCAAGGCCACGCCAAGGGGAGCATCCACCATCTGGATCAAGGGAACGACGTGGTTCGTGCCACTGCGAACCCAATCGGCGTCCACGCATTTCGCGAGATGGTTTGTGACACTGATTCTCGACACGGACGAGACGGGACTTTCGACCAGAAACAGGTTGTGCTCCTTGAGCAAGGCCGTCAGCGCTTGTTCCGCAGTCATGTTCTCCCACCGGATTGTGACCAGTGGAGCCGGGACAAGCTTGCCATCAACTCCAGGTGACACGCCGGGCACATTGGGATCGAATATGAAGTTCAACCCGGCCTGACGGCCAAGGTTCTCAATCGCGGTAGGTAGCGGGACGTCTCGATACTCGATCACTGGAATCCGCTGGCCGCTGGCGATTGAAATTGCGCCAAGAACGGCGGCAACCGCGAAACTCATCACGGGCCGAAGGCTGATGTAAATTGTTTTCATGGTTCTTGATTGATGTGACCATAACCGTAGTCAGGCTGCGGCGAAAGCAAAAAGCTCGGTCGTTCGCGCCGCTTCCGCCATAAACCAGCGCGAATTTCATACTCGCCTGCTCGCTGCCCCCAATTGCGTGCCGAAGGGAGGACTGCACCGCTTTAGCGGTTGCAGCACTGCGCCATGATCTGCGCACCAGAAACGTCTGCGAGACTTGTGAACTTACCAAGTCAGCCCCGGTTGCAGCCGGCCGTTTACGGGTTTTTCAAAAGCCGCTGTTTGCGATCGTCCGGCAACGAAGTCTTGGCCAGCCACGCCTGCGCGTTCACCGGGTCCACTTGCAGCCATTGTCGCGCGACGTTCTCGACGGCGGAATTGCGCTGGTTCGGATCGCTCAGAGCTTCCGCCCACGGCGCAGCCATTTCGGGATATTGCCACGCGAGTTGATTCACGTAGGATTGAACCGCCCGCTGCTTGGCTTTGTCGTCGGGCAACGTGGTCAGCCATTGGCCGGCGCCCGCCGGATCATTTTGCGCCCAGCTTGAAACAACATTTTGAAGGGCGTTGTCCCGCGTGCTGCCTTCCGGGAACGCGGCTGCCCATTTCGCCGCGGATTGCGGGTCTGAATAAGCCCACTGCGACATCACGGACATCGCCGCGCGGTTCTGCGTCTCGCCGGCGGGAAGCGCGGCCACGTAGTTCGCGGCGTCCGCCGGAGAATTCTGCGCCAGGCCCGACACCAGACCTGACACAAAAGAATTCCGCGCATCGCCTTGCGGCAGCATCTGAACCCAATTCATCGCCGCCTTCGGGTCCGCGGTCGCCCAGGCGTTGGCCGCGCTGGTGAGGAAATTATTTTGGGCATTGCCCGGTTGCAGCGTTTGCGCAAAAGCTATTGCGCTTTGCGGATCAGTTTGCATCCATTGAGAGCTGAGGCTGCTCAGAGCGTTTTGTTTCCCCCTCCCGTCCGGCAATTGCTGCGCCCACGCGAGGGCGGCGTTCAAATCCGATTGCGCCCATTGACTCGCAATGTTGCTGATGAAGTTGTCGCGGGCTTGGCTCGGCGGCAAAGTGTTCACGAAATCAGCAGCGGCTTTGGGATCGTTCTGCGCCAGTTGCCACGAAACATTTTGCAGCGCGTTACGCTTGGCTGTGCCTTCGGGCAAGGTCTGAATCCAATCCATCGCCGCTTGCGGATCGGTGTTGGCAAGGCTGCTGGCCACCTGACTAATGGCGTTCATTTGCAGATTGCCAGGCGGCAGCGCCGAAGCCAAAACCGCCGCGGTTTTGGGGTCTTGCCAGGCCAATGAGCCGATGGCGTTCTGCAAGATGCGGTTGCGTTCAGGGCCGGATGGCAAGCTTTGGATGTAATCCAGCGCGCCCTGCGAATCCTGCTGCACCCATTGGCTGACGACGCTGTTAAGCAGATTGTTTCTCGCGTTGCCGGGCGGCAGATTCTGCGCGAAAGCCAGGGCGGCTTTCGGATCGGACTGCGCCCATTGCGAACCGAGGCTGCTCAGGGCCTGTTGTTTGGCCTGGCCTTCGGGCAATTGCTGCGCCCAAGCCAGCGCGGCATTCAGATCCTGTTGCGCCCATTGGCCTGCGATGTTGCTAATGAAATTATTGCGGGTCTGGCCGGCCGGCAGCGTGCCGGCGAAATCCGCGGCGGCTTTGGGATCGGATTGTGCCCATTGCGAACCGAGACTGCTCATGGCCTGCTGTTTGGCCTGGCCTTCGGGCAATTGCTGCGCCCACGCGAGGGCGGCGTTCAAATCCGATTGCGCCCATTGGTTTGCGATGCTGCTGATGAAGTTGTTGCGAATCTGGCCGGTGGGCAGAGTGTTGGCGAAATCCGCGGCAGCTTTGGGATCGTTCTGCGCCAGTTGCCACGAGACTTGCTGAAGCGCGTTGCGCTTGGCCGCGCCCTCGGGCAGCGTCTGAATCCAATCCATCGCCGCTTGCGGATCAGCGTTGGCGAAGCCATGGATGACCTGGCTGATGGCGTTCACTTGAGCGTTGCCGGGCGGCAGGAGGGAAACAAGCGTCGCGGCGGTTTTGGGGTCTTGCCAGGCCAGGGAGCCGACGACACTTTGCAGGATGCGATTGCGTTCAGCACCGCCCGGCAGTCCCTGAACGTAGGCCAAGGCAGCGCTGGGGTCCTGCTGCGCCCATTGGCTGACGACGCTGCCCAGCAGATTGTTTCGTGCGTTGCCGGGCGGCAAATTCTGCGCGAAAGCCAGCGCCGCTTTCGGGTCGGATTGCGCCAATTGCGAGCCGAGACTGCTCATGGCCTGCTGTTTGGTTTGGCCTTCGGGCAACTGCTGTGCCCAGGCCAGCGCGCCTTTCAAATCCTGCTGCGCCCACTGCGAAATAATCGTGCTGAGCGCGCTTCTTTTGTCGTTGCCGTTGGGGAGCGTGTTTGCCCAGGCGATGGCTGCCTGCGGGTCCTTTGCCCCCCAATTCTGCGCAATGGCTTGGAAAGCTTGCGAGCGCTGCTGGCTTGAAGTCAATGCGGCGGCTTTGGCGGCGGCCGCGGCAGGGTCGCTGTCCGCCCAGGCACTGAAAATTGAATGAACCGCTCCGTACTGCCACAAGTTCATTCCAGAATTTTGCAGCAAATCGAGCGCGGCTTGCGGATTTGTTCCTGCCAGTGAAGAAATGGCGGCACTCAACGCTTGATTGCGAAGCGGCCCCGCCGGGAGTTTTTGCGCCCACGCCGCCGCCGCGTCAGGCTCGTTCTCCGCCCAGCCGCGCACGACAGCAGCGATTGCCTGGTCGCGCGCTTGCTGGTTCGCGACCGCGTTCGCGCACGCCATGGCCGCCTGCGGATCAGTCTCCGCCCAACGCGACAGCAGCGAGCTGCGCATGCCCTCGCGCATGGATTGCGGCGGGAGTTTTTCCACCAAAGCGAGCACTTGCGGCATGTCGGCAAGGTCAATGGAATAAAGGATTTTCTGCCAGTCCCCTCCCCGCCGCCAGTCACCGCCTTTCATCGCCTGAATCTTTGCTTCGATTTCAGCAAACGAGAGTTTACCACCCGACCCGGTTTTCTCCGGCGCTGCGGATTGATTTGCGGCGTGCGTGCGTTTGATGGGCGGCAGCGCTGGGAGTTTGCGAGTCGTGGCGGCAGATGACGCGACCGGTGTTGCAGCAGATGAAAGTCCGGTTTGCGCGGCGTGGTGTCGGCCCATCCAATAACCGCCGCCGAGCGCCGCCAGTGCGAGCAGGAAAGAAAATACCAGGCTCTTTGTCTTCATAAAACCTCGTCGGTGAGGTTGGTTGAAATTCATGATGACTAACCTGACGGAAGTGTCGAGAAACAAATTGTGCTGCAACCACGACCGGGGGCATCTCAATTTCTTGCAGCAAGTGGAACAGGTTTCTCTCATTAGCACCCGGCTTTATTGAGGGCTGCGAAAGAAAGGTTCATCGGGGAAGTTTGTTCTTTTGGGCGGGGCGGGTAGGCTGGAGGGGTGAGCCAGAGTTTGCTTTATCATGCCTTCGGCGTGCGGGAAGGCCACGAGTATGTCCGCACCGAGTATCACCACGG
>Ga0315289_10001429_pt1 | contig 37197 bp, 36 predicted proteins | sample YL17G11_40_MG_FD_203452 | JGI IMG/M metagenome (GOLD analysis project Ga0315289, IMG submission 203452) | Sediment microbial communities from Yellowstone Lake, YNP, Wyoming, USA - YL17G11_40 | ecosystem: Environmental > Aquatic > Freshwater > Lake > Sediment | place: USA: Wyoming | collected...
AGCGCATCGGCACCATGGGCGTGCGGCTGCGGAGCTCCCAGAGGACAAAGGCCGCGACCAGGGCGAGGCCGCCGACGATGGGGCCGGCGACGCCGAGACTCGTCCAGCCGTGCTCGTTGCCGTGGGTCAGGCCCCAGACGATGCCGAGCAGACCCGTGCTCACCAGGGCAAGGCCCGGGAGGTCGAGGGCACTGTTCGGGCCCTTGCTCTCGCTGAGCCGGAAGAAGGCGACGGGCAGGAGGGTGATGCCGATGGGCACGTTGAGCCAGAAGATCCACTGCCACGAGAGGCCTTCGACGACGGCGCCGCCGACGACCGGGCCGAGCGCGACGGCGAGGCCGGCGGTGCCGCTCCAGATGCCCAAGGCGAGGCCGCGGCGGGCCGGCGGCACAGCGGCCGAGAGGATCGTCAGCGTGAGCGGCGTCACGATGGCGCCGCCGACGCCCTGCAGGGCGCGCGCCGCGATGAGCGTCTCGATGCTCGGCGCGATCGCGGCCAGCGCCGAGCCCACGGTGAACAGCGCAAGTCCCGCAAGGAACATCCGCTTGCGCCCGAACCGGTCACCCAGCGCGGCGCCCGTCAGCAGCAGCACCGCGAAGGTGAGCGTGTACGCGTTGACCGTCCACTCGAGCCCCGAGAGGGAGGCCCCGAGGTCGGCCTTGATCACGGGCAGCGCGGTGGTCACGACGAGATTGTCGAGCGACACCATGAACACCGCGACGGCCGTGACCACGAACGTCCAGATCGTCATCGCCTTCTGACTCATCTTGCTCATCTCCTTTGCCTGCTCTGCTTGTCTGTGGGTTCCGTTGGTTCTCGTCTAGTGACTTAGCAATCACTTACTTCTGCGGCGAAAAAAACACGGTTTCGCCTAACGGATCGTGCTTCGGCCCAGACGGACGTCGGCGTCCGCCAGCTCCGGCAGTGCCGCACAGCCGTCTCCTTCTTCATGCAAGAGCTGGAAGTACAGGCTGCGCAGGACCTGGCGCCAGTTCGACCTGACCACGGCCTGCGCGGGCGAGAAGTCGTCGGCTGCGGGCAGGTGTGCCTCCATGCACTCGCACACTGCGGTCGCCGGCACCTTGCCGGCGTTGATCATCGCCGCCAGAGGCACGGCCAGACGCAGGTCTTCGTCGCGGTCGAACACGTGATCGCAGCGCGTGACCAGACTCGCGACGCAATCGAGGACGATCGTGCAGTTCTGCGAGCTCGCGTACCGCCCGCGCACGACCTCGTCGAGCGCGTCGGCCGCGTGGGCGGGGGCGTGCGCGGCTCCCTTGCCCGGCACGAAGCCGCGGAAGTCGCGCTCCCTGTGGCAGTAGTCGACCAGCCGGCCGACGACGCCGCACCACGACTCCTCCGTCAGGAAGGGCCGGCGGTTGTCGCACAGCAGCACCAGACCGATCGCCAGCATCGCGAAAGTGCGGCCGAACACCGTGTCAGAGCGCTTCGCGCCGATCCCCCTGGTGAGCAGGCCGCCCTCGAGGACGTGGTCGAGCAGCTCCCCGAGTTCGCGATCGTCGAGGAGATCCCGTTCGTAGACCCACGTGCCCAGCGCCGCCAGCACGAGATCGTCGCGAAGATGCGGGTCGGTCGAGGCGAGGAACGGCGTGACGTCCGTGATGACCTGCGCCGGCCGCGCACCCGCAGGCACAGCCCAGTCCGCCGCCGCGATTCCCTCGAGGAGTTCGCGTGCCTCTTGCTCAGTCATGGCCGTGGAATTCGTCGCTCATGAAGCAGCCTACGCACATGCGCGCCCAGTCGGCGTCGACCGCGGAGAGGTCCATGGCCGCCGCCACGTTCATGAGCATGCCGAAGGCAAGCCAGTCCCTGACCTGGTCTTCTGACGCCCCCGAAGCCGACTGCACGAAGCGCGTCAGGCGCAGGAACTCCTCGCGGACGACCTCGCGCACCTCGGGGTCGTCGCCGGCCGCGTACGCCTGCATCTGCATGAGCAGGAGCTGGCGATCGTCGGTCACGAGATGGTGATAGGCACGCCCCATGGAGAAGAGGACGGCATGGGTGTCGGCGTCGCCACCGGCCTCGGCCGCGGCGGTACGGAAGACCGCCACGGTGCGCTCGAAGCAGCGCCGCACGGCGGCGATGAAGAGCGCCTTCTTGCTGCCGAAGAGCTGGAAGAGGTAGGGCTGCGAGACGCCGACCTTCTTGGCGATCGCCTGGACCGGCGTGCCGTAGAGTCCGCCGACCGCGAACTCGCGCACGGCGACCTCGACGATCTCCCGCCGGCGCTCCTCTTTGCTCATCCGCGTTGTCGACAGCTCTGCCATGACCGCTGTGTATCGTAAGTTAGCGGTCACTAAACGTCAAGTGCTCGCCGGGCACAGCCATCCGGGAGTAAGGTTGATGCATCGTCCTTCAAGATGGAGTGCTCTGTGGCGTTCTCAACGAAGTCAGACTCTGCAGACGTCAACAGCATCACTGAGAAGCGTGACCTGCTGCTGTCTGCACGAACTCGTTTTGCACCCGAGACCCAGAGCCTCCGGCAGGCTGCAGTGCAGAAGACGGTCGAGCAGGTGCTCCTGAGGCTCGAGAACCATCAACGGCTCGCTCTGCCGGCCATTCACGAGAAGCTCAACCGTACGCTCGGGAACGAGACGTCGGTGATTGGGCTTCCGGACGTCCGCGAAGCCCTGAAGGTTCTCGTGAAGGAGAACCGCGTCGCGGGTCACGGAACAGGGCTCGATGGGAGAGTGTACTGGCTGAATCCCGAGGCTCGAGCCACGCTTCTGGAAGCGCAGAAGGTTTCTGAAGCACGTCTGCGATCGCTGGTGACCCGTCTCTTCATGCACGCCCCAGGTCACCCTGACAAGTACTACACCGCGTTCTTTGAATGTATTCGCCTCATCTTCGGCCAAATAGCAGATGGCTATGTGCGGCAGATAACGGGCAAAGCCCTGCCTGACGAGTTGGCCACACATCAAGTCGTTACGGATTCCCTTGACGAGGTTGTTGCATCATTCCCTTCGGTCAATTCAGTCGCCCTCAGGCGTGGCGTCCAGGCCTTCTTGACTGACGTGGACCCCGAGTCAAGTGAAGTCAAGTGGAACCTCACCCAGAACTCCTATCTGCTCAGAGCTCTCGGCTTAGACGAGAAGGGCTTTCTTCTCTCGAAGGAAGTGCTCGGTGGTGCGACTGTCTATCTCGACACAAATGTCCTCATCCACATGCTTGAGCCCCGAGCACGCCTCCACAAGAACTGCGTCGCTCTGGCAAACGCCTGCGCTCGCCTCGACGTGTCTTTGAGGACAGCACACATCTCAGTGTCCGAGCTTAATGGTGTAGTCGCGCATCATAGAGACGTCATGATCAAGGTCGCTGACGAAATACCGGCCGAGACTGCTACGAAAGTAAACGATGTCTTCTTTCAGGCCTTTCTTACTGCCCGCCATGAGAATCCAGACTTGAGCGTAAAGGAGTTCTTCGAGAGCTTTGACTCACCGAGCGAGAAACTGGAGTCCTTTGGCTGCGAAGTAGCAGACGATGCTTGGTTCTTGCGGGAGAAGAAGAGTATGTCAACGAGAGAACTTGCCCGCGTGATCAAGAGCGAGTACGAGCGCCGCCATCCAGGTCAGCCAAAGCGGGAGGCAGCTGCCGTCCACGACGCTCTTATGGTCGCCTGGATCGAACGGGAAAGGCTCGAAGGGAACGACAAGTGCTGGCTGGTCACACTGGACACTTCCCTGCCGGCCTTCATTCCAAAGGGCGCCAAACCGGTGCCTTTGGCGATCACCCTCGACGCCCTACTCCAATGGATATCGCCGCTTGCCGCTCGTGAAGGCCTTGATGAGGACCTCAGTGAGATGTTCTCTATGGCTATTCGGCAGCAGGTACTCCCACACGAGACGTTCTTCGAACTCCCGGACTTCCTGATTCTGGCTGAGCTCGAGTGGTCGTGCAAGGACCTCCCTGCGGAGGACGTCGAGGAATGTGTTCGTAGTCTTGGATCGTTCACCCACATGGACCTCACCAAGCCGGAGAATCGCGAGAAGCTTTCCCATGCGATCGCCAAGTTCTTCGCGGATCCAAGTCGCAAGTACAAGGGTGCCGTTCAGAAGCTTGAAGAGCAACTCGCAGAGAAGGACAAGGAAAAGGCGGAACTCGTTGCCGAGCATGAGCGGCAGGTGGCAGAGATACTCCAAGCCAGCCAGATCCAGCTAGACAAAATCAACGCAAAGGTCGATGCGCTCGAGGCTCAGAACGAGGAGGCACGCGAGCGCATTCAACGCGAGCAAGATAGTCGTGCGCAAGAACTACAAGAAAGGAAGACGCGAAAGTCGGCGTTTCGTCGACTCGTGGCTGCCGCAATCGTCTTCTTGGTCGTAGAGTCACTTGGCGTTCTTATCGCACTGAACTACGGCAGTGGTGACAACTGGCTTCAGAAGCTCGTCGCCTTCTCCGTAGTGCTGCTTGTCGCGGCTGCCGTCAGTAGTGTTCTTGGCAGCATGATTGTTGGACGAACTCGCATGCATCACCTGCCTCATGTGTTCCAGCGCCTCATGCGCTGGCCTCTTGGCACAAGAGACTGAGGGTTCCCCCGGCCCTCAAGGCCAGGCGAGGCAAGAAGTCGTCTCTGCGCGTACCGGTGAGTCGACATTCGACGGCCGGCCTACGGATATCAAGGAGCACCGTTGCCTTGTGTGCAGTAGTTGTTCTCGGGAGGGTGATGACGCTTCGCCAAGTCTGCGACAATGATGAGCGTCAGCCCGGCGGTGCTTACAAGCTGGTAGGCGGGCAGCTCGCAGCGCTCGACAAACACCGGCCAGGATCCCTATGTTGGGCGTGGACCCCACCGGCGTCCCTTGGCCGAACTCGAACACGTCTTGGAGGGCTGCGAAGCTCACGCCGCAGCCTGCGGCTGATACAGCCACTTCTGAAATCCCACAAACACCCGCCGGATCTCCTCGGCCGCGCCGAGGTCGGCCAGCGCGTCGGCGATCGAGTCGTGGTACTTCAGCCGCAGCAGGGGTGTGAGCTTCTCGGCGTCGAGTTCGGCGACGCCGACGCTGACGTAGTGCGAGAGCACGAAGTCGAGGAAGGCCTGCTGCTTGCCGGTGAAGCGGTCGGTGATCACGACCTTGGCGAGCGCGGCGCGCTCCTCGCGCGTCAGCGGCGGTAGCGCCCAGGCGACGTAGGCAAGGACGTCGAAGAGGTCGCTCTTCTCGGCCTCGATGAGCTTCTGCATCTCGGCGAGCTGGGGGCGACCGAAGCCTTTCTCCGCCAGCCCCGCGAGCAGCTTCTTGCGCGTCTCCGGGTCGCTCCACAGCCGGCGCAGCTCGGCCTCGTCTCTGAAGAACATCGGCAGCTCCCCAAAGAGCTCCTCCATGAACTGCTGCGCGCTCATCGGCGTGCCGTCGGGGTGCCAGAAGCTCGTACACATCATGTGCTGGATCTGGCGCTCCTTGCCGTCGGCGAGCTTCACCCTGGCGCGACGCGGGCGCTCGCACACGCAGGGCCACTCGCCGCAGCGCGGACACGGGCACACGCACGGGTGCTCGCCGCACTTGGGGCACGGACACACGCAGGGATGCTCACCGCAGTCGGGGCATGGGCAGATGCACGGCCGCTGCCCGCACACCTCGCAGACGTCCTTCTCGCACTCGCACGGGTACTTGCCGCACTCCGGGCAGACGCACTCGCAGACCAGCTTGCCGCAGATCGGGCACTCCTGCGGGCCGCCGTCCCACTCCGGGTCGAGGAAGTGGTGGTAGGCCTTCACGAAGTCGTAGATCGTGAAGTAGTCCTTGTCGTCGAAGAGGCGCGTGCCCCGCCCGATGATCTGCTTGAACTCGATCATCGAGCCGATCGGCCGCATCAGGACGATGTTGCGGATGTTGCGCGCGTCGACCCCCGTGGAGAGCTTCTGCGAGGTCGTGAGTACGGTGGGGATCGTCTTCTCGTTGTCCCGGAAGTCGCGCAGGTGCTGGTCTCCCAAGGCGCCGTCGTTGGCGGTGACGCGCTGGCAGTAGTTGGGGTCGCGGCTGCGCTTCATCTGGTTGATGAGGTCGCGAACCGCCAGGGCGTGCTCCTGGGTCGCGCAGAAGACGAGCGTCTTCTCGCTCTGGTCGATTTCACCCATCATGATCTCGACGCGCTTCTTCTCGCGCGCCTTGATCTCGATGATGCGGTTGAAGTCGTCCTCGACGTAGATGCGGCCCTCCTCGACCTCGCCCTCGACCACGGTGTCGTCGGGCGTGTACACGTACTCGTCGAGGGTGGTCTGGATCTGCTTGACGCGGAAGGGCGTGAGGAAACCGTCGTTGATGCCCTCCTTGAGCGAGTAGACGTAGACCGGCTCACCGAAGTAGCGGTAGGTGTCGACGTTGTCGGTGCGCTTGGGGGTCGCCGTCATGCCAAGCTGCACGGCAGGGGCGAAGTACTCGAGGATGCCGCGCCAGTTGCTTTCGTCGTTGGCCCCTCCGCGATGGCACTCGTCGACGACGATGAAGTCGAAGAAGTCGGGTGGGTACTCGCCGAAGTAGGGCTCCGGGCGGTCGGAGGCGGCGTTCGCGGGCGACTCGTCGCCGTTCGCGGGCGGCCCGCTCATGAAGGTCTGGAAGATGGTGAAGAAGAGGCTGCCGTTCTTGGGGACCTTGCCCTTCTTGCGGATGTCGGCAGGGGCGATGCGGACCATCGCGTCCTCGGGGAAGGCGCTGAAGGCGTTGTAGGCCTGGTCGGCGAGGATGTTGCGGTCGGCGAGGAAGAGAATGCGCGGCCTGCGAGTGGGTTCGCGGGTCAGGTTCCAGTGGCTGTAGAACAGCTTCCACGCGACCTGGAAGGCGATGAAGGTCTTGCCGGTGCCGGTGGCGAGTGTGAGGAGGATGCGCTGCTTGTCGGCGGCGATCGTCTCCATTACGCGCTCGACGGCGATGTCCTGGTAGTAGCGACTGGGGTGTGAGCCGCCCTTGTCCTCGAAGGGCACGGCGGCGAAGCGGTCGCGCCAGGCGTTCTCTTCAGCGAACGTGAGTGCCCAGAGCTCGTCAGGCGAGGGGTACTGCGTCCGCTCGCCCTCCGTCCCCGTCTCCATGTCGATCGCGTAGATGCCGCGGCCGTTGGTCGCGTAGGTGAAGCGCACGGCCAGCTTGCCGGCGTAGTCCTTGGCCTGGCCGACCCCCTCGGTGAGCGGCTTATCCCAAGCTTTCGCCTCGACCACGGCGAGCTTGCGGTTGCGATAGACGAGGACGTAGTCGGCCGCGAGTGCCGCCGCGCGCCGGCCCGGCCCTTCTATGCGCCCCGGCGCGATCGGGTACTCGCGCAGGATCCGGCTGCCTTCGACGACGCCCCAGCCCGCCGCCGCGAGCGCGGGGTCGATGAGCTCGGCGCGGGTCTCGGCTTCGTTCATCTCAGCCGCTGGCCTCCCCGAACAGTCGGCCGGGTGCAGCCAGCTCGGCCACGGGCACCGCCTCGACTTTGTCCGCCAACGGATAGCGTGTGTCGCCCGGGTACACGACGGCGACGTGGTCGAGGTCCAAATCCGCCAGCGCGACCCCGATGGATTTCGTCATCTTGGGAGCGTCGGCGTGTTTGCACTCCACGCCCAGCAGCTGACCACCCCGGCTCAAGACCAGGTCGATCTCTGCCCCCTGATGGGTGCCCCAGAAGAACGCCTCGTCGTGCGGCTCCCCCGCCAAGACCTGCTCGATCACGAATCCCTCCCAAGAGGCGCCGAGCTTGGGGTGCGTCATCAGGGCCTTGGCCGTATCGATGCCCAGCAGCCGATGAAGCAGACCGCTATCACACACGTAGACCTTGGGCGACTTGACCTGACGCTTGCGGAGGTTGGCGTGCCACGGCTGGAGCTGCCGGACCATGAACGCATCGGCCAGCAGATCCAGGTAGTGACGCGCCGCCGCCGGCCTTACGCCGAGCGTGCGCGCGGCGTCGGCGGTGTTCCAGGTCTGAGCGTGGTAGTGGGCGACTATCGTCCAGAAGCGGCGCAAAGCCGTCGCCGGCACGCGCACGCCCCACTGCGGCAGGTCACGCTCCAGCAGGGCCAGGATGAACTGGTCACGCCACGAGGCACTGTCGGCCTCGGAGGCCGCCAAGTACGACAGCGGGAAGCCGCCCCGGCGCCACAAGTCGTGGAGCGCCGCCTTTCCGACCTCGTCCAGCGTGAAGCCGCCAATGATGAGGCGCTCGGACCGTCCGGCCAGGCTCTCCGATGTCTGCCGCAGAAGGTCGCCCGAGGCGCTGCCGAGTATGAGGAAGCGCGCCGGGTTGGGCGTTCTGTCGACGAGGACGCGCAGGATGGGAAAGAGGTCCGGCCTGCGCTGCACTTCGTCGATCACCACGAGTCCCTCGAGCGGGCGCAAAGCGGTCAGCGGCTCGTCCAGCCGGGAGAGGCTCGCCGGATCCTCCAGATCGAAGTAGTTGACGGAGTCCGGACTTAGCAGCTGCCGCGCCAGTGTGGTCTTGCCGCACTGCCGCGGACCGGACAGCACGACGACCGGGCTGCGCTCGACCGCCGCCTTCATGGCCGTGAGAATGTCGTGACGTGGGATCACGATGCAGTTGTACCATGAAAATCCGTCGGCTGACAACGGGTTTTCATGGTAATCGCTCTCGGACCCCTTGTCCGGTGTTGAGTCGAACGGCATACCGCGATGCCGGCCCGGAGGTCACAGCTCAAACCCCTGGGAGGGTTCCAGCGGATTCACCAAGACCACTCTGTCCCAGGGCTCTTCGACAGTGACGAGAGCTCTGAGCTGCTCGCGTTCGCCGGCGCAGAGCCCGTGCCCAATGTAGTCAACCAACGCCAGCCACCACTCCGGGTACTTTCCTCGCACTGGCGTGATCTTGTGGCTCTTCTCACTGAGGACAATCCGCAGGTTCCTATTGACCTCGGACAACACGGCGCCTCCGGCATCATGGTCCGACCAGGCACCGAGCATGAAGCGCTTCGGAAGTGCCCTTGACGAAGGCCAGAGGTGAATGCGAAATCCCGGCACGACATCAAGCCACGACGCATCCGGGTTTGAGTCATCAGCGAGATCACTCAATACGTCCCTCAGAGCCCGGCGCACATGCTTCCACGACGGCAGTGGGCGCTCGAACTCGTACGCAACGAACCAGCACTGGCCGGCCATCGGGGGGCCGAGCGAATCCAGAACGCCTCGAACCACATCGTGGAGCTGCGCTTCAATCACCTCCAGACCACGCGGACCGGCCTCGGCTTCTTCATTCTGATTGAGGCGCCGGACCTCTACGGCGATGCGGCCGTCGACGAGGAAATCAGGCGGTACATTGCCGTCCGGCTCGTGGACCACGTCCACGAACCCGCGGGCTGCTAGGTACCGCGCAACGATCGCCTCTGACGAATCCATGGTCGTGCTCGACGCCGAGGAACGCGTCACGCTCCGCCGATTGCCTGTCGGGTCACACGTGGCCCCCGAAAGCACTATGCAGGAATGACTGCCTCAGTTCCTCGAACGCGTCCAGCTTCCGCTGGTAGACGGATTCCAGGCGTTCAGTTCCGTGGCGCAGTTCGTCAAGCGTCGCCACGATTTCGCGCTGCTGGCTCAAGTCCGGGAACGGGAACCGCTGACTAGCGAACGTTCCGAGGTTGATGTTCGCCTGAGCGCTACCCTTCCCCAAGGCCTGCAGGTGCATCCGGAAGCTCTGCAGCATGTACTCGACGAATGCGCCAGACGTCAGTCGCTCGTCGGGCACCAGACCGATGACACTGTCGGGGAAGCACGCGTCGAACGCCAGCACACCACTCTCCGCGATATTCGCTGCAATGGTGATGCACACGGTCCCAGACGGCCACAGCCTGCTCTGGCTAAGGCCCGCGTCGTTGTAGGTCTGAGTGTGGGCTGTGATGACATGGCGGGCGCCCCGGATATCCCCCGTCTGAATGAACGGCCACTTGCCCCCGTAGAGCTTTGGGTCATTACGAGGCCGATGCCTCGATCTGCCGCGGCCGAACTCCAGGGCAACTTCGTCAAGGCGCCTTTCGGCCCAGCCGTCTCCGCGCTGTGTGAAGATGGACTGAAGGTGATCCTCGAAAGCGGCTCGCGCGTTCTCGAGGTTCTTCTCGGCGTTAGCCGTGGCAACGGCAATGCCTTCGAACGCCTCTTCGAGTATGGCAACAACTCGGTGCTGTTCCGGAATCGGGGGGAGAGGAATCCGCAACGCCCTTACAAACGGCAGCCTCACGCCCTGCACAGTGGCTCCCGTGCCCTCGGACACGATGTCGTCCGCCACGCTCTTGAGCCACCAGAAGAGGAAACGAACTGACAATCCCGCCGGGTCAATCGGGACGACGCCGCGCAGGTCCTGGTTAATGGCGGTGTCCTGCGCCAACCGGCAGACCTTGCCCAATCCCACGCGGGTGGCAATGACCACATTGCCGGCCGGAATGATGTTAGTGGAACTGCTCGCGACTGCGGCCCCCGTGATCTTGCACTCGGTATCCGAAATCACCTCAGTCCCCATATCCCGAACGGTGGCCCAAGGGATATCTCCGGTGAAAAAGTCCGTATTGCCTTTGGGGGGAGTCCCGCCGCCTATGACACGACAGACGTCGCCGAGGGGCTTCGTCGGCCATCGGGTCACAGCAGCGCCCTGATCCTCGCCAGCGCCTCCGCGCTCTCTGCGTCCAGCGCCGCGATCTCGTCGAGGATCTCCTGCGGGCTTCGATGCACAACGGCCTCGCCGCCGTCAGGGTTCTTCACAGAGAGGTCCCACGTGGTCAGGTCGATGTCCACCGCGTCCACGGTCCAGCTTCTCGGCGAGTGACCCCTCGTCTTCGCCAGCTCCACGAACTCGGCGAGGTCGTCGTCGTTCAGCGGGTTCGTCTTCCCGAGGCTCCGTCCTGGGTCAAGCTGGTAGTACCAGACCTTGCGCGTCGGCCGGCCCTTCTCGAAGAAGAGCACGACGGTCCTCACGCCGGCGCCCTGGAAAGTGCCGCTCGGGCAGTCGAGCACGGTGTGCAGGTCGCAGCTCTCGAGCAGCAGCTTGCGCAGGTTCACGGAGGCGTTGTCGGTGTTGCTGAGGAAGGTGTTCTTGATGACCACGGCGCCGCGTCCGCCGGCCTTGAGCATCTTGATGAAGTGCTGCAGAAAGAGGAAGGCGGTCTCGCCGGTGCGGATGGGGAAGTTCTGCTGGACCTCCTTGCGTTCCTTGCCGCCGAAGGGCGGATTGGCGAGCACGATGTCGTAGCGGTCCTTCTCCTGGACGTCGGCGAGGTTCTCGGTGAGCGTGTTGGTGTGCAGGATGTTGGGCGCCTCGATGCCGTGCAGGATCATGTTCATGATCGCGATCACGTAGGCGAGCGACTTCTTCTCTTTGCCGTAGAAGGTGCGCTCCTGCAGGGTGCGGTCCTGCTCGGTGGTGCGCTCGGGGTTCTGCGCCTTGAGGTAGTCGTGGGACTCGCAGAGGAAGCCCGCCGAGCCGGCGGCGCCGTCGTAGATGGTCTCGCCGAGCTGCGGGTCGACGACGCGGACCATGGCGCGGATGAGCGGGCGCGGCGTGTAGTACTCGCCGCCGTTACGCCCGGCGTTGCCCATGTTGCGGATCTTGGCCTCGTAGAGGTGGCTGAGCTCGTGCTTCTCGGCCTGCGAGCGGAAGCGCAGCGCGTCGATGTGGTCGATGACCTCGCGCATGTTGTAGCCGCTCGAGATCTTGTTCTTGATCTCGCCGAAGATCTCACCGATCTTGTACTCGATCGTGTTCGGCCCGCTGGCCTTCGCCTTGAACGCGTGCAGGTACGGGAAGAGTTCGGCGTTGACGAAGTCGCGGAGGTCGTCGCCGGTGCGGGCGCGGTTCCAGTCGAGCTTGCCGTCCGCGCCCTTGGGCGCCGCCCAGACTTCCCAGCGATAGGGCTCGTCGAGGACGTAGCGGTAGGTCTCGCCGCGCAGTGCCGCCTCGTCGGCCCGGTCCTGCTCGAGCCCGTCGAGGTACTTCAGAAAGAGGAGCCACGACGTCTGCTCGGTGTAGTCGAGCTCCGTCGTGCAGCCGGCCTCCTTCCAGAGGACGTCGGCGATGTTCTTGAAGGCCTGCTCGAACACGTGCGCGCTCCCCCTGGCTCGCTCGCGGACACTGTCACCCGATTCTACAGCGGTGGTCGGGCGGTTCCTCGGTGGTCGGACTCCGCGCCTACGCCCCGTCACCCGCCCACTGGTAGCGGTCACGCAGGTCGTTCAGCCACGCATGGTCGAGGCGTCCCTCGTGCTGCAGCCGCCCGACGACGATGCCCGGCGCCACACCCATCTCGGTGGCGAACCCGCGGACAGACGATGCAGAGTAGTCGCCGTTGGCAGCGAACACTGCGTAGTCTGCCGCGGCGAGAAGCGAATCGCGGGCGAAGGCGTCGGCCTCGTCCTCCCGCGTCTTGTTCTCCGCGTCCGCCTCCTCGGTCTCGAGGATCACCTGGCGTCTGTCGTGCAACAGCAGGTGCCCGAGCTCGTGGAACAGGCTGAACCAGAAGATGTCGGCCCGGGCGCCCCGAACGGTCATCGCCAGAACGGCGCTGCCGCGACCCGTGGGGAATGTGACCCCATTCACTCCCGTGCCCGGGAAGTGGGGAAGGAGCACGAACGCGACGCCGGCATGGGCGAGGAGCGCTGTGAGTTGCGGCAGAAACTCCTCTGGGTCGCGCGTTGTGAGCGCACGGATGGATTTGACGGCATTGCGCAGGCGGATCCGGTCGAACGACGCGGTCTCGATGCCTTGCGCCCGCTTCTCCGCGAGTCTCAGCCACGACGCCACGGCCTCGGGCGATCGACGGGCCTTCGTCGCGGCAGCCTGGCGGAACGCGACCTCGTAGGTGCGCACGTTCGGGATGGCGGCAAGCGAGGCGACTCCGAAGAAGCGCCGCAGTTCTCGAACCTTGTCGGCCGGCTTCGTCGTCCGGGCGACGTCGCCGGCCTTGATGAGCTGTCGGTAGCAGTAGGCCGTGACCAGTCGGGCTTCGTCCTTGATCTGTTGGTGCCCGGCCTCGCCCTGCTGTCGCGCCAGCGCAAGACGGTACTCGGTCTCGAGCCCCAGCCAGATATGAGCGGGCACCCCGACGACCACCTCGAGCTGAAGGGCGGTGTCGGGAGTGACCGCCTTCGCACCGCTGAAGATCGAGCTCATCTTGGATGCGGGCCGCGACATGCGGCGGGCCAGCTCGTCCTTCGTCATGCCCAGCTCACCCAGGACCTCCTCGAGGTACTCCCCAGGCGGAATCGCAAGGTCGGAATGAATACTGCTCTCAGTCGCCATAGTGCTTGCTCACCTCCTCAATGAGCACGATCTCAAGGCGCTTGCCCTCGAGCGTGAAGATCAGCCGGAAGAACCCCGTCAACTTGATCGCCCACTGCCCGGCGCGGTCTCCCTTCAATTCGTGGCACGCGAGGCCTGGAAGTCGTCGCAGCTCGTCGATGCTCTGGGCACTCTTGATGATGTTGACCCGAAGGACGTACTTCCGCGCGACCTCAGGTCCGTACGCCTTGACCGCAGCGTCCGATCGCTCGTATTGGCGCTGGAGCTTCTTCGTACGGAATCTGATCTCCACGCTGTCTCCACGGCGTCAAGAACTCTTCACCCTCAAGGTAAAGGAATGGTACCGCGACTCGGAGCGTCTGTCCAGGAGTTCTTTACCCAATGGGTCAAGGAGAAGTGACGGCAGACGGTGCCGACGCCGGATGCGGGGTGCTATCGTTCCCCCCGCGGCCTTCGACGTATCTCAAGCTCAGATGGCCCGACCACTGAACCGGCAGAGGAGGACTCCTCGTGGGGGTGTATGGCGACCGTGTGTTCCCGTGGCTTCTCGACCACACTGAGTCGAGAGAGATGTCGGAGCTGCGACGTGTCGCCCTCCGCGACGTCGGGGGCGAGATCCTTGAGATCGGCGTGGGGACGGGGGCGAACATCCCCTTCTATCCGGCGGTCGTCGGGAGGCTGACCGCGGTCGAGCCCTCGGACGCGATGCGACGCAGGGCGGTGCGGCGCGCGGATGCGCGCGGGCTCGCCCTGGACTGGCATCGCGGCAGCGGAGAACGTCTGCCGCTCGAGGACGCGCGCTTCGACAGCGTGGTGCTCGTCGATGTGCTGTGCTCGGTGGACGACGAGGACACGGTCCTCGCCGAGGCCTATCGCGTCCTGCGGCCCGGGGGACGTCTCCACTTCCTGGAGCACGGGCTCTCCGACGACGACCGCGTCAGCAAGTGGCAACGGCGGCTGAACGGCGTGAATACGGTGACGGCCTGCGGCTGCCGCCTGACACGTGAGCCCGAGAAGCGGATCCGCGCGTCGCGGTTCGTGGTGGACGAACTCGTCCAGACGACGCCGCTCACCGGGACCGGCGTTCTCTTCCCGCACATCCGCGGCATCGCGTCGCGAGCGGCGCACTGAGAGCACCGGCGGCGGACGCTGGTCTGCGAGACGATCGGGCGCTGCGCATAGCCACGAGAAAGGGGCGCGGTGTGCCATGCACACCGCGCCCCTCCGATCTTCAGTCTCGCCAGGCGGTCAGCTCACATCTTCGGCGGCGCGTGGACGCCGATGCGATTGCCCTCGGAGTCCAGGAAAAAGCCGAGGCTGCCGACCATGTCGCCCATGAAGGCGACCGGCGCGAGGATCTTGCCGCCCGCCTCCTCGACGCGCCGGAGCATGCCCTCGGGGTCGCCCTGGCTGTTCAGGTAGATGGTGCAGCCGTCGGTACTGGGCTTGTGGTCCTTCATGAGCGCCAGGTCGAAGGCGACCGGGAACGGCGGCTCCATGCTCGAGGGGTCGAACCCCTCGGGCGGGACCTCGAGCGCGATCCCGTCCATGCCCTCGACCGGCGCGAACTTGGTCTGAAGGACGGCGCCGTAGAACTTCATGGCGCGGTCCAGATCCGTGACCGGGATGTCGGCCCAGACGATGGTGTTGTCCATTGTCGTCTCCTTGGTCTTGGTGTGCTGAGGGCCATTCCCCGCGGTCGCGGTGCTCAGACCGTCAGGCCGCGTTCACGTCGGGGTATACCATGAGCGTCTCACCGACCGCGGAGGCCTGGTCATGGTGAAGAAGACTGCTCTCAAGAAGCGCGCACTCGAGGCACAAACGCGGACCGGCACGTCGGCCGATCCCGCGGAGCCGGTTCGCATCGGCGTGCTTTCCGACACGCACGGCTACCTCGACCCTAAGGTCCTCGAGCTGTTCGCCGGCGTAGCGCACATCATCCACGCCGGTGACGTCATGGACCCCAAGGTGCTGCGCAAGCTCGAGAAGGTCGCCCCGGTCACCGTAGTGGCCGGCAACCTCGACGACCCGAAGGTCATGGGCGAACTCCCGCGCGAGGTCGCGGACCAGGTCGACGGCGTGCGCTTCGTCGTGGGCCACAAGCCCAAACGGCTCCTCAATCGCCTCGTGCGCGGCAAGCTCTCGCTTCAGGACTACGACCTCGTCGTATGGGGTCACGAGCACATCCCGTCGGCGACGTGGATCGACGGCGTGCTGCACTTGAACCCCGGTACGGCCAGCTCACCCGAGGAAGAGGACGACGGACCCACGGTGGCCGTGGTCGAAAAGACGGCGACGGGCCTGAGCGTGCGCTTCTACCCGCTCGCCCGCCGGCACGGTTGACCGGGCCCGCCGGCGGGCGCTCCCGTCCGCGCCTAGGACGCCTTCCGGAGCGTGTCGGTCTGGGCGCGCAAGCGCTTTTCTTGCTCGCGCAGCTCGGGCGTGAGCACCTCACCGAAGTCCTCGGCCTCCATGACCTGACGGATCTCGACTTCGGTACCGCCGTCGAAGGGCGCGCGTTTGAGCCAGTCGATCGCCTCCTGCAGGGAGTCGACCTTCCAGAGCCAGAAGCCGGCGACCAGGTCCTTCGGCCCCGGGAATGGCCCTTCCATCACCACGCGCGCCTCGCCGTCAAAGCGGACTCTCGCGCCCTTCGAGCTCGGGTGCAGCCCTTCGCCGGCGAGCATCACGCCGGCCTTCACGAGCTCCTCGTTGAACTTGCCCATCTCTGCGTACTCACGTTCTTCACCGAGGTCCCCCGCCTCGGTCCGCTCATCTGACTTCACAAGAATCATGAATCGCATCTTGACGTCTCCTCTGTGATTCGAGAGGACAGGCCGACGAGCGCGCGGCCGTCCTGGGACTGTCGGTGTACGCCGTCTGTACCCGGCTGGTCGACACCCGGAGCATGTGGACCGTTCGGTCCGGCCGCTGGTCGGCTTTTGGGCTTCGTTCGCGGACGACTGTGCGGACATCGGCGTCCGTCGCCGACCGGAACGGTGCGCCGCGACAGCGCTACGCCGTGCCGGCGCCCATCTCCGCCAACGCGCGCACCGTACGCCAGTTCCTCGTCGTGGCGGCGGCGCCGAGCGTCCGCTCGAAGTAGATGTTGGTCAGCTTGGTCTGCCCGTAGCCGTGCGGCAGATGCAGGTACACGACCGGGGTGGCGAGGACCGGCGTTCCGACGAACGCCGCCCGCTCGCCCTCCGCCGCCGGCAAGATCATCTTGGCGAAGGCGGCCTTGTACGCTGCGCTGTAGGCCACCTCCGACGCCACGCCGAACTCCGCCTCACCCGCCTCGCCGAAGAGGAACGTCACGTGCAGCGACCGCTCGTCGACACCGGGATCGGCCGCCAGACGATCCTCGGCGGTGAGTCGGTCCAGCGTGGTGAACGGGTTCGCAGCCACGACCCGCGCCACGTCGTCGGCGTCCAGGACGAGCACGCCGACACGCGGCGCGAAGTCACGTTCGATGCGCAGCGCGATCGCCGCGGCGTGCTCCTGTAGCGAGCCTGACGCCGCGTCAAAGACCGCGTTGCCGCTCTGCAGGTAAGTGCGCGCGTTCGCGTAGCCGAGACCGGCCAAGCTGTCACGCAGCCCGGCCATGGGGAGCGACGCATGGCCGCCGACGTTGACGGCCCGGAGCAGTGCGACATAGGTAGTCATGACGACCTTGTACCGCACTTCCGCCGAGAACAGGCCCCGGCGAGCGTCGCAGGGGCGCCGGTCTCAGGTCGCGGGCGTCTCGGCCGCGGACTCTGTCGCTCTGCGCCGCCGCCCCGTCCGCATGGCCGCCACTTCGTCGTCGTCGAAGCGCACGGCGACCTCGAGGAACCGCTGTCCCCGCCCACGCGCACGCCTGGCCTGCTCGACCGGGTCGACCGGGCGGCTCTCGGCCGCCTCGACGCGTTCCTGGTCGGTGAACCCCGTACGGGGGTCGGCGCCGCACGCTGGACAGCGCGCGACCGCGTCGTTCACCTCGACCCCGCACTCCACGCAAATGATCACGCCCACGGCAGCCCGCCTGTCCCGACACTCCGAGCCTCAGGTCATTGTATGCCGCCGCACGCCGCTGACATCTGACGTCCCGCGCCGGGCACATGAGCGGGGACACTACGAACCGCATCATCCGAACGAGGAGCACGTCATGGACACGCCCGCGCCGCAGCCGCGCAGACCGGCGACCGCGCCGCCGCATCCAACGGCGAGCACCCCGTGTTGGCAGCGGACGGCGCAGGGCGCATCCCGCAGGGGGAGGCGACAATGCCCCTCTGGAGGGATTCCCCAAGCCCGGTTCCCGTCTAGGATCCACGCTGGTGGTTCACGGGCCGCGCGGGAACCCAGCAGGAGGGGGCCGGCGCGGCACGCGCCGTGAGCGCGCCGAGACACCCGTCGCGGGCCGGCAGGCTTGCGACGCAGCTGGTCGAAGGTGAACGAACGGCCGAATCGGGGCAGACCAGAGAGACCGACGGCCACTGGCCGTGGTCGCCTCAAGGGACGGGAGCCGGCGCATGGCGGCTGACGACGACAGAATGATTGACGGACAAGGCCTCGAGCCTCGAAGCTTCACGGCAGGGTTGGGCAGGGTCTGGGACGTGAGCTTCCAGATCATGGTCGCGACCATGCTCATGGTCTCGTACTTCATGGTCCGTGGTCACGTCGTGGACCAGTCGGCCGAGGCGCTCGCGAACTCGCTCTCCATCGTGAAGATCGAGCGTGCCCTGGGCCTCTTCTGGGAGCCCACGTGGCAGGCCTCCATCATCGGCTACGAATGGGTCATCTGGTTCCTCAACCAGGTGTACATCTGGGGTTACTGGCCCGTGCTCGTCAGCGTCGGGCTGTGGACGCTCTTCCGCCACCGCGACACCTGGTTCGCCTACCGCAACGCGATCTTCGTCTCGGCCTTCATCGGCATGCTCGTCTTCGTCGCGTTCCCCGTCGCACCGCCGCGGCTCGCGCCGGTCAACATGGTGGACACGGTCGAGGCGTACGCGCAGGCCGGCGAGCTGGCGCATCCGACGAGTCTGGCGAACCAGTATGCGGCGGTGCCCAGCTTCCACTTCGGGTGGATCCTGCTGACGAGCTTGATCGCTCTGCGCATTGTCCGTCGGCGGCTCGTCCGCGCCTTCTGGATCGGCCTGCCGGCGCTCATGCCGGTCACGATCGTCGTGACGGCCAACCACTACGTCCTCGACGCCGTCGCCGGCGGGGCCGTCTCGCTCTTCGCCCTGTGGGCGTCGCGCCCCTGGACAGCCTGGAACATCCGCCGGCAGGCGGAGACGATCGCGAGGCGATCCTGACGGCGCTGACGCTCTTCCAAGTCGAGTGGTGCCCTGCTTGCCACCGCGCGCGGCAGGTCATGACCGAGCTCGGGCTCACATACACCGCCGTGAACGTCCCGGCGCGGCGCGAGGAACGCGCCGAGCTCATCGCCCGGACCGACCAGGCGACGGTGCCGGTGCTCGGGGACGGCGACCGCATCGTCGTGGGGTCCGACGCCATCATCGAGTACCTGCGCGCCACCTACCCGGCACCGGAGGACACCGCCGACCACGTCGCCTCGAGCGCCTACCGGAGCACGAAGACGTCGTCACTCGCGCCGCACGCCGCGCTCACGCGCCTCAAGGAGCTGCTCGAGGACAACGACCTCGCCGTGTTCGCCGAGATCGACGGCCCGACCATCAGCGCCTCGCTTCCCGCCGAGTACACGCTCCTCGAGGTCGGCGTGCCGGCCGTCGCCGCCCCGGCGTTCGAGATCGACCCGGCCGCGCCGTCCGCCGTGGCGCTGCCCGTCGCCGTCTACGCCTTCGAGGGTGGCAGCGCCGTCGCAGCCGCCGACCCGGTCGGCATGGTGTGGCTCTACGGCGAGCCAGCGCTCAACAAGCTGCTGCTCTCGGTGCGCAGACGCATCGACACGGTCTTCGCGCAGTTCTGAGCGGCGGCGTCGGAGGCAGCCGCGCCGGCGACGGCTGATATCATCGCCGCCATGAGCGACCTCCTCGCCTCGCTGCCCGCCGCGTGCGACGTCGTCGTGCTCGGCGGCGGGGCCAGCGGCTCGTCCATCGCCTACCAGCTGGCGAAGCGCGGCGTCGAAGTGCTCCTTCTGGAGGCCGGAGACATCGGCCAAGGCGCGAGCGGCCGCAACGGCGGCCTGCTCGACACGGCCGTCGACCCCGGCTCCCCGCTGGTCGACTACTACTACCGCTCCGCGGAGCTGTGGCCCGGACTGGCCGAGGAGCTCGGCGATACGACCGGCATCGACGTCGAGTACCTGCGCGCCGGGACGCTACAGATCGTCCTCGAAGGCGACCCCGACAAGGACGAGATCGATGAGGAGTTCCGCGGGCACCTCGAGAGAGGGTACGACGTCCGCTGGCTCGACCACGCCGAGACCCTCGCCCTCTCGCGTCTGTTCCCCGAGAACACGCTCGGCGGCTGGCACCGCCCGATGGACGGTCAGGTCAACCCGCTCATGCTCTGCTACGCGCTGGCGCTGGGGACGACGCGCCACGGGGGACGGGTGCGCCAGAACACGCCGGCGACGGCGCTGCTGGTGGAGACGCCGGGCGGGGTCGTCGCGGCGGAGCCGCGACGCTACCCCGGCGTCACAGGCGCGCGCACCGCCGGCTGCGACTCAGCCCCTGCCGGCAAGGTCGTCGGCGTGCGCACCCCGGAGGGCGACGTGCGCTGCGACCAGCTCGTCGTCGCCCTCGAGCCGTGGACGCGGCCGTTCCTGACCCCGCTGGGTCTCGACGTGCCGGTCCGGCCCCAGCGGGGTCAGATCTTCGTGACCGAGCCGCTGCCGCCGCTCATGGAGGTCGCCTGCCTCTACGGCGTGAGCCCGTACATCTACTGGCGCCAGACGAGGCATGGCGGCCTGACCATCGGCGGCGCCAGGCCGCAGGACGTCCACGGCGACTTCCTGCTCGACAGCGTCGGCGCGGCCACGACGCTCGACATCCAGAGGATCGTCCTCGACATGGTCGCCCGAGTGCACCCTTCGCTCGCCGACGTCGCCGTCATCCGCTGGTGGGGCGGGGTGATGGGGTTCACGGCCGACCTGCTTCCCGTCCTCGGCCGTCTCGACGAGCACCCCAACGTCGTGACCGCCTGCGGCTTCTGCCCCAACGGGATCCTCTGCGCGCCGATGACCGGGCACGTCATCGCCGACGTGGTGACCGGCGCGACCCCTGACGTCCCGCTCGAGGCGTACGCGCTGCGTCGCTTCGCCGCCGTCGACGCCTGACCCCGTTCTACTCGGCCAAGCGCTCGTACTCCCACAGCGGCAGCCGGCCGCCGTCACGCGAGACCATGCTGACGGTGAGGCGCTCGCCCGCCTCGTCGGCGGCGAGCGCCACCTCCACCTCCTGAGGCAGGGCGGAAGCCCACTTGGGTGCGACGGCGCTTTCCCCATCGGCCGTCGACAGCGTACAGAGCAGCTCGTCGCCTTCGACCTGTCCGTCAACCGTGAGCGACTGCCCGTTCGCATGGTTGGCGAACGTCAGCGCGCAGGCGTCGCCCTTCGCGACGACGTCCAGCGTGAAGTCCTCGTCCGGCGCCCCGCCGGCGAGACGCTGCCACGAGCCCGTGAAGGGATCCGTGCCTTCGTCGGCGCCGCACCCGGCAACTCCGAGCGCCGCCGCCAGGGCGAGCGCGAGCAGGAAGGCCGCGGCGGCGCCCCGGTTCACGGCCGCAGGTCCGGTATCGCCGAGAGTACAGTGCCGGCCGCGTCAGGTTCGGTCCACACGCCGAGCTTGCGGAAGCGCTCGCGGCGCTGAGCCCGGCGCAGCTCGGGCTCAAGGTCGTCGAGCTCGGCCAGCGCCGCGCGGATCGCCTCCCCCAACTTGGCCGCCGCCGCCTCGGGGTGGTGGTGGGCGCCGCCGCGCGGCTCCTCGACGACCTTCTCGATCGCCCCCAGTTCGAGGAGCTGCGACGCCGTGGGCCTCAGCGCCTCCGCGGCTTGCGGGGCGAACGCCGCGTCGCGCCACAGGATCGCCGCGCACCCTTCGGGCGAGATCACCGAGTAGGTCGCGTTCTCCTGCATGAGGACGCGGTCGGCGACGGCCAAAGCGAGGGCTCCCCCGGAGCCGCCCTCGCCGATCACCGTCGCCACCACCGGTACCGTGAGGCGCGCCATCTTGAGCATCGTCTCGGCGATCGCCCGCGCCTGACCCCCTTCTTCGGCGGCCACGCCTGGATAGGCGCCCGGGGTGTCGACGAAGGTCAGCACGGGCAGACCGTGCCGCTCGGCCAACGAGAAGAGACGCTGCGCCTTGCGGTATCCCTCGGGGCGCGCCATGCCGAAGTTGTGCGTGGTCTGCTCGTCGAGAGTGCGGCCCTTCTGGTGGCCGACGACGAGCACGGCCCGATCGCCGAGCCAGCCTAGCCCGCCGACGATCGCCGGGTCGTCGGCCCTCAGGCGGTCCCCCTTGAGTTCCTCGAACCCCGTGATCAGGTGCGCGATGTAGTCGCGCGTGCGCGGACGGTCCTTGTGACGGGCGATCTCGACCGTGAGCCAGGCATCACGTCGGCGTCTCTCGTGCTGGAGCCTCTTCAGGCGACCCTGCAGCCTGTCCACTTCCTCCGACAAATGGATGCCGGGCAAGAGAGGCAAGCGACCGAGCTCCGTCAGCCGTTGCCTGAACCAGCCTTCCCTTGCCTCGACCTCGCGCTCGTCGTGCTTCTCGTCGTTCAGGGGTGTCACCCCCTTTCAGCAGTCTCAGGTAGTTACCCACCTTCGCCTTCAGGTCCCCGCGTGGCACGACCGCATCCAGATGGCCCAGCTCGAGATTGCGCTCGGCGCTGCCGAACCCCTCGGGCAGCGGCTCGCGTGTCGTCTCGGCGATGACCCTCGGACCCGAGAAGGAGAGCAGGGCGCCGGGCTCGGCGACGCAGATGTCGGCCAGGGTCGCGAAGCTCGCGACCACACCCCCGGTACAGGGGTCGACGAGGATCGCGACGAACGGCGCCCCGGCCTCGTTGATCACGTCGACTGCACAGCTCGTTTTCGCCATCTGCATGAGCGAAAGGATGCCCTCCTGCATCCTCGCCCCGCCGGAGCTGCATACGGCGACCAGCGGGAGATTCCCCTCCGCGGCCAGCTGTGCGCTGCGCCACAGCTTCTCGCCCACCACGCTGCCCATGCTGCCGCCGAGGAAGCCGAAATCCATCACCGCGAGCACGCACTCGTTGCCGTCGACGCGAGCGGTACCGGTCACGATCGCCTCGGCGAGGCCGGTCTTCGCCTGCGCCTCGCGGACCCGGTCGGGATATGCCTCGAGGTCGGTGAAGGTCAGCGGGTCCAGGGTGCGCACCGCGCCCCACAGTTCGTGGAAGCTGTCGGGGTCGGCGAGCTGCCGCACCCGCTCATTGGCGGTCACGCGCACGTGGAATCCGCAGGAGGGGCAGACGAAGAGGTTGCCGCGCACGTCGGCGAGCTTGGCGCCGTCCTTGCACGAGGGACAGACCCACTCAGGCTTGGCGGGGCGAGAGTCCCTGCGCTCTATCTCGACGGTGACGTTCATGGCGAGGCCGGACGGACGGCGTCAGCCGTCGAACCGGCGAAAGACCAGGGTGACGTTGTGACCGCCGAAGCCAAAGCTGTTCGACGCGGCCGCGTCCACCTTCATGAAGCGCGACTCGAGCGGGATGAAGTCGAGGTCGCACTCGGGGTCGGGGTCGGTGAGGTTGATCGTCGGCGGCGCGAGGCTGTTCACGATGGTGAGGACGGTGGCCACGGCCTCGATGGCGCCGGAGGCGCCGAGGCAGTGGCCGATCATCGACTTGTTTGAGGAGACGGCCACCCCGGCGGCGTGCTCTCCGAAGGCGACTTTGACGGCGAGCGTCTCGGCCACGTCGCCGGCCTGGGTCGCCGTCCCGTGGGCGTTGATGTAGGCGATGTCGGCCGGCGTGAGTCCGGCGAGGTCGATGGCCGCGGTCATCGCTCGCGCCTGCGACTCGCCGGTGTCGTCCGGGGCCGTCATGTGGAAGGAGTCGGAGCTGAGGCCGACACCGGCGAGCTCGGCGTAGACGCGCGCGTCGCGCCGAATGGCGTGCTCGAGTTCCTCGAGCACCAGGCAGCCGGCGCCCTCGCCGATCACGAAGCCGTCGCGACCGGCGTCGAACGGTCGCGAGGCGGCCGCCGGGTCGTCGTTGCGCCGCGAGAGCGAGCGGGCGGCGGCGAAGCCTGCCACGCCGATCGAGCTGATCGGCGCTTCACTGCCCCCGGCGAACATCGCCTCGGCGTCGCCGCGACGGATGATGTGATAGGCCGAGGCGATGGCGTCGGACCCCGCGGCGCAGGCGGTGGAGGTAGAGCTCAGGGGCCCCTTGGTCCCGAGCTCGAGCGAGACTTGAGCGGCGCCCATGTTCGGGATCATCATCGGGATAAGCAGAGGGTTCGTCCGCTCGGGACCCCGGGTCATGAGCTTGTCGATCTCGATGTGCAGGGTCTGCAGGCCGCCGACGCCGCTGCCGATCACGGCGCCGACCTGTTCGGCCTCGGGGCGCGGATCGAAGTCGGCGTCGCCGGCGGCGAGCTTGGCGGCGGCCACCGCGTAGCGGCTGAAGAGGTCGAGCCGTCGCACGACACGCTTCTCGATGTAGTCCTCGGCGTCGAACCCCTGGACCTCCGCGGCGATGTGAACGCGCTGGGCGCTGTGGTCGAAGCGCGTGATCTCACCGACTCCGGACTCGCCGGCCACGAGTCGCCGCCAGAACTGGTCGACGTCGCACCCCAGCGGTGAGACGACACCCATTCCGGTCACGACGACGCGGCGCGCGGGCTGCGTCGCGGCGCTCATGCTCCGTCGTCCTGTCGCATCGTCGTCCTCGTCACGCTGGCCTTGCCTTCGCCCGGCGTCAAGCGCCGAGTCCGCCGTCCACCGGCAGCGTCACGCCGGTGATGAAGCGCGCCTGCGGCGACGCCAGAAAGACGGCGGCGGCGGCCACGTCGGCCGTGGTGCCGATCGTGCGCAGCGGCGTGTTGGCGACGATCAGCGCGCGCGTCTCTTCCGGCAGCGCCTGCGTCATCGGCGTGTCGATGTACCCCGGGGCGATCGCGTTGACGCGCACGCCGCGGCCGCCGAGCTCCTTGGCGAGCGACTTCGTCAGTCCGATGATGCCCGCCTTGGCGGCGGCGTAGTTCGCCTGACCGGCGTTCCCGCGCCGCCCGACGACGCTCGACAGATTGATGATACAGCCGGCGCGGCGGCGGAACATGCGGCGCGCCGCGGCCTTCGAGACGAGAAACGTGCCGCGCAGGTGGGTGCTGATGACCGCGTCGAAGTCGGCCGCGTCCATCATCATCACGACGTTGTCGCGCGTGATGCCGGCGTTGTTGACGACGACGCTCAGGGGCCCGAGCTCGCTCTCGACGCGCTGGACCATGGCGTTGACCTGCTCTTCGTCGCCGACGTCGGCCATGACGACGAGGCCCTTGCGGCCCATCTTCTCCCCCTCGGCGACGACGGCTGCGCAGGCGGCCTCGTCGGCGAAGTCGTTCACGGCGACGTCGGCCCCGGCCGCAGCCAAGGCGAGGGCGATGTCGCGGCCGATGCCGCGACCGGCTCCGGTCACCAGGGCGACCGCCCCGCTCAGATCGAGTTCCACCGTCACCTCGCCTCCAGGTACGTCCCCGCCCCACGCAGGGCGGCGAGCGTGTCGACGTCCGACACCCGCGACGCCGTCGCCTGCGGAGCGATGCGCCTGACGAGACCGCTCAGCACGCTGCCCGAGCCTACCTCCAGGAACGCATCATACCCCGCCGCCCAGAGGGCGCTCACGGCCGGGGCGAACTTCACGGGAGACACGAGCTGCCGTTGCAGAAGGTCGGGGAGTCCCTCGCGCTCGAAACGCAGACTGGTCGCCGAGAAGAAGGGCGGGTCCGGCGGTCGCCAATCGACCGCCCGCAGTTCAGCCCTGAGCGGGACCAGTGCCGAGTGGACCAGCGGTGAGTGGAAGGCGCCGCTCACGGCGAGCGGGATCACGCGCTTTGCCCCGGCGGCGGCGGCGAGGCCGGCGAGCTTCTCCAGTCCGGCTGAGGTGCCGCTCACGACGACCTGACCAGGAGCGTTGTAGTTCGCCGGCCACACGTCGTCGACGCCGGCGCAGAGCCCGTCGACGGCCTCGTCGGCAAGGCCGAGGACCGCCGCCATGCCTCCTAGGGAGCGCTCGGCGGCGGCCAGCATCTCTTCGCCGCGTCGCTGCACCAGGCGCAGGGCGGCGGCGAACTCGAGCGCCCCCGTCGCGACGAGAGCCGAGTAGTCACCGACGCTGTGGCCGAGGGCGGCGTCGAAGTGCAATCCGTCGCGCTGCAGAAGGCGGAAGATCCCGACCGAGACGGCCAGCAGCGCCGGCTGTGTACGGTCGGTGCGGCCGAGGAGCTCGGCCGGGCCGCCCTCACACAGCGCCTCCACGTCGTACCCGAGGGTCTCCGACGCCTCGGCCCAGGTCCGCTTCATCATCGGGTCGGCGGCGGCGAGATCGCAGCCCATGCCGACGGCCTGCGACCCCTGGCCGGGGAACATGAGGACAAGCTTGCCCACGGGAGCTGCCAGGACCTCCTAGAGCTCCCACTTGGTGAGGCACGAGCCCCACGTCAGGCCCGCACCGAAGCCGGCCATGAGCAGCGTGTCGCCCTTCTTCAGACGACCTGTCTGGCTGGCCTCGTGCAGGCACATGGGGATCGACGCGCACGACGTGTTGCCGAAGCGATCGAGGTTGGCGAACACCTGGCGCTCGGTGAAACCGAGGCGCCGGGCGACCGACTCGATGATGCGGATGTTCGCCTGGTGCGGCACGAAGAGGTCGACGTCCTCGACCGTGAGTTCGGCGTCCTCGAGCACCTTCTCGCACGATCCGACCACGGTGCGGGTGGCGAACTTGAAGACCTCGCTGCCGGTCATGTGCATGGTGTGGCCATGGTCGCGCACGCTCTCGAAGGTCGTCGGCACCCGAGTGCCGCCGGCGGGGATGTTGAGGAATGAGGCGCCGCTGCCGTCGTTGCCGAGATCGAACGAGAAGATGCTGCCGTTGTCGGTCGGCTGCACGAGCACGGCGCCGGCGCCGTCGCCGAAGAGCACGCAGGTACTCCGGTCCTCCCAGTCCAGGATCTTCGACAGCACCTCGGCGCCGAGGACGAGGACGTTCTCGTAGATGTTGGCCGAGACGAACGCCGTCGCGGTGGCGAGTCCGTAGACGAACCCGGTGCAGCCGGCCTGGATGTCGAAGGCGCCGGCGCGGACGGCGCCGATACGGTCGCAGACGATCGACGCCGTCGCCGGCATCGGGTGGTCGGGCGAGATCGTCGTCACGATCACGAGGTCGAGGGAGGCGGGGTCGACGCCGGCGGACTCGAGGCACCGGCGCGCGGCGACCTCGGCCAAGTCGGATGTGGCCTCGTCGACGCGCGCCACGCGACGCTCGCGGATCCCGGTACGCGTCGTGATCCACTCGTCCGACGTGTCGAGCAACTGCGAGATCTCGTCGTTGGTGAGCACGCGTTCGGGCACGTGCACACCGAGAGCGGAGATGCGCGCTCCGCGCACAAGACCGCGACGAAGGCCGATCATCGACGGGCCTCCGGCCGCTCGTTCACAGTTTCGCCTCGCCGCCGGCCACAGCCGACGCGTCGACGACCGCGAACATGAGCTCGCCGCGGCATGCGAGCTCGCCGTCGACCGTCGCCTTGACCCTGGCGCGACCGACGGGCCCATGGACGGCGGTGATCTCGGCCTCAAGGACCATGGTGTCGCCGGGCTTCACGACGCGCTTGAAGCGCACCTTGTCGATGCCGGCGAAGAGACCGATCTTGCCTTCGGCTGATCCGCCGACCTCGGCTGCCGCGCTCGCCGCGGCGATGGACGCCGCCTGGGCGAGCGCCTCGACGATGAGGACGCCGGGCATCACGGGGTTCCCCGGGAAGTGCCCGGCGAACCAGAAGTCGTCGTCGCGCAACGCGCGCCGGGCGACGCAACGCACGCCCGGCTCCAGTTCGTCGACCTCGTCGACGAGCAGAAAGGGGGCGCGATGCGGCAGCAGCGCCTCTACCTGGGCGCGGTCGAGCCTCACGGCATCCTCGCCTCCGGTTCTTCGTCCCCGTGACGGCGCAACCAACCGATGACGACGGCGGCGACCGCCAGGCCCCAGCCGATGAGGTTCTTCACGGGTATGGTCCGCCCGCCGGGCAGGGGCGCCTTACCGAGCGTCCGGTCGAGGCGGTCGAGCGCCTCCTCGACGACCTCGGCGAGCGGCCGCGGCGCGCCGGGCAGGGGCTGGCGCTCCACCGCGGTCATGACCCTGCCGGCGAAACCCGCCGGAGGCGTCAGTTGCGACCCACCCCACGCGGCCAGAGCGCCGCGCAGGTCGCCGAGCTCGCGCAGTTCCAGGGAGCAGTCGGCACAGAAGTCGAGGTGCTGCTGGAGCTCGGCGGTCTCGACGTAGCCGAGCTCGCCGTCGATGTACCTGTTCATGAGAGCGTGCACGCCGCTGCAGTCCATTCAGATCTCCGCCGCCGCACGCGCGGCGCCCCCAGCGGGATCCGTGCCCCGCGCCGTCCCCGCCGCCTTGAGGCGCAGCCTGAGCGACGCGCGCCCACGGTGGACCATCACCTTGACCGTCCCGAGCGGTCGCCCGGTGAGCTCCGCGATCTCCTGATACGGCAGGCCGTAGAGGTCGCGCAGCACGGTCGGCGTCCGGTAGTCCTCAGGCAAGTCGCCGAGGGCGCGCACGAGCGTCGCCGCGTCGATGCCCTCGCCGAGCTGCGGCGCACGCTCATCGGCGACCTCAGGCATCTCGGCCGGCTCCGGCTGGCGACGCTCCCGGCGCCGGCAATCGAGCGCCGTCGTGAGCGCGAGGCGGAACAGCCAGGTCGAGAACGACGCCTCGCTGCGGTACTGAGGCAGCGAGCGGTAGCAGCGCAGAAACGCGTCCTGCGCGGCGTCTTCCGCGTCCGCATGGCTGCCGAGCACGTTGTAGGCGACCGAGTACACCATCGTCTGATACCGCTCCACGATCAGCTTGAACGCCCGGCGGTCGCCCGCCGCGGCGCGCGCCAGGTCGGCGGGCGAGGGGTCGGGCGGCAGCCGCCAGTCTTGCCTGTTGGACGAGGCCATGGCGAGAAAGGTTACAACGCAGTCGTCTGGCGTGCGCCGATGACACCTTCGCGCGACTCTCCGCGCCCCACGTCGTCACTCTCGCGGCGCGCGGCTCGTCTCCGGGTAAGCTTGCCCTCAGATGAGAACCTCCTGGCGCATCATCAAGCTGCTGGGCGACTACAAATGGCTGACCATCGTCGGCTTCGCCCTCGCCTTCGCCCAGATGGGCCTGAGCCTGATCGTGCCGCGCATCGTGCAGCTGACCATCGACCGCGTCCTCGTCGGCGGCGAGACGGGGCTTCTCGTCTGGTACGCGCTCGCCCTGGTAGGGGTCGGCGTCATCCGCTTCGGCGTCGCCGTGGGACGACGCCTCACGAGCGGCAAGGCCAGCCTCGGCATCGAGTACGACCTCCGCAACCGGCTCTGGGCACGGCTTCTGCGCCAGCCGTTCGGCTTTTTCGACCGCTGGCCCACCGGCCAGCTCATGTCACGCCTCATGAGCGACATCTCGAACGTGCGCATGTTCCTCGGCTACGGGATCGTGTTCTTCGCGGTCAACGTCGTCATGATGGTCGCCGTCGCCGTCATCCTCCTGGCGCTCGACTGGCGCCTCGCCCTGCTCTCGCTCGCCTTTCTGCCCGCCCTGCTGCTCGTCACCTGGCGCTTCAGCCGGCGCCTGCGGCCGATCCTCAAGGACGTGCAGCAGCGGATCGCCGACGTCACCGCGGCGGCTGAAGAGAACGTGGTCGGCACGCGCATCGTGCGCATCTTCGCGCGCGAGGACGACGAGCTCGCCAAGTTCAGCGAGCGCAGCACGAAGGTGTTCGAGGCGAGCGTCGCCGCAGCCCGGACGCGAGCTCTCTACATCCCGCTCATCGCCTTCGTGCCCAACCTCGCGATCGCGTTCCTGCTCTGGTACGGAGGCCGCCAGGTGATCCAGGGTGACCTCACGCTCGGTGAGCTCGTCGCCTTCTACACGTACCTCATGATGCTCGTCTACCCGGCCCAGGTTATCGGCTGGCTCACCGGTCTCGCCCAGCGCGCCATCGCCAGCGGCGACCGCGTCTACGAACTGCTGGACGCGCCGCTCGAGATGGAGGAGCGGCGCGACGCGGCGCCGCTGCCGCAGGTGGACGGCGCCGTCACCTTCGACGACGTGAGCTTCGCGTATGTGGACCGGCCCGTGCTCGAGGAGGTGAGCCTCGAGGTGCCGGCCGGTCGGACCGTCGCGCTCGTGGGTCACACCGGTTGTGGCAAGACCACGCTCGCCAACCTGATCCCACGCTTCTACGACGCGAGCGGCGGACGCGTGCTCGTCGACGGGCACGACGTCCGCGACGTGAGGCTCGACGATCTCCGGCGTCACGTCGGCGTCGTGACCCAGGACCCGTTCCTCTTCTCGACCAGCATCGCCGAGAACATCCGCGCCGGACGCCCCGAGGCGAGCGACGAGGAGGTGCGCGCCGCGGCGGCCGTCGCGCAGGCCCACGAGTTCGTCGCCGCGTTGCCCGACGGCTACGAGACCGTCGTCGGCGAGCGCGGCTTCACGCTCTCCGGCGGACAGCGCCAGCGCCTCGCTCTCGCCCGGGCGCTCGTCATGGACCCGCGTATCCTGATCCTCGACGACGCCACCTCGAGCGTCGACGTCGAGACCGAGTTCCGCATCCGCGCCGCGTTGGTCGAGGTCATGAAGGGCAGGACGACGTTCATCATCGCCCACCGGCCCTCGACGATCTCGCTCGCCGACGAGGTCGTGGTGCTCGACCACGGGCGCATCGCCGAGCGCGGCACGCACGACGAGCTGATGTCCGGCGGCGGCGCCTATGCGCAGATGTTCGGCGACGCCGAGGCGCGGCACTGCGACTTCGACGCCGTGCCGGTCGAGGGGCCGGCCTCGGCGGCGGCCGGCGGCTGCAAGCCGCCTGCCGCGGGGGGGCCGGCCTGATGGCCGCCGCTCCTCGTCACGCCGGTCCCCACGGGAGCGGCGCCAGCGTCGAGGAGCTCCGCGGCTGGAGCGCCTTCCTGCACCTGGCGCGCGAGCTCCGGCTCGCCCGGCTCGCGCACTTCGCATCGCCCTACAAACGCCGCGCCGTGCTCAGCGTCGTCGCCATGGTGGTCGTCGTCCTCTCCAGCCTCGCCGTCCCGTACCTCGTGAAGGTCGGCATCGACGCCGGCATCCAGGCCGGCGATCTCGGCGTCCTCGACCTCGTCATCATCGGCTTCCTTCTCGCCGCCGCGGTCAATCTCGCCGCCAGCTACGCGCAGACCTACCTGACGAGCTGGGTCGGCGAGCACGTCGTCCTCGACCTGCGGCGCACGCTGTTCGCCCATATCCAGAAGTTGTCGATGGACTTCTTCAGCCGCCAGAAGACCGGGTGGATCGTCTCTCGCCTCACCAACGACATCGACGCCCTGAGCCAGCTCGTGACCGAGGGTGTCACCTCGCTGGTGACCAACAGTCTGACGTTCGCCGGCGCGATCGTCTTTCTCTTCGTCCTCGACTGGCGCCTCGCCCTGGCGACCCTGACTATCATGCCGCTGGTCGTCGGCGCCACGCTGGTCTTCCGCTCACGCTCGGCGCGCGCCTACGCCCTCGTGCGCGACCGGATCGCCAACGTGAGTTCCCACCTACAGGAGTCGATCTCGGGCGTCCGCGTGCTCAAGGCCTTCCGTCGCGAGGCCGCCGACCGCGAGGTCCTCGACCGCGTCAACGCCGAGTATCGCGACGTGAACATGCGCACCGTCGTACAGAGTGGGGTCTACTTCCCGTTCGTCGAGGTCATGAGCGCCGCCGGCACCGTCATCGTCCTCTGGTACGGCGGCTGGCTCGTGAGCGGGGGGGCGCTCGAGATCGGCGTCCTCGTCGCGTTCATCGGCTACCTGGCGAGCTTCTTCGACCCGCTGCAGCAGCTCTCGCAGCTCTACAACACCTTCCAGGCCTCGATGGCGGCGGTGCAGAAGATCTTCGCCGTCCTCGACACCGAGCCCGACATGCTCGACGCCGACCACGCCGTGCCGCTGCCCGACGTCACCGGCGACCTCGAGCTGCGCGGCGTGACCTTCGGCTACGACGCCGACAAACCGGTCGTCCACGACGTGAGCTTCGCCGTGCCGGCCGGCCGGACCGTGGCGCTCGTGGGCGCCACCGGAGCCGGCAAGTCGACCCTCGTCAAGCTTCTGGCGCGTTTCTACGACCCGCAGGAAGGCGCCGTGCTGATCGACGACCACGACCTGCGCGACGTGACCACGCGCTCGCTGCGCGAACAGCTCGCCGTCGTCCCGCAGGAAGCCTTCCTCTTTTCGGGGTCGGTGCTCGACAACATCCGCTTCGCCCGTCCGTCCTCCGCCCCTGACGAGGTCAAGCGGGTGGCGCGCATCGTCGGCGCGCACGACTTCATCGCCGGCCTTCCGGACGGGTACGACGCCGAGGTCCAAGAGGGCGGCGGCGGCCTCTCGACCGGGCAGCGCCAGCTCGTCTCGTTCGCCCGGGCGCTGCTCGCCGACCCGAGGGTCCTGATCCTCGACGAAGCCACCTCGAGCGTCGACGCCGAGAGCGAGCGCCGCATCGAGCGCGCCATGGACGTCCTCTTTCGCGGACGCACGTCGGTAATCGTCGCCCACCGCCTGAGCACGGTGCGCTACGCCGACGAGATCCTCGTCGTCGACGCCGGGCGCATCGTCGAGCGCGGCACGCACGACGAGCTGCTTGCGGCCGGCGGTCGCTACGCCGAGCTGTATCGGGAATGGGAGGCGACGGGGCAGGCGCTGTAGGCGCCCGCATCGCCGTCGCCTACTCGACGTGCGGGAGCCGGCGCTCGATCCAGCCTGGCAGCCACCAGTTCCAGCGGCCGAGCAGGCGCATGGCCGCCGGCACCATGAGGATCCGGATCACGCTGGCGTCGAGCGCCACCGCCACCGCCAGCCCCACGCCCAGCGCCTTGGTGATGACGATCGAGGTGAACGCGAACGACCCCGCCACGACCACGATGATCAGGGCGGCACTGGTGATGATGCGCCCGGTCTTCTCGAGGCCGAAGGCCACGCTCACCTGGTTGTCATGCGTCTCCAGCCACGCCTCGCGCATGCGGCTGAGCAGGAAGACCTCGTAGTCCATGGAGATGCCGAAGACGGTGCAGAACAGCAGGATGGGCAGATCCGCCTCGATGGCGCCGCTGCTGTCGAAGCGCAAGAGCCGCTCGAGGTGGCCGTCCTGAAAGACCCAGACCATGACCCCGAAGGCGGCCGCGATCGACAGCGTGTTGACGATCACCGCCTTGAGCGGGAGCAGGGCGCTGCGGAGCAGGAGCAGGAGGACCGCGCCGGTGACCACGACGACGAACAGGACGATCCAGGGGAAGTATGAGTACAGGGTGTGGATGTAGTCGTGCGTGCCGGCCGAGACGCCGGCGACCCAGATGCGCGCGCCCGCCGGCGGCGGCATGTCGCCGATCGCCGTGCTCAGGGCGCGCGCCGCCTCTGACGCCGGCGGCGCGTCCGGCGTCACACGGAAGAGCGCGACACCGTCGGCCGTCGTGCGCTCCAGCAGGCGCAGGGCGGCCTTGCGCTGCTGGGCGCCGAGCATGCCCTGCCAGAGCGACACATCCCCAGCGCTCCCAGGGGCCACCACGGGCCCGTCGCGCACGGCCGCCCAGTAGGCGGCGAGCGCCTCGGCAGAGTCGAGGCCGGGCAGAGTCGCGATGCTCGTCACTCCGGCGACTCCCTTCGTGGCGGCGAGCTCGCGACCGAAGGCCATCAAGCGGGCGACGTTCCGTCCTGCCAGGGGATCGGGGTCCCCTTCCCACGTGAGCGCCACTTCGACGGGGGAGAGGGCCGACGGGTCGAACTCCCTCGTCAGGATGTCGTAGCCCTGCCGGGATTCCGTCGACGTCGGCAGCGAGGTCGCGCCCGGCACGTCGACGGTCAGACGAAGGACGGGCCAGGCGAGCAGCAGAACGAGCGCCACGGTGCCGGCCAACACCGGCCACGGGCGCCGCATCACCAACCCCGACCAGCGCCGCCAGAAGCGGCCCTCTTTCTCGGGGCGCCAGAAGATCCGCCAGGAGTTCACGTGTGGGCCGAGCACGCCGAGCAGGGCGGGAAGCAGGGTCAGGGCGGAGAGCACCGAGAAGAACACGACGAGCGCGCCGCCGAGGCCGATCGAGCGCATCGACATGTAGGGGATCGTCATGAGGCCGAGCACGCCCACGAGCACGGCGAGGCCCGAGAAGAAGATCGCCCGCCCGGAGTGGCGGACGGTCTCCTCGACTGCGTCGGCCACGGTCCGGCCCGCGGCAAGCTCCTCCCGGAAGCGACCGACCATGAACAAGGCATAGTCGATCCCGACGGCGAGACCGAGAAGCGTCGCCGCGTTCATGGCGAAGATCGACAGGTCCATGAACTGGGCGAGAACGTAGAACGAACCCAGGGTGACGGTCACGGCGACGCCGCCGCCGATCACCGGCAGGGCGGCGGCGACGAGAGTCCCGAAGATGAGGAGCAGCACGAGCACCGCGATCGGCACCGTGTACGTCTCAGCCGTGCGCAGGTCGCGGGCCGAGACCTCCTCTACGTCGCGGAACACCGCCGGCTCGCCGCTGACGTACGTGCGCAGCGACGGCGAGCGGACGAGTTCGCGGATGTGCGGGATCTGATCCTGCACCGGCTCGAGCCGCGCGTTGAACGAGAGCACCGCCAGCGCCGACCGCCCGTCCTTGGAGAGCAGCGCGCTACTGCCGGTCGAGGCCGCGGTCTCGATATCGGTCAGGCCGGCAACGGCCTGTGGCGTGAGCCGCGAAAGCGCCCGGTCCTGAGCGGCGCGAAACGCCCGGCTGCGGGCGTCGAGCTCGTCGCTGGTGAAGACGACCGTGAGGTGTGTGGGGCCCACGCCGAGGCGCTCCTGCATGACGCGCTGCGCCTGCTGGGAGGGGGCGCTGGCCCGCGTGTACCCGCCGCCCTTGAGCACCCCGGGCAGGGCGATACTGGCGGCCAGCCCGGCGGCGAACGCCGCCGCCCAGGCCGCCAGCACGATCCTTCTGCGCCGGTAGGCGAATCGGCCGATGGCGGCGAACAGGATGCCTCACCTCCCGTCGGCGGCCGCCCTCACATCGTCATCAGGTCCTGAGGCGGCGCTCGTGCGAACGATATACTAGCGAAGAGGCGAACTACGGCTCGACGGGTACATCCAGATCGTGGCCCAGGCACGTGAAGCGACATCCGCGGGAGGCGTGGTCGTGCGTCAGGACGACCGCCTCGAGGTCTGCCTCATCAACCCTGTCGGTCGCCGGGTCTGGGGCCTTCCCAAAGGGGGCGTCGAACCTGGGGAGACCCCAGAGCAGGCGGCACTGCGCGAGGTCGCCGAAGAGACCGGGATGTCGGGCGTGGTGGAGCGCGAGCTCGGGTCGATCGACTACTGGTTCTACGCCCGCGACCGCGGCGGGCGCATCCACAAGACGGTGCACTACTTCCTTGTGCGCGCCACTGATGGCTCGACCGAGGCGCACGACGAAGAGGTCCGCGAGGCGCGCTGGATAGACGCCCGCGACGCGTTGCACCTCATGACCTACCCCAACGAGCGGGAGATGGTCCGCAAGGCGGCGGCGGTGCTGGGCGCGGCGCTCGACGGCGGCCAGACGACCCCTTCCGGGGGCTGAGCCCGCGCGACCCCGCGGCGCGCCTTGGCCAGGCCCTCAGACCCAAGCGAGGGGCTCGCGATCGGCGCGCGCCACGGCGACACGCCGCTCCACCGCGGCCATCATCTCCGCGGCGGCGATGTCGACGTAGTCGTAGTGCGCCAGGGCGACGACGCACCCCTTCTGGTCACCGAGCTCGACCGTGACCTCGCGGCGCAGCCGCTCGGCGACGGCGGCCAGGGAGCGCCTGCTCACGTCGGGGAGCACGACGAGAAAGCCGCCGTCGGCCGTTCGGCCGACCGCATCGTAGCGGCGCACGCCGTCGCGCAACGCCTCGGCCACGACGTGGAGGAGGTCGGGACCGTCGCCTCTCACGCCGGCGACCGACGCGATCTCGCCGGCGAATGCGAAGCCGAGCACGCCGAGGGAGAGCGCCATCCGCCGGCACCTGTCGACTTCGACGTCGAGAAGCTCGAGCGTCTCCGCCACACGCATCGCTCCAGACGCCGGATCTTCCGGTGAGCACTCCTCGCTCTGGTGGCGCAGGCGACCGATCGTCTCCTCGAGGCCCGCAGCGTAACCGGCCGCCAGACGTGCTGCACCGTCGCGCTCGAGCGCGGTCAGGCGGGCGAGGACTTCGCCCGTTCGCCCGGCGGCCCGCGCCACGAGGACGCGGCGCACCGCCAGGCACCCCTCGGTGAAGCCGTCGATGAGAGCCCCGATCTCGCGGCCGCCGGTAAGCGCCGCGCTGCGCGCGACCTCCTCGAGAGACTCGAGAAGCGGCCCCGGCTCGTCACGCTCCAGGGCCGCCGCGAGGCGGGGTGCGCAGGCATCCCAGACGTCCCGGACGGCCGGGCCGCTCAAGGGCTGTTCGAACGCGAAGGCGACGATGTCGTCCACGAGGTCACGAGCCTTTCACGCGCGCGTCTGGGCAAGACAGAGGGCCTAAGGCTGTTGTACCGTGATGATAGCGAACTGACACGCGGCTCACGGTCGAGGGAAAGGGCTCACATGCGTCTCACACTGCTCGGCACCCAAGGGTGGATCCCCACGAACGCGCGTGAGACGACCTGCTTCGCCGTGGAGGACGAGGACCGATTGCTCGTGTTCGACGCCGGGACTGGTCTTCGCCGCCTCGTCAGCCCGCCCTGCCGCTCAATGGTGGAGCGGTGCGGCGAGGTCGACCTCTTCCTGACGCACTACCACCTCGACCACGTCTGCGGGCTCGCCTATCTGCAGGCGGTCTTTCCCGCGCGCCGCGTGATCGTGTACGCCCCGCACGAGTCGGTGACCGGCGTCGATCCGCACGAGGCCATCAGCGGGCTCATGCGTCCGCCCTACAACCCGCGCCCCTGGCGCGAGCTGCCGGGCGTGGAGCTGCGCGTGCTGCGCGAGGGGATCAACGAGGTCGCCGGTCATCGGATCGCCGTTCGGGCCCAGGTCCACTCCGACACCAGCGTGGCCTATCGTGTTGACGACGCCTTGGTCGTGGCCACGGACACTACTGCCGACCCCGACACCGCCGCGTTCGCGGCCGGGGCGCGGGTCCTGTTGCACGAGGCGTGGTACGTCGGCGGCTTGCCCGAGCAGGACGTCCCGGCCTCGCTGCGCGCCGGCTACGCCGCGCACAGCGAGGCGCTCGCCGTCGCCCGACTGGCGGCGGAGGCAGGCATCGGACGCCTCGTGCTCGTTCACCTCAACCCGCTGGAGGACGAGGGTTCGTACGGGGCGATGGCCGCCGCGGCTCGTGAGGTGTTCGCGGCGACCGACGTGCGTCCCGACGGGGACGCCATCGAGCTCGGCGACGAAACCTGAGCGGCGGCGCCCGCGGCGCCAACAGGGCAGCGCCGCCGGACGAAGAGGCGCGGCGCCGTTTGACAGCACGCGACGCGATTGCCAATACTCGGGCGGGGTGGCGCGTGGAACGTAGACCGAACACACGGCTCTGGGTCTTCGCCGCGGTGGTGGTGACGCTGGTCGTCGCCCTGCTTCCGGCGCTCATCGCCTACCGCTACACCGCACCTGACCAGCGCGGCGACTTCGTCTCCCACCCGTGGCGCGGATGGTCGTTCGCCGCCGCGGCGCTGGCCGTGCCCGGCGACTCCGAACTCAAGACCGCGGGGGAGGCGCTGCGAAAGGCCGACTGGGTCTTCAGGGACTCGGCCGTCGACCCGAGCGAGGTCCAGCTCCTGTTCGTGACGGCGGACGAGCCGTATCACTTCTCCCAGGACGTAGGCGGCATCCAC
>Ga0315289_10001430_pt1 | contig 37177 bp, 39 predicted proteins | sample YL17G11_40_MG_FD_203452 | JGI IMG/M metagenome (GOLD analysis project Ga0315289, IMG submission 203452) | Sediment microbial communities from Yellowstone Lake, YNP, Wyoming, USA - YL17G11_40 | ecosystem: Environmental > Aquatic > Freshwater > Lake > Sediment | place: USA: Wyoming | collected...
CATATTTCCCCGGCGTCTCGTCGAACTCGGGATGGGCGCGCAACAGGCCGAAGGTCTGCGCCGCCCAGGACTGATGCCCCAGCAGGTTGACGAGCGGGATCAGCCGCACACCCGCCGCACGGCACGCCACGACGATGGCCTGGACGTCGGCTTTTGAGAGCGCATCCGTGTCCACCACTTCGGGATGGCTCGCATACTGGTACCGATAATCGAATTCCATCACCAGCACGTTGACGCCTTCTTTGGGAAGGGCCTCGCGGATGAAACGCACCATCAAGGGGACTTCGTCGGGCTTCGGGGCGCTCAGGTTAAGACCTCGAATCGGAAACGGCCAAGCCGCGAAAGAAACCCTGGCCGCGACAAGGCACAGCGCCATCAAGATTACTGCGCGCATCAGCCGTTTGTTCATCGCCATACCTCTTTGTGGGATTTGCTCCCCGAAAGGACCCGCGTGCGACCGCTACAGCGGGCAAAGATACAAAAAGATCGCGCTGCTCCACAAGGGTAAACCGCGCGACAGCCTCCAACCTCGCAGTCGGTATTCAAACTTGCGTGCGCTTTCTCAAGGATGCACGCGGCGTCGGGCAGTGTGGGGACGCCGGGATTTGGGAGCCGGCGTGGTGGGCATCGCGCTGTTCTCCCAACCCTCCACAGTTCCGACCGGCCGCACTATAGTATCGAACATCCGATAGACCTTTTGAAACTTGCGTCCGTCTCTGTCCACCAGGCGCAAGCGAAAATGGGGGACGCCACCGATCTGAGTCGGGCGAATGGGAAAGTACCCGTTGAGGCCGCTTTCCACATAGGCCGTAACGTATTGCTGCTTCTTGGCCCACCAGGTAAAAACCCGGATGTGGTTGAAGTCGCACTCTTGCGTCTGCTGCCGGTCAGCGACCAAATACTGCGGCACCGGGCGGCCGTTATCGTCCACCGTGTTGAGCACGACCCAGCCCACTAGGTTGATGCTCTGGGCGTACATGGCGATGGGCTCGGGGACGTCGAGAGCAATCAGGCGGCCCAGCACCCAACCTGCCTTCGACCCGGCGCGTACCAGGTACCACGCTTCGCGTGCCGGTTCACCGGAAGCCGATGCGCCTGGTTGCGGCGGTCGCTCCACTAACCGCCGTCCGAAGATCTCCACATTCTGATTGGCGGGGAGCTGTGCCAGTTGCGCCGCGTCGCGAGCCGGTTCCACGCGCAAGTTGCCCGCGCCGACTGTGTGCCCAGCCGCCTGCGGCTGCGCGTCCATGAGTTCCCGGAAAAACTGTTGCGCCTTCTCGAAAGAGGCGGCGTCGAGCAGGAAGCTCGCCTCCACCCACCCCGCGCGCCCGTCGGCCATCCGCACGCGTGCCCAATTCCGCGTTCGCTGCAGCACCTCGACCCGGTCACCCTGGCTCAAAACGGCGACCCCCAGGCGAATTTCCGCCGGCGAATCTACCACGCCCACCGACTCGGGGAGGATGTACGCCACCTCCACGGGCACCGCGTGGGCCGGGCGGTAAACATAGTAGTAGTACGCCGCCCCGCCAGCGGCCGCTAGTAAAAGACCGAGGATGATTTTCAGCCGAATGAAACTACTCCCCAAAAAATCTGAACTTAGCGCGCACCCTGTCTCAACGGGAAGTTCCCCGTGCTTCTCAGCATCAGTCCGCCCCAAAAGAAATCCCGATGGCCCGCGCCGCCCGGACGGTGTCGCAATCTGCGGGAACCGTCTTCATGCGCCCGACCGCCTCCTCCAGCGTGCAGCTCGAGATCGTGTCGCCCTTGAGGCACACCATCCTCCCGAATTGTTTCTGCGCCACCAGGTCCACGGCCGCGACGCCCAGGCGCGTCCCCAGCAGGCGGTCGAAGGGGCTGGGCGAGCCGCCCCGCTGCAGATGGCCGAGCACCGTGACGCGCACCTCGTGGTTTCCTGCCAGGGGAATCAGCGCGCCCAGTAGGTTGCCAATGCTCTTTTTCTCGATGAATTGCGGGGAAGCTTTGTGGGCGAGCCAGAAGGGGTCGTCGTCTTGCACGCTGCAACCTTCAGCCACCACCACGACGCTGAAGCGATGTCCCGCGGCCTTGCGAGCCACAATCCTGGCCAGAATCTGCTCGATGCGGAAGGGGATTTCGGGAATCAGAATAATCTCGGCACCGCCCGCCACGCCTCCGTGGAGGGCAATCCACCCCGCGTCGCGCCCCATCACCTCCAGGATCATCACGCGCCCGTGGCTTTCCCCGGTGGTGTGCAGCTTGTCGATGGCGTCGGTGACGGTATGCAGGGCGGTGTCGAATCCAAAGGTCACGTCGGTGGCGGAAAGGTCATTGTCAATCGTCTTGGGCACGCCGACCAGGGCCACGCCGCGCCGATGCAAATCTAGGGCGATTCTCTGCGTGCCGTCGCCGCCCACTACCACCAGGGCTTCGACCCCCATTTTCTTCATATTGTCGATGGCCAGCTGGGAGTAGTCGTGTTCGACCAACTGGCCATCTTCCAGCACCTTGTAGCGGAAGGGATTCCCGCGGCTGGAAGTGCCCAAGATGGTTCCGCCGCGGGGAAGAATGCCGCGGACGTCGCGGGGCGTGAGCTCCTTGCTCTTCTCGGGCCAGAGGAACCCATCGAAGCCGTCGAAACTGCCGAGGACTTTTCCCCCATACTGATAGTACGTCGTGCGGACCACGGCGCGGGTGACCGCATTCAGGCCGGGAGCATCACCTCCCCCGTTGACCAGTCCAATTGTCCCGAGTGTGCTCATCGGTGGCCCCTCTTTTCTGCCGAGCTACCACGGCCAGCGTGGAATCCAAAGAAAAAACCAAAATCTTGACCGCCATTTTACACTATTTGCTCCTGCGCCGTGCCCGACAGAGGTCGGTAGCCATAGCGCAAGAGGAGGCTGCACGAAAGCCGAACGACTCTTCATTCCCGGCCCGGAGGGCGAGCTCGAAGCTCTGCTGGAGTTCGAGCCCAGGACACGCCCGCGGGCCGTAGTCCTGGTGTGTCATCTACACCCGCTCTATGGCGGCACCATGCACAACAAGGTGGTCTATCGCGCCGCCAAGGCCGCCCTCCAAGTCGGCCTGCCAACGCTGCGGTTCAATTTCCGCGGGATCGGCAAGAGCGCGGGCGAATTCGCACACGGCGTGGGCGAACGGGAAGACGTCCGCGCGGCCCTGGACCTTCTTTCGACACGCTTCCCGGAAGTTCCCGTCTGCATGCTGGGATTCTCTTTCGGGGCAGTGGTTGCGCTGGCCGTGGGTACAGCCGACCGGCGCGTGCGCGCCCTGGTGGGGCTCGGTGTCCCCGCGGCGTCCGCCGATCTAGGTTTCCTTCGCGGCGTCACCAAGCCCAAGCTAATCGTCCAAGGAACGGAAGACATTTTCGGGACGCGCGAGCAGGTCGAAGCGCTCTTCGCGTCCCTGGCCGAGCCCAAACGCCTCCACTGGGTCGAGGGTGCAGACCATTTCCTCACCGGCAAGCTCAATCCAGTCCAGACCGCCATCCGCTGCTTCCTCCAGGAAGTTGCAGCGCCGCCGCGCGCAGAATAGCCTTGGCCACGCACGCGCGCTGCGGTAGATTCTGCTTGCGCGACGAAGGTGGAGCGATGCCAAAAGAAGAAGGTGACGAGCACGGAACTCTCTACTGCCCCGAGTGTCGGCAGGAAGTCGACAACCCTCTGGTCTGCGGCGACTGCGCCGCTGTCATCTGCCGCCAGTGCGGCACGCCGCTCGAGAAAGTCGATGAGCTGGGGATTGGATGAGAATCCTCAGCGCGATAGCAGCAGTCTGCGCCAGCGGGCGGCAGACGATTAAGCAGGGCGCAGGCACTGGGAAGCAACTGTCGTCCACACTGTACCTACCGCTGCTTCTACGCGGCGGGCGGGTGATCCAGGATTGCTTCCGTCTTCGGGTCCCAGCACAGCCGCTTGCCTTCCCAGTAGGCGCGCGCGGCCATGATGCACGCCACCGAATGGCGGAAGCCGTGCTCGACCGTGGCCCGGGGCTGCTGGCGGCTGCGCAAGCACTCGAACCAGTTCGTCATGTGCGAGAGGTCGTCGTCGCCGATGCCCGTGGGTGGAATCTTGTCGTCACCCGGCAGGGTGATGTACTTCCAGGCGCGCCTCTCGTAGATGCTGGGATCGTCCTCGTGAACGCCTTTCTCCTCGACCCACTTCCAGCGCGGGCTGCCCTCGCCGCCGATGTTCACCAAGGTCTGCTTCTTGCCCATGATGCGGCTGAAGCTCTCGGAATCGTTTCCGAAGCTGGTGGCGAAGCTCACCAGATAGCCCTTCGGGTAATCCAGCAGCGCCTGGAAGGTGTCCGGGTTCTCGCGCCCATCGTGCCAGGCGAAGACGCCGCCGTGGGCCACCACTGACCGCGGGCAGGTCTCGTCCAGGAAGTAGTGGACCGAGTCAATGCCGTGGCTCAGCCACTGGTCGGCGATGCCCGCCGAGAAGTCCTTGTAGAGACGGAACTCGCAATAGAGTTGGGGATCGAAGGGCCGATAGGGCTTGGTCATTAGCCACTTGCGCCAGTCGGTATCCTCCTCGCGCAGTTGATTGATGATCCCTGGCCGGTCGCCCCGCCAACGCGGGCCGTGATAGTTCCAGACGATTTCCACCTTACTGACGTCGCCAAGTGCGCCGGTCTTGACATAGTCCCGCACCGCAAGCTGGTAGGGCTCGCTGCGATGCTGCGTGCCGACCTGGACAATCAAGTTCCGGGAAAGCACCGCGTCCCGGGCCGCTTTCACCTCTTCTAGGACGTTCCCCATGGGCTTCTCGACGTAGGCGTCTTTGCCGGCCTCCGCCACCACTTTCAGGACGGGTGAGTGCGAGTGCTCGGGCGTGGCGATGATGACTGCGTCCACATCCTTGAGGGCCAGCAGATCTTCCATGTATTTGAACGACCGGGGCGGCCGGCCGTAATAGCGGGCGTTTTGCGCAGTCGCCTTCTCGCGATAGACGCTCCAAAGCTCGCAGACGGCGGTCAGTTCGACGTTAGCCTTGTCTTTCAGCCGCGAGGCAAGATGGCAGAGTCCCTGTCCGCGGCGCCCACTGCCGATGATGCCGAGCGAGATGCGGTCGTTCGCCCCCAGGATACGGCCATAGGACAGAGCCGCAGTCCCCAGAGCGGTCCCGGCCGCGATTTTCGCGCTCTGGTTCAAGAATGATCTTCGGTCGATTTTCTTTGCGGGTGAATTTGCTTCACTCATCAGGTTCCTCCTCATTGATAACTGCTGAGCGCAAAGCTTGCTTCTTGACTCTGCGCCGGCTTCCTTCTGCCATGTCGAAATGGCCTGCCCCCGAAGTCCGGGCCCGCGCTACTTGCCCGCGATTCTCGGGAATGAGCCGGGCACAATCCCGACCCCTTCCTTGACGGTAATAATCTGATTAACGGGCACGTTGGAGAGCTTGTCCACCACCCCGCTCAGCCAGGTGATCTCCAGCGACTCGATGGTCTTGCGTTGGCCCAGGCCAAAGTGGATGCGCTGGTCGTGAGCCGACATGTAACTCATCCCGCCCTTGGCCTGCTCGTATTGCGTGACTCCTTCGGAGACCAGCTTCAGCAGCGCTCCCGTGCCGTCGCGGGCGGATTTGGTGCCCACCAGTTTCACCGTCAGCCAGTTGTGGGCAGTGCCGCCGTCGTTACGCAGGAGCTGGGGATAGTCGCCGCGGTTGAGGACAGCGATGTCGAGGTCGCCGTCGTTGTCGAAATCGCCGATGGCCGAGCCGCGCCCCACCGTGGGCCGCATGAAGTCCGGCCCTAGAAGTTCCGAGACTTTCTCGAACTTGCCCTGGCCGAGGTTGCGAAACATCAGCTTGGGTTCCGCGTAGGTCACCTCGCTGTGGTACATGTGGATGTTGTCCAGCATGGCCCCGTTGGCCTGATAGATGTCATTCCAGCCGTCGTTGTCGTAGTCGAACATCTTCATGCTCACGCCGCTCAGAAAGATGGCCTTGTTGCCGATGCCGGAGGAGTAGGTCACGTCGTCAAAGGTTTCGTCGTGGTTGTTACGGTAGAGGCGGTTGAGTTCGAAATCCAGGTGGGTCACGTAGATGTCGAACCAACCGTCGCCATCCACATCGGCGGCATCGGTGCCCATTCCCGCCTCATATTTGCCGTCTTCGCTCGCCGCCACGCCGGAGCTGAAGGACATGTCGCGGAACGTCCCGTCGTGGTTATTGAGGAAGAGGAAGTTCGGCCAAGTGTCGTTGGCAATGAAGATGTCGGGCCAGCCATCGTTATTCAAGTCCGCCAGCACCACGCCCATGCCTTTGGCTTCCGGCGCACCGATGCCGGACTTGTCGCTCACATCGGTGAAGGTTCCATCGCCGTTGCTGTGGAAGAGCTTGAGTCTCTGCCCGCGGTAATTGTCCGGGTGGCAGTAGGCGCGATATCCCTGGCGGCGTTCGCCGCACCAAAGGTTGTTCTTGGGCGTCCACTGGATGTAGTTGCATACCAGGAGATCCAGATGGCCGTCCTTGTCGTAGTCAAACCAGCCGGCGCTCGTTGACCAGAAGCCTTCGTCGCCGACGCCCGCTTTGGCAGTGACGTCGGTGAAGGTGCCGTTGCCGTTGTTGTGATAGAGGATGGCCCGGCCATAGCCGAGCACGTAAAGGTCGGGATAGCCGTCGTTGTCGTAGTCGCCCACAGCCACGCCCTCGCCGTAAAGCCCTGCGGCTCCGACGCCGGCTCTCTCGGTGACGTCGGTGAACGTGCCGTCGCCATTATTGCGGTAGAGGGCAGAGCGGAGAGGCTGCGGCGGCGTGTACCAGTCGGTGCCCGCCGCCTGCACGAAGTAGAGGTCGAGCAAACCGTCCTGGTCGTAGTCGATCCAACCTAAGCCCGTGCCCATGGTCTCGATGTACTGCTTCTCTTCTGTCGCCGTGGCGTCCTGCTGAAAGGTGATTCCCGCCGCCTGGCGGACATCGGTAAAGCGCACGGGAATGGAGATGGGCGGCGGGGTGTTGGATTGTGCGGCGAGGTGCTCGAACGCCACGCAGGCCAAGACCATGGCGGTCCCGGCCAACAGGAGAACCACCCACCTTTTCCGATTTGAGTGGTTCCGGCAACCAATTGGCGCTTTCCGCTTCAATCCACTCCTTTCCCTCTGCCAGCGCGCGCTCCACTATAGCCTGAATAGGCCCTCATTCTCAATTGCGTCGCGTGTGCGGTGGGATTAGACTTGGCACCGCCCCGCGCTGTCTGCGGCGGGGGCCGTCGTTAACGCAGCAGGTAAGAACCGAACCTGACAAGGTTGCCACAACATGACGCCCAGATATTTGCCGCGAAGTGCAGCGCGCGTCCTGGCGGAGTTCGCGGTGCTGCTTCTAACGGGATGGCTGGCAACGATGAACGCCGCCACGGACCGCACTGGAGTGCTATTGCCGGATGGTCGCGAGTTCGTGTCCTGGGAAAAGCCACTCCAGTTCACAAAGACCTGCTACGTGGACAACCGGAACCCCAAAGCCTCCGACTTGAATCCGGGGACCAAGGAGTTGCCATTTCTCACTATCAACAAGGCGGCGCAGGTGTTGGAACCCGGCGAGCGCGTTGTCATCATGTCGGGAATTTATCGCGAACGTGTGTCTCCGGCGCGCGGCGGGACCGGGCCCGACAAGATGATTAGCTACGAGGCGGCGCCCGGCGCCACAGTGGTGGTGAAAGGCTCGCGCTTGGTGAAGACGGGCTGGGAACCGTCCAACGGCTACAACCTTGGTCGCTTTGGGCCGGCCGGTTCGACGGCGAAGATCTACCAGCGCCGCCTGGATGACCTCGACTTCCAGGGTTACAACCCCTTCGGCATGGTCAACGTGATGGGCGATCGCGAGTACCTGCGCCCCAAGCCGGAAGAGCTGAAGCCGCACTTGCTTCGCCGCGGGATGGTATTCGTTGACGGGCAGCGACTGGAACAGGTCGAACTCTACTGGCAATTGGCGCAAAAGGACGGGACTTTCTGGTGTGAGCACCACGGCCTGACCGTGCACGTCCGGCCCCCCGGGGATGCGGACCCCGCGCAGCACGAAGTGGAGCTGGTCATCCAGGAGCAGGTTTTTGCGCCGCGTCAGCGCGAGCTGGGCTACATCCGGATCAAGGGGATAACCTTTGAGCATGCCGCCAATGGGTTCCCCGTCCCGCAGCGCGGGCTGGTCTCCGCCAACTGCGGCCATCATTGGATCATCGAGGACTGCGTTACCCGTCACGCCAACTCCGTCGCCTTGGACATTGGCTATCAGGACTGGAACATGGTGCCGCCTGCCATCATCGGCCACAGCATTGTGCGCCGGACCCACATTTCCGACGCCGGCGTCTGCGGGTTGGCAGGAATGGGCGTGCAGGAGACCCTTGTCGAGTCGAACCTCATCGAGCAGGTGGGCTGGCAGAACGTGGAGTTGATGTGGGAGTCCGGCGGCATCAAGCTGCACGTGACGAAAAACTGCCTGCTGCGCAACAACATCATCCGTCACTTGAGCTATGCGCCGGGAATCTGGCTCGACTACCAGAATGCCAACACGCGGGTGACGGGAAATCTGATCGGCGACCTGAAAGAGACGGTGCGCGGCGGGATCTATCTGGAGGCCTCGCAGGACCGCAACATGCTCGACCATAACATCATCTGGAAAGTCAGCATGGGAAAGGGCGGTGCGGCCTACAACATCCCTCCTCATGGCGGCTGGGGCATCATCACCGACGGCAGCGACGAGGCCGTAATCGCCCACAACCTCTTCGGTTACACGCAGGACGCGGGCGTCAAGACGCGCACCGTGGAGGAGCGGATTGTGGGGGCGCGGGGCGGAACCTCGCGCTGGAGCCAGGTGCTGAACAACATCTTCTTCCGCTGTGGAAGGTCGATTGATTTTTCGCACCGGGAAAACAAGGCTGACGGAAACCTGTACGCCAAAGGCGGTCGCGCGGTGGAGGACGAATACCAGGCCGAGGGCCGGGGGCTGAACTGGATTTCCGGGCCGGGGCCTGCCTTGCGTTTGGATCTTTTGGCTTGGCAGAAGTATTTTGGCTTTGACCCGAACGGAGCCTATGCCGAGATGAACATCGAGCTTGATCTCGACGCGCTCCAGATGACCTGGTCCGTGTCGGGCAAGGTTCCGGAGGTCCCGACAGGAGACCACTTCCAACGCGATTTTCTTGGCCAAGGGGCGGCCAAGACGCGCCCGCCGGGGCCGCTTCTTCAGTTGCCGACTGCGACAACAACAATCGGTATCGACCCGCGCTCGCTGGCGCGGTAAGATTTGCTGCCGTCGGATAGCCGGCGGCGTAGAGGGGCGGATTTCGAGCTGAAGCGAGGAGTAGACACCATGCGGTATCGCAGGTTTGGTCGCAGAGGATGGATGGTGAGCGAGGTAGGGTACGGCATGTGGGGCCTGGCCGGCTGGACCGGATCGGATGACGAGGAATCGATGCGCTCGCTGCAGCGTGCCGTGGACCTGGGCTGCAATTTCTTCGACACGGCCTGGGCTTACGGCGACGGCCAGAGCGAGAGCCTGTTGGGCCGCCTGGTGCGTGCCAACCCGGCGAAGCGGCTCTACACCGCCACGAAAATCCCTCCCAAGAATCTTCAGTGGCCCAGCCGCCGTGAGTACACGCTGGACGATTGCTTTCCGCCGGATCACATTGAGGAGTACGTGCACGGGAGCCTGAAAAACGCCGGTCTGGATAGCTTTGACCTCATGCAGTTTCACACTTGGGAGGACGCCTGGGTGGAGGACCACGGCTGGGTTAAGAAGATCGATGACCTGCGCCGCCAGGGCCTGTTTCACGCCGTGGGGATCAGCATCAACCGCTGGGAGCCCTGGAACGGTGTGGAGGCCGTGCGCAGCGGACTGATCGACGCCGTGCAGGTGATCTACAATATTCTCGATCAGAACCCGGAGGACGAGTTATTTCCCGCCTGCAAGGAAATGGATGTGGCGGTAATTGCGCGCGTGCCCTTCGACGAGGGAACGCTGACGGGGACGCTGACCCATGACACCACGTGGCCGGAGGATGACTGGCGCAACACCTACTTCGTGCCGGAAAACCTCCACGCCAGTGTGGAACGCGCCGAGGCGCTGAGGTCACTGGTCCCCCCGGGTATGACGATGGCGGAGATGGCGCTGCGCTTCATTCTCGATGAGCCGACCGTAAGCACGGTCATTCCGGGGATGCGGAAGACCGCACACGTGGAAGCCAACATGGTGGTCAGCGATGCGCCGCCGCTTTCCCAGGATCTGCACGCGCAGTTGCAGAGCCACCGCTGGGACCGCACGCCGACGGAATGGTCTCAGTAGACGGGCAAGCTGCGCAGCGCTTGGGCAAAGGAATTTTCCGCGGCCAGCCCCCGCTGGCCCAAAGGAGATGTTCCATGATCAGAAAATCCGATCTCTCACGGCGCGAATTCTTGAAGGATACCGCCGTCGGTGCGGCGGGTGCTGCGGTGCTGGGTGGTCTTACGCCCGCCCGCGTGCTGGGGACGAATGACAGGATCAGGGTCGGCGTACTCGGGTCTGGGGGGCGCGCCCAGTACGTCATGGGGTTGTTCAAGAAGTTCCCCGCCATTCAGTTCGTCGCCGTTTGCGATGTCTACGGGCCGCATCGGGAGGAAGCGCTCAAGATCGCGGGGCCGGACGCCAAGGGCTATGTGGACTACCGGGAGGTGCTCGGGCGCAAGGACGTGGATGCGGTCCTCATCGGCAGCCCCGACCATTGGCACAAGCAAATGCTTGTGGACTCCGTGCGCGCTGGCAAGGATGTCTACCTCGAAAAGCCCATCATGCATTCGATCGAGGAAGGCGTCGAGATGGTGCGCGCGGTCGAAGAGACAAAGCGCGTGGTTCAGACCGGCACCCAGCAGCGGAGCTGGGATCACTACATTCTGGGCAAGCACATTGTAGACTCCGGGAAACTCGGGAAGATCATCTTCATCCACACCTACTGGTACCAGAACTACCTGGAGTGGACTGCGGAGCCTCCCAAGATCGACACTTCCCAACTGGACTGGAAGCGATGGTTGGGGAGCGCGCCCGACCAGCCGTTTAACGCCGAGAGGTTTCGCCTCTGGAGGCACTACTGGGATTTTGGCGGCGGCATCTTGGCTGATCTGCTGACCCACTGGATTGATGTTATCCAATGGTATATGGCCCAGACGGCTCCCAAGACCGCGACCACCACGGCGCAAACCTACATCTTCAAATGGGAGGCACCGGACGCGGTCAGCGCGGCCTTTGAATTTCCCGGTGACTTCCTGGTGGCCTTCAGTGGCGCGTACAACCACAGCATCGACGACGGCGGCATCGAGTTTCGCGGCAGCCAGGCGACACTGAAGATCGACCGCGAACACTTGGCAGTCTATCCCGAGGGCGTCAGATGGGTGCCCGGTTTGCAGGCTCCGGAGCCTGAAATCTTCGTGCGTTCCGAGCACGATGGGGCTCTGGACCACGTGGAGAACTTTCTCGACTGCGTGCGCAGCCGTAAGACTCCCAACGCTTCGATCCAGGCGGGCTTTGAGGCGGCGCGGACATCCTGGATCGGCAACATCGCGCTCAAGCGGGGCACAAAAGTGGTCTGGGACGCGGCGAAGGGGCAGGTGGTTTCCTAGCCGCGTCTGGGGTGGTCAGCGCGATGGGCTGGGACGTGGTTTGCTGAGGCAGTGGTGCACTTCCGAGGGGCAGGACGCCTTAGCGTGGAGGCATGAGTTCCGTGTGTGAGACAAGCGCCGTACGAGCATCCGTTGGATCAGGGATCATGCGAGCAACGTATTCACGTGCTCCTGTAGTTGCGGTGATACTGCTGGCGGGGATCCTTGCCTCTTTCCCCGTCCGGGGGGAGGAGCCCAAGGTCGTCAAGCCCATCTACAACACCTTCTCGGATGAGGAAGAGATGGCGATGGGCCGCAACGCTGCGGCGGAGGTGGAGAAGAAGTACCCCATCCTGCAGGACGTAATCCTTGAGACCTATCTCGACCACATCGGCCAGAAGGTGGCACAAGCATCTCGCCGCCCGCAGTTGGTGTATCGCTTCAAGCTTGTGGACACGCTCGCGGTCAATGCTTTCTCGTTGCCTGGCGGCTACGTTTACGTCCATCGCGGTCTGCTGGAATTCGCGGAGACCGAAGACGAGCTGGTGGGCGTGCTGGCCCACGAAGTTGGCCACATTGTGGCCTACCACAGCATGAATGACGTCGCGCGCCGCTGGCTAGTGAGCCGCGTCATGCACGAGGGGAAGAAGGCAGGGTGGTTGGATGACCAGCAGATCCAGGACGCATTGCAGCAGTACGGCGGCGCGTTGCTGCTCTTTGTGGACCGCAAGTTCAGCCGCGAGGAGGAGAACGAAGCTGACTTGCTGGGGCTCTACAACACGGAGCGGGCGGGTTGGGATCCGAACGGCCTGATTGTCTTCCTGGGTCACGTGGGTCAGTTCGATACGACCTCTGATTTGATGCAGATCTTCCTGCGACGACATCCGCTCCCCGGGGACCGGGTGGACATGTTGCGCGTGGAGCTCAAGCAGCGCCCGCCCTCCCCTGGCCTGACGAAGGACAGCTTCCTGTTCAAGGCCGCTAAGGCGCGAGTGAGAATGCTGCCGCCGCCCCCGGCCCCTAGCCCCTAATCCGGACGACTGCCTGACGACGAGGCGATTGTGGAACGTGTTCAGTTGGATTCGCGACTCTTACCGTTCGTCACCCTGGGGTTGTTGATCGGCTACCATCCTCTCGTGCGTGCTGCGGACGCCTTACCCTCTGCCGACGCGGTCATCCACAAGGCCGTCGAGAGAGCCAAGTGGGTCGAAGAGCAGAAATTCGAAGCCAATCATGCGTTCACTCAGCTTTCCGTCAAAGAAGAGTTCGACGACCACGGGGTGGTCAAGGACCGCGAGGAACTCTTGTACCATGTCTATCCGGTCGAAAGGTTTCCCTATGCGGAGCTGATCCAGAAAAACGGAAAACCACCGTCCCAGCAGGATCTGAAAAAGGAACGCGACCACCAGAAGAAGCTCCGCGAGAGGTGGGCCCAACAAGGCCGTCACAAGGATGACGAAGAAGTTTCTTTCGACGAAGAGTTGGCGGGGAAGTATCGCTTTGAGATGGTGAGGCGAGAGCCGGTCAATGGCCGGACGGCTTTTCTGCTGAGATTCGAGCCCAAGAGTAATGACCTCCCGGTAAGGCGCAAGGTGGATCGCGTTCTCATCAAGCTCGAGGGAAGCCTCTGGATCGATGAAAGCGATTATGACATCGCCAAAGTGGAGTTCCGTCTGCGAGAGAATGTGACGATCGGATGGGGCCTCTTGGCCGTGTTTCGGCGGCTCGACGTGTCGTTTGAACAGGCCCGAGGCACAGATGGCGTCTGGCTGCCCAGCCACATTGACGCTTATGTCGAGGGGCGCGTTTTGCTCAAGTCGTTCCACCTGAGGCAGCGGGAGCAGATGAGCGACTTCAGGAATACGAGTGCGGAGGGCGAGAATGTAACGCCGGCTACGAAATAGGGAGTGGGCATCGTCCCGCCATGTAAGAACCTTCCTATGTGGGTCCGTAACGTCCTATCTGATCATGATTCACTGGCGCGGAGGTTAATTCACCCATGAGAAAGTCTCGTTGTGCAAGGCGGGCATTCATTCAGCGCCTGTCAGCAATGGGTATCGGAAGCATGGCTATGGGTTTCAGTGGAGCCTTGCTTTCCCCACGACTCGCTGCTTCGCCGCGGGGGGCAACAGGCGCCAGCCAGCCGGAGATCGGCGCGCAGCGGCTCAGCCTGGCAAAGCTCCAGGCCTGGGAGGCGCTTGGCTATGGCGTGTTCCTCCATTTCGGGATGAGCGCCTTTGTGGGTCAGGAACTGCCTGACGGCAAGGCGCCGGCCTCGACCTACAATCCTGCCAAGCTCGACGTTGACCAGTGGGTCCAGATCGCGCGCGATGCGGGAATGAAATACGTGGTGCTGACGGCCAAGCATGTGGCCGGGCATTGCCTGTGGGCCAGCCGGCATACTGACTACACGGTGGCCAACAGCGGGAATAAGACTGACGTGGTCGGCGCGCTGGTTAAAGCCTGCGAGCGGCGAGGTGTCTTGCCCGGCCTTTACTACTGCTCCTGGGATAATCACCACCTTTTCGGCAGTCTCACGCCCCGCCTGACGAAATGGGAGAAAGCCTTTACTACGTCGCTTTATCAGGATTTCCAGACGGCTCAGGTGACTGAACTGCTGACCAACTACGGCCCCATCGCGGAGATGTGGATCGACATCCCGGGGGTTCTGGGGCGTGGCTACAGGACGTTTCTCTACCAGCATATCGCCAGCCTTCAGCCGGATTGCGTCATCATGATGAACAGCGGCATCTCCGACGGCTCAAACTACAACGTCAGTTACGCCTGGCCCTCAGACCTGATCGCTATCGAACGCAACCTGCCCTCGCCCGCAGGCCACATTCGCTGGCGGACGATCGAAGGCAAACACTACTACCTGCCTGGCGAGGTCAGCGATCCAATTGGCAAGGAATGGTTCTACGTGGAAGGGGACCACCCGCGGCCGGATGGCCAACTCCTGACGCTTCTCACCGAGACCCGGAGGCGAGGGGCCAACCTGCTTCTCGATGTGGGGCCGAACAAGCACGGCCTCATTTCCGACGAATACCGCGATGCCCTAATGCGCCTCCGCAAGAGCGCGGGTTTATAGTCACGTCCTGATGGAAATCTCGGTTGGGTATTGAATCCTTATGAAACAGACGGCCATAGCGCTACTGTTTGCCACTTCCCTCAGTCTCTCATCTCTTTCTGCCCAGGGGCCCGTCCAAGACCCCTTTCTCCAATGGATGGACCGAATCGCGCAGCAGCAACTACAGCGTCGGGAGAACGCCATCGCCGAAATCCACACTGTTGCCGACGCGGAGCGCCGGAAAAAACTGGTCCGCGAGAGACTCCTGGAGATCTTGGGTGGCCTGCCCGACTACAACGGGCCGCTGAATGCCAGAGTCACCGGCCGGATCCAAAATGAGTCCTTCACCATCGAGAAGGTTATATTCGAGAGCCTGCCGGGCTTCTTCGTCACCGCCAATCTTTACCGGCCCAACCGACCGGGTCGCTATCCTGCGGTCCTGCTGCAGTCCGGCCATACACAGGAGGGCAAGCCCGAGCCGCAGAGACTCGCCGCCAATCTGGCGTTGAAGGGTTTCGTGGCACTGGCTTTTGATCCTATCGGTCAAGGCGAAAGGGAACAGACCTTTGACCCGCAACTCCAGGGACCCTTAGCGGGCTGGTCGGTCAACGAGCATATCCATGCGGGAGCCCAGAGCCTTTTGATTGGTGAGGGCGTGGGTCGCTATTTCATTTGGGATGCCAAGCGCGCTCTCGACTATCTGCTCAGCCGGCCTGACGTGGACGCCACGCGTATTGGAGCCGCAGGTTGCTCGGGCGGCGGGGCATTGACTACGTTCATCGGTGCTCTGGATCCGCGGGTCAAGGCGGTCGTCCCCGCCTGCTATCCCAATTCATATCGAGTGTTGTTTGCAGGCCCTGACCCCGATTCCGAAATGAGCTTCCCTGATTTTCTCGCGAGCGGCCTGGACACGGCGGATTTCGTGGAACTCTCTGCCCCCGCGCCCTGGCTGATCCAGGCGACCGAGCATGACTACTTCACGCCCGCAGGGACGAAGCTCGTATATGAGGAAGTGCGGCGTTGGTACGCCCTCTACGGCGCTGAGGACAAGGTGCGCTTGTTCATCGGATCGGGACCCCACGGCACTCCCCTGGAAAGTCGCGAAGCTATTTATGAATGGATGATCCGCTGGCTCCAAGACGGTCAGGGTGACTTTCATGAACAGCCGGTGAGACTCTATACCAACCACGAGCTTCTGGTGACACCCAACGGCCGAGTGGAGGATGAGCCGGGGAGCCGGAAGCTCTATCAATTGATCCTTGCGGACTTTCGCGCCAAGAAACGGCAGGGAACCATCCCTGAGCTGCTCGCCGAATTGCGGAAGCTGGGAATTCCCACGGAGGGCTCCTCCCCCGAAGTGAAGGCATGGGATGAATCGAACGGCCCGGAGGGCCGGCGTCAGCACATCAAGTTCGAGAGTGAGCCCGGCGTCGAGCTTGAGGGAAAGCTCTACCTCCCAACTTCTCCTGGGCGCAAGCCGGCGGTGCTGTTGGTGGCGGATAAGGCCAGTTACTTTCTGGCTGCCTCAACAGAAACGTTGGCGCAAAGGATGGCCAAGAAGGGGCGAGTGGTTCTCGCGCTGGAGCCGCGTGACTCTCCCTCGGGATATGACGATCGGCCATTTGTCGGGAATTGGCTCACCAATGCGCGGGCTAACCAGATCGGGCGCAACCTGCCGGCGATGCGGGCCCATGACATTTTGCGGGGCGTGGATGTTCTGGCCGCTCGCGATGACGTCGATCCCGCCTCCATTCGCGTGGCTGCCCGCGGGGTGAAAGGGATCTGGCTTTTGCTGGCGGCTGCGGCCGACACCCGAATCCGCAAGGTCTGGCTGGATCGAACACCTTACAGTCTGCGACTTGCTCTGGAAAAATCGCTGAACACGGGCCTATTTGATGCTGTGATTCCCGGCTTTGCGCTGCATTGGGATTTGGAGGATCTTACGAAGGCCATGGGAGATCGCCCGGTTTTGTGGACCGAGCCGACGAACTGGATGGGCCGGATTGTTCCTCTCGGTCCGCCGTTTCGGTATCGCTATGTTCTGGGCGACACCACGGATCTCGCCGATGCGCAAGACAACATGTATCTTGATGAGTTCATAAAATGATTGCCCGCCAGCAGTGGCCACTGAATGACCTGCCTTGGAACTGGAGAGCCTGCCGATAGGGCTCGCTGGCTTCGTTCTCAGCGAAATGATTGGTGCGGAGGGCCGGAATCGAACCGGCACGGGCCTTGCGGTGTCCGACTTCAGCGCAAATGAGACCGTTGATTTCTCTCATTTCCTTCAAATGTCCCAGCAGTCTTGTGAGCCTGCCTGGTGAGTTCGCTGTTTGTCTGCGGATCCGCTTGGGGGGGGCAGGGGTTCGCCTTACGGATTTGCGTGGTTGGGGGTGGTCATTGGACCTGACCCGGAGCTGGAATTGGGACTGACAAATGACCGGGCCAGGGGACAAGCATTTCTGGCCGCTCTTAGCCTCGGCGAGAAGTTCCAAACCTAATCGAAGCAACCAGCAGTAAGGACGCTAACCGCGGTCCTCCGAAATTGTTCCATCACACCGGACAAAGGCTTTCGGCCACCCGGGGTTGTCGCTTGATCGACTAAGAGCCGAGATTATTGCGGACGACAAAATGACAAAATCTGCGCCTAATATTTGCGGTAGATTGACTTCACAAAAGGGCTAAATCTTTGCCTCCAGGAAGCCGATAGATGGAAGGGGGATTGCTCACGGAGGAACCTGGGCCAACGCCGCGCGTTTGGCGCGTGGATGACGAGCCAGCAGCCTGCAAGTCGCCCAGCGAGAAACTCTTTCAAGAAGGGCATGAGTACAGAACTGCTCCAAGTGGGCACGAGGCGTTCGAGTTGATGTAGGTGGAAGGGAGCCTTCGGATTTAGCGGTTAGGATCGGGGTGATGTGGATCCCCAGCCTTGTGACTGTCTCTTGAGCGCGAAATTCTTATGCCAAAACTGGGGTAATGCCTTGATCCACGGTCAATTACTTCTCCAGGTGCGACAGACTTCGGCGGCCCATTTCTGGAGGCGATCTGATAACATGAAGTGACTTGCTTCCCGAAAACATAGGAAGCTCCACCTGATTTCCATAGATTCAGTTCGGCAGAGCCGTTACCATACGTACCATGGGTGGAGAAACCAGGACGTGCGCTGCCGGAGCCAAGGATCCCGAATCTGGTGGGAGGACTCTGATCTACATTCCGATTATCCACACCCAAGCCGATATGGGGGCGCTGAGCGAGTCAATACAGCGTTTGAAAGTCAAGAGGCTGGGCCGAAAAGGCTGGGAGCGCACCGTGAACCTAGTCGACAAATTGTGGGCCCGGATCGAACAGGCCATCGAGAGTCTGGTCCTTCCCTACGGACGGGTTCGTCTTTATCAGGATGGGCTGCCGGCTTGTGGTCGCGAGGTGGCGATTGTTGCGGAGCTCGCAGAAGCGGGCAGCCGGAACCATCGGCTGCTTCTTCGCTTAAGGGAGAAAGGCGCCACGATCATGGGCACGGAATCTTCCGAGCTCCTGGTGGAGGAGTATCAACTCGTCAAGGAGGTTTTCGCTTCCGGGAAGCCCAAAGTCGCCACCCGGGGGGAAGCGCGCCAGAAAGCCTTGAGGGATTCCTTGCTCAAACGGCGCGATCAATACATCGCCCGTCGGATCAACGACACGCTTCTCGCGGGGGAAACGGGCCTGATCTTCCTGGGGATGCTTCACTCCGTGAGGTCCTGGCTCGATAAGGATATTCGGGTCGTCTACCCAATTCATTAACCCTTGGGTCGTGGAGGGTAAGAACCGTGACAGCCGTCGGGAGCAAGATTCTCATTGTAGACGGCAAGAGCGAGATTTGCGCCGTCCTTTCCGAGTACATGGAACATGAGGGACTAACCCCCGTGGTGGCCCACGGCGGGGAAGCGGCCTTGGAGAAGATCCGCTCAGAACATCCAGACGCTCTGATCGTGGATTTAAAGCTGCCCGATATGGACGGGATGCAGATCATGAAAGGAGCGAAAGCCCTGGACGAGGACCTCCCCGTTATTCTGATCACGGGCTTCCCGGAAATCCGGGGCGCGGTGGCGGCGATGAGGGCAGGCGCTCACGATTACCTGGCGAAACCTCTCAAACACCACGAGGTGCTGCGCGTGGTCTTCCGCGCGCTGAACGAACGCGCTCTCAAGCGTAAGCTCCGGCGTCTGTCCTGCCAGATCCAGGACGAGTCTTCGCTCCGGGAATCCATGGGACCCAGCGATGCCGTGAGCCGGATGATCTCTGATGTAACCCGGGTAGCCAAAACGAACTTCAGCGTCTTGATTCTGGGGGAAACCGGATCGGGGAAAGAGCTCGTGGCGCACGCCATCCATCAACTCAGCCCTCGATGCGAGGCTCCTTTTATGGCGGTGGATTGTGGGGCCATCCCTGAGACGCTTTTAGAAAGCGAGCTGTTTGGACACGAGAAGGGAGCTTACACCGGCGCGGACAAACAGAAGATCGGCAAATTCGAAATGGCTCGTGACGGGACACTCTTCCTGGACGAAATCTCGAACATGCCTTTAGGCTCCCAGGCCAAACTTCTACGCGTGCTTCAAGAGAAGACGATCTACCGCATCGGCGGCACCCAGCCCGTCAGTGCGGATGTCCGAGTTCTGGCAGCCAGCAACCAGGATCTGCACCGCTTGGGAGAATCGGGTTCATTTCGCCGCGACGTCTATTTTCGGTTGAACGAGTTCACCATCTGGGTTCCGCCCTTGCGGGAGCGTCAGGAGGACATCCTCTATCTGGCCAAGCGCTTCGTGGATCTCACCAATCTCGAGTTGCAGAAGGACGTGAAGGGCTTTACCCAATCGGCGGTCGATGCTTTGCTCGCTTACCATTGGCCCGGAAATGTGCGGCAGCTCCGCTCCATGATCCGCCGGGCGGTGCTTCTGGCGGACGATATGGTCACCGAGCAGCCCCTGGGGATGGATTGGGTATCTCCCCAAGCCGCAATTCCGGGCCCGGAAGCTAATCAGGAAACTCAGGACACGCTCCGGGGAGACCTTCCCCTCAAAGAAATCATGCAACGGAAGATTGCCGCAATTGAGCGGGAGATCTTAGCCCACGTGCTGCGGGAAACGGGAGGCAACAAAGCGAAAGCCGCTCGCTTGCTTCACATCGATTATAAAACCATCCAATCTAAGATCAGGCAATATGGCCTTTCTCTAGGCCGAAAGGAGTAACGAGCGTATGGCAGAGAAGAAAAAAGACAGGAACTCGCACGGCGGGATGGAAGGTGGGCTCGGAGGGATACTCAAGGGCTTGGGAGGCCTATTGGAAAAGCTCAGCGAACTGGCCGAAACCGGGCGAGAGCTCTCCAAAACGGGAGAGATTCGCGGCCCAGAAAAACAGCTCAGGGGCATCTACGGATTTACGGTTAAGGTGGGGCTGGGGGATGAGGGGCCGCGCATCGAGCCCTTTGGGAATATTCGCCGGGACTTCAAATCCGGACGAACCGAGGTTCAGGAGGTGCGTGAACCCATGGTCGATGTTTTTGAGGAAGAGGACCACCTGCTGCTTTTGGCAGAGTTGCCCGGCATCAGCAAAGAGGATGTGCGGATTGACGTCAAGGACGATGTGCTGACGATTTCCGCTGAGAGAGGCGACAAGAAGTACCGCAAGGAGGTTCTCCTGCCCCGCAGCGTTTCCAAGGAGAAGATGCAGGTCTCGTGTAACAACGGGGTTTTGGAGATCAAGTGCCCTAAGTAGCCTGCTTCGGAGGAGCCACCATCGAAACCGAAGAGAAGTCGCTCAAGCTCAAAGTCAGCGAGGCGATCAGCAAGGACGTGAGTCGTGGGTACGCCCGCGTGGGACCGGAGGACCTCGCGAGATTGCAGGTGGAGGTAGGCGACATCGTGGAAGTTGTGGGTAAGGGTAGGACCGTGTGCAAGGCGATGCCGGCTTACAAGGAGATGCGCGGTCAGTCCCGGATTCAACTGGACGGAATCACCCGCGAGAATGCCGGGACAGGGCTCGATGAGTTCGTGCAAGTGCGCAAGATCGCTTGTCCGCCCGCCGAGCGGGTCGTGCTGGCCCCCACCAACATTACTCCTTCCGAGCGCGATTTGGATTACATCGGCAGCCGCCTCGATGGCCTGCCGGTTTTGGCCGAGAACCGCATCCGGGCCATCCTCTTTGGAGCCCGCTGGGCGGATTTCAAGGTGGAAAGCACAGTGCCCAGAGGTCCCGTGCTGATTAACCCAACGACCCAGCTCGTGATCTCCAAGGGAGCCCAACCCGAGGAAACGGCCGCCCGCGCGATTTCCTATGAGGACATCGGCGGACTGAAGCCCCAACTCCTGCGCATCCGGGAAATGATCGAACTACCCCTGCGCTATCCCGAGGTCTTCGAGCGCCTGGGAATTGATGCGCCGAAGGGTGTGCTTCTGCACGGACCTCCCGGATGCGGCAAGACGCTGATCGCCCGTGCGATTGCGCATGAGACCCAGGCGAGCTTCTTTGCCGTCAGCGGGCCCGAAATCATCCACAAGTTCTACGGGGAGAGCGAGGCCCATTTGCGCAAGATCTTCGAAGAGGGCAGTCGCAAGGCGCCGAGCATCATCTTCCTGGATGAGATTGACGCCATTGCCCCCCGACGAGAGCAAGTGGTGGGCGAGGTGGAGAAACGGGTCGTCGCCCAGCTATTGGCATTGATGGACGGGCTCGCCAAGCGGCGCAAGGTCATTGTCATTGCGGCGACCAACCTCCCTAATGTCCTCGATCCGGCCCTGCGGCGGCCGGGGCGGTTTGACCGGGAGATTGCCATCCCCATTCCCGACCGTAACGGACGGTTGCAGATCCTGGAGATTCATAGCCACGGCATGCCTCTGTCTGAAAAAGTAGACCTGAGTCGCCTGGCGGAGATTACGCACGGGTTTGTGGGGGCTGACCTCGAAGCCCTGTGCCGCGAAGGCGCGATGATTTGCCTGCGGCGCATCATGCCCGACGTGGACTTTGGCTTGGCGCAGATTCCTTATGACCAACTGGCCAAGCTCGAGGTGGAAATGGACGATTTCCTGGAGGCCTTGCGGGATATTGAACCTTCGGCGCTGCGCGAGGTATTTGTGGAAGTCCCCAACGTGCGCTGGCAGGACGTCGGTGGTTTGGCCGAGACCAGACAGCGCCTCGTGGAAGCGGTCGAGTGGCCTCTCCAGCACCCTGACCTGTTCACTCAGGCAGGGATCCGCCCGCCCAAGGGAATTCTGCTATCGGGTCCCCCCGGCTGCGGAAAGACCCTCCTCGCCAAAGCAGTTGCCAGCGAAACGAAGGTGAACTTCATCTCGGTCAAGGGGCCGGAGTTGCTCTCCAAGTATGTGGGGGAATCCGAGAGAGGCGTGCGGGAGGTCTTTCGCAAAGCGCGCCAAGCCGCACCCTGCATCATTTTCTTCGATGAAATCGACGCGCTGGTGCCCAGCCGAGGTGCCGGCTCGTCGGATTCGCACGTTGCGGAGCGCGTCTTGAGCCAGTTTCTCGCGGAACTTGATGGGGTGGAAGAGCTGAAAGGGGTTCTGGTCCTCGGCGCGACCAACCGGGCAGACTTACTTGATCCCGCCATTCTCCGGCCGGGCCGCTTTGACGAGGTCGTGGAGATTCCGCTTCCCGACGAGAACGGGCGCAGCGAAATCTTCGCCATCCATTTGCGGGACAAACCTCTCGGCGCAGGCATCAGTTTCAAGGACTTGGCCTCCCGAACCGACGGCTTTAGCGGCGCCGATATTGGTTCGGTCTGCAACCAAGCTGCCCGGCGCGCTGTCCGGCGAGCCGTTCAGGCGGGCGAAAAGGCACCCGCTGACCAGGTGCGGGTCACCATTAAGGCCAGCGACCTGGAGGCGGCGCTCCAAGAGATTCGTCAGCAGACTCTCAAAGAGATTGGTGAAGAGTAGATGGAGAAGAGCCAGACAGCGCTCTATCTGTTTTGCTTTGCTCGCTCCGACCTCGTCGGGGAGCTTCAGGGGAGCGGTGTGGATGGTCGGCATCCCCTTTCTGTACTTCGGCGCTTCCCGGATGTCTGTGCAGTCGTGAGCGAGGTGGCCCGAGAAGATTTCTGCGGCCCGGCGGCAGAACTCCAAATGCAACAGCTAGCTTGGGTGGGGCCGCGCGCCCTGCGCCACGAGGAGGTAGTGGAGGAGGTGATGCGTCATTCTCCCGTGCTGCCCGTCCGCTTCGGGACTCTCTTCTCGTCGCAGAAAAGCTTGACGGAATTTCTCGATACACATCGCCAGACCATTTCGCAGTTTTTCGAGCGGGTGGCTGATCAAGAGGAATGGTCAGTCAAGGGCCTGCTCGACAGAAGGGAAGCCGCGCAGGCCCTGATCTCCGCAAACCTAGCCGCACAGCAGGAGCAACTCGCCGCGCTGCCTCCAGGAACACGCTACTTCCAAGAACAGCAGATCCGAGGAGGTGCAGAGAAAGAACTGAGCCTCTGGCTAAATGAAACCTGCCAGCAAGTCGCGAGCGACCTGAGGAAGCAGGCTTCGGATTTCCGCGAATGTCAAGTTGTACCTCGCGAGCCCCCAGAAAGCGGAATCGAGGTTGTGCTGAATTGGGCCTTCCTGCTGCCGAGAGGCGCGAGCGCGGCATTTCGCTTGCGAATCGATCAGGTGAACCAGAACCATGCCACCAGGGGGCTGGTCTTCGAACTTTCTGGGCCCTGGCCCCCTTATCGCTTTGTTCCTCCTCTATCGATGGGAACGGCCCCATGAGTTACCTGCTTTACTGCATCTTCCGCAGCCCGGCACAACCAAGACCCGGAATACCTCTGGGAGTCGGAGGGAAACCGGTATTCGTCGTGGCTCAGAATGGTTTGAGCGCGGGGCTTTCTGAGCTTGTGGAATCGGATCTGGTTCCTGATATCTCACAAATTCTCGTCTACGAAGCGGTCGTCGAACATTTGTATCGCGACCAGACCGTAATCCCCATGCGGTATGGATGTCAGCTTGAAGACGCATCCGAGGCCGTCTGCCTGCTGGAAAGCCACCGCGATGAATACGGCGCGCTTCTCGACGAACTCGAGGGCCTGGGGGAGATGGGTATCCATGTTCTCCTCGACAGTTCCGGAGCGGGAACGGAGAGCGATGCACGGCCTGTCCCTCCAAAATCCTTTCCCCTTCTGGTTAATTCCGGCGCTGCTTACCTTGCAGCAAAGCGAGAACGTTATCTGGGCCTGGACCGCGCAGGCCGGCACGAGCGCTTGTTGGTAGAGGAGCTTTGGGGTTCCCTGGCCGGCCTCTACGTTCGCCGCAAGGTGGAATTCCCGGATTCGGCCAGGAGCCGTCTCTTGTCCCTCTACTTCCTCGTGCCAAGAGGTTCCGTAGAATCATTTCGCCAAGCCGCTCGTCACCTCCATCTGAAGGATTCTGTCAAGCTGCTCTTGAGCGGCCCGTGGCCGCCGTACAACTTTGTTGATTCCCTCGAAACGAAGATGTCCGTCCCAGACATTTGGAGGCCTTAGTAGGTTGGGGATGCCTGAACGTAAGCCTACCCTTCCAGAGCGTGGTTCTCGGTCTGGGAAGTCCCGAGGCGGAAACCACCTGCCCTTACTCAGTCAGGGTTGAAATCGTTTCCACCCTCGGAAGGAAGTTCGCTGACCTTTCCCGTTTCGGGACAGGTCGGTGATCAAACCGGAGACGGCTGGACTCGATTGGGAATGGCCGATTCGACCACTGAGTCCTGCTCCGCGCGAACCCCGAAAACGACGTGGCCCTCTCGACGTCACCTATCGGGATTACATGCCTCGCAACTAGCGCCTGCATTCTATGGAGTGAATTCCTTAATGGCCCCTTCCAGGTGCGACAATTCTCCCCGCGATGGGGGCTTTCTCTTTTGAATCAAGGTCTTCGTGAAACCCGCCGATAACTCTAGGGCGTGGCATCAGTTGTGCACGCAAGGCGGCGGGGCAGGTCTCGCATACGCGAGGCATGCCCTAACCCAAACATGGGTAGTTTGTTACCCGGAAGGAGAATGACCATGGCAAAGGTCGTAAAGTCGACTGACTCCTCGAGCCTGGCAGAAGTAGTCGATCGGATTCTCGACAAGGGGATCGTGATCGACGCCTGGGCGAAGGTGTCGCTGGTCGGGATCGAGCTGCTCTCGGTTGAGGCCCGCGTCGTGATCGCCTCGGTTGAGACCTACCTGAAGTATGCCGAGGCTATCGGTCTGACAGCCAGTGCTGCGGCTCCCGCCTGATGCTGGGTTGGAGACCGACCACCGTCAAGTGGGGGGCCATCATGTGGCCCTCCGCTTGGCAGTGCGTGGAGAGGTAGATGACCGGAAAAATAGAAGGAGGGCTACGATGGGCAGATTGGTGGAAGACATGACTCGATTGGTCGGGGAGATCCAGGCGCTGCGCGGAAGTCGGCAAGCGTTCCGAAAAGAACTCGTGATGGATGTTGTTGAAATGTGTGCGGATTTTGCGGACACACACGCTCGCATGGCAAAGAGGACCAAAGAGGAGCGTCTTGCTTTCTGCAAAAACCTGAAACGAACTGTCGGCGGGCAGCAACGGGAAATGAGGGCTGAGATGGCTGCCGCGCGCCGTGCTTGGGCCGGGCACGGGCAGCAACCGGAAATAAGGGCTGAGCATACTGCCCCGCGCCGTGCTCGGGCCGGTAGGGGCGCATAGCGGCCCGGCGGTCAGCGTGGACAGGTAGATGGCCGGAAAAAATAGAAGGAGGGATACTATGGGCAGATTGGTGGAGGACATGACTCGATTGGTCGGGGAGATCCAGGCGCTGCGCGGAAGTCGGCAAGCGTTCCGAAAAGAACTCGCAGAGGGCAACAGCGATCGCCAGACGGTGGCAGAGGAGGCCAAAGAGGAGCGTCTTGCTTTCTGCAAAAACCTGAAACGAACTGTCGGCGGGCAGCAACGGGAAATGAGGGCTGAGATGGCTGCCGCAGGCCGTGCTTGGGCCGGGCACGGGCAGCAATCGCAAAGGAGGGCTGAGTTTGCTCCCGCGCGTGCTCCCGCGCGTGCTCCCGCGCGCCGTGCTCGGGCCGGTAGGGGCGCATAGCGGCCCGGCGGTCAGCAAGGTCTCGGGGGTTGGGATCGAACGGTTGCCCGTTGAAGCCCGCCTCGTGCTCAGCGGCGGGCCGCCACCCGGCTGCGTCCCCCTGTCGCGTCAAACGGCAGCGGGCTCGAACGGAAGGCAACAATAGTAACAAGATTAGAAACGAGGACGCAGGATCACCATGGGTGTGCTGACCCACGACCTGGCTCGATTGCGAAATGAGATCCGGGCATTGCGAAGCGCGCGCCAGGGACTGATCCATAACGCCCTACATTGAGGAGAGCAAGCGGAAGGGTGGGTGACCCCGCGTGGGCGAGCAGATCATGCTTTCAAAAGCGGCTTCCAGCGAATCCGATGGGGCGGCGGTTTCTTGCGCCTTTTGCCACGGCAGCGGAAGGGACCCGTTTGGGATCATGTCCTGGCTTTCCACCTGTTGTGTTTGTAAAGGCAGAGGCATAGTGCAGGTGCAGGCGCCACACGCACGCTGTGCGCATTGCCAGGGCACCGGGGCCATCAAGAGGCTCACCTGCACCGTTTGCGGCGGAAAAGGGCTTGTCCCCTTGCCGGCGGGCCCCACCGTTGTGTGCCCGCAGTGCCAGGGTACGGGCGATGACGCCTCAGCCCCAGCGATGGCGTGTCTAAAATGCCGCGGCCGCGGATGGCTGCCCGTGGAATGAGACGAATGCGGAAAGAAACCCCTGGCCAACGGGTTGAAAGCGGGCCGAGCCACGAGGTGCCTGCTGTGTGGCACGGGACGAGTAGGCTGTTGACCAACAAGCGTGGGAATAGGAGGGAATGAATTACGATGAATCACCAGGATCTGACAAACCTATCAGCTACCCCGGTCGGGCTCCCGACCGGCGGTGACAACCTCCTGCTGGAGCCCAGCGACGAGTTTGTCTTAACACCCTACGTTCAGAAGTTGACGGAGCGCGCCCTGGCTTATCTCCAAGTGGGATATGCGGTCCACTTGGCCGGTCTGACAGGGACCGGCAAGACGACCCTGGCCTTTCATGTTGCTGCCGAGCTCGGCCGACCCGTCACGCTCATTCACGGGGATGACGAGTTCGCCAGTTCCGACCTCGTTGGCAGGGAGGCCGGCTACCGCAAGTACAGGCTGATTGACAACTTCATCCATTCTGTGCTGAAAACCGAAGAGGAGATGAAATCCCTGTGGGTGGACAACCGCCTCACAACCGCTTGCCAAGAAGGCCATACGCTCATCTACGATGAGTTCAACCGTTCAAGGCCGGAGGCGAATAATGTCTTGCTCAGCGCTTTGGAGGAGCGAATTCTCAATCTGCCAAAACTGCGGGCGGGCGGCGGTTACCTGGAGGTGCATCCGGATTTCCGGGCCATCTTCACCTCGAATCCCGAAGAATATGCCGGCACCCACAAGACACAGGACGCGCTGATGGACCGGCTGATCACCATCAACCTCGAACATTTCGATCGCGAGACGGAGATTCGGATTGCGGAGGCGAAGTCGCGCCTTCCCCGCTCCGATGTGGAAAGGATCGTGGATATTGTCAGGGAACTCCGCCGTGTGGGGGTCAATAACCACCGCCCCACGATCCGGGCCTGTATCGCCATCGCGAAGATCCTCGCCCTCCGCCACAGCCGCGCCCAGATCGAGGACCCCACCTTTTGGTGGGTCTGCTGCGACGTTCTCAAGACGGACACGGCGAAAGTTACTCGCGACGGCCAGTCTCTCATGTGGCAAAAGGTGGAGGAGGCAATCGGGAAGGTGTGCGGAAAGCCGAAACTCCAGAAAAAAGCCGATCGAAAGAAGGGGAGGTGAAGGTATGGCGATCCCCGGGAGAGGCTTGCGGGACATTCGTACCCACTCAGGAAGGGTTGATGAGATAACCCTGCCATCCAGGGCATACCTGAAGATTAGCTGCCTGGAGATGGAGAAAGTCAGGCGCGGCAAGGAGAGGAGCAGCGCCCGCCAGCGGATGGCCGGCATCGACGCTCGCTTGAAGGAAATCGAAGCCGAGAAGGCCGCACTCTTGCAAGCCCTGGAGGGGCCGCCAAACGGCGGCCGGCCCAGGGGCGTTCCCGGCTTGGAACTCAAGCCCGCGGCCCGCCCGAGCACAGGTGGGTTCAAGCTCCGATACTAAAAGGGACAGACCCGATGTTAACCCTGAAGACTTCCGCCCACATTGGAACGATGCGACGCATCAAGAGCTTCCGCTCGTTCCCGAATGCCACGGGAGTGCTGATGGCGCATCTGGATCGACGCCGGATCCTTCTCCAGGAAAAGAGGCTGGCTTCGAGGGCAGCGCGGCGCCTTTGGCTCAACCAGGAGTGGAGCGAACACTTCGAGCGTGTATCCGGTCCATTGCGTGTGCTGCCGCCTTCAGCGCGCTCCGGGCAAGGAAGGATGGCAGGGTAGCCCATGGAATACGCCCAGAAAGTCCTCGCCCGGCACAGGGCACTCGAAGAGAGACGGTCTCGGAGTAAGCATTTCGTGGACTCGGTGGACTGTGCCTACTGCGGTGGCAGCGGCGTGAACCCGAAGTATGGCCACGCCAGCCGCTGCCCTGTGTGCGGGGCCAGCGGCAAGGTCAAGGTCACCCCGCCCGTGGTCACCTGCCTGAGGTGCTTCGGCTCAGGACGGGAAGGCGGCGACCTGACCTGCCTCGCCTGTGGGGGGGCGGGAGCTGTGTCCGTCCGCAAGGAGGCCGCCACCTGCCCCAAATGCAGGGGAACGGGCGAAGACGGGGTCTTTTACTGCACCCCTTGCAAGGGGCAGGGTGTCCGCTGAGCGCAGCCACAAGGGCAAGGAGACGAACAGATTGGCAAACATTCTGGAGACCGTCACGATGGCCCAACCGGTGTTGCCTGCGAGCGATCTTCAAGCGCAACGTCGCCCGTCGCCCTCTCTTATTGACAATGTCCGAACTGCGGTCTGCGACTTCTTGAAGAAACAGCCGGACGTTCGGGAGGCGCGCGTGACGAAGCTGGTACAGATCGACGCCGAGAAGGGAACCTGGGAGGCCGAGGCGGAGGTTTATTTGCCGAATGCGACCATACGGGCTTTAGGCTTGCCGGTACGAAAGGAGGTGCTGGATTGCCACGACTACTTACTTCGGGTGGACGGGCAACTCAACATCGTGGCCTACGGACCCAGGGACTCGGTAGAGGAAAGAGAGGAGTAAATGAAAATCAACTGTCTTTGCTGCGGGCACAAGGTGGATCTCGACGACGCCTATGACGATTACGAAGGCCCGGTCAAGTGCTTCGCGTGCCAGGCGATCCTTGAGATCCGCGCGGAACAGGGCACTATCAAAGCGGTCAAGCAAGTGAACATCGTACGGCACCCTTCGGCCGAGGAGGTCTTCGAGCGCGTTCACAACCCGATGAAGGAGGCTGCCTAGGGGGCGAGGAGAGATGTTTCTTGAAACCGAAAAGGAGCTCCGACAGGTCGTTCAGGTTGCCGTCGCCACGGCGCTGGCTTGTTGGGGCTTTCCTATACTAGCGCTCTTGCTGGTTCTGGTAATCCTGCCGTGGCAGCCGTTCCTTCGGATGGCCGCGTATCTTGGGGGTGTGGTCCTGGAATTCAAAGCCAAGAGGACGGTCAAACGGGCGATGAGGAAGCTGAGCGAGGAGCCAGTGCATATCACTTAGCCCGGGCCATGCGCTGGGGGCCAGGGCGTTGGGTTCCGCTTCCCAGGCCTCGACTCAAGATGCGCGAGGAAACGGCCGATGTATCCCCTGAGAAATGATGTCGATGAAAGGAGTAAGGGGGCCTTGGGCGGAGAAAACCCTGAAGAAAGAGTTACCCGCGGGGATCAACAAAAAGCCGAGCTGATGGAGTGTGACCATGCTCGAGCCTCCCAGACCTTGCTCACCCGTATCTTGGAGCTCCATGCCTCGGGCCGCACAGCGGACGAAATCGCCGCGCAGGTCCTGACTACCGAGCCCGAAAACGCCATGTTCCGGGCGGCGATGCTGGTGGAGATCATCCTTCACTACGCCCGCCGCTTTCCGGAAGAGGAAAATCAGTGAGTGTGGGCCAAACATCGACGGCGAAAGCGGCTGAGAAACGACTGCCGAGTCAAGCTGCCGCCAGGGGCAGGACGTACGTTTACGCGGTCATAACCGACGCCCAGGGCCGCACGTACGGTGACTTCGGCATCGATGGACGTAAGGTGTATTCCATCCCTGTTGGGCGAGTCGCCGCCGTCGTCAGCGACCTGTCCAGCGAAAAGATCCGCCCGGAACGCTCCCGTCTCGCGGCCCATCAGGAAGTCCTCAAAAAGCTCATGGCGGAGACCACGCCGCTGCCTATGGCCTTCGGGATCCTCGCGGAGAGCCCGGAGGCAGTTCGCAAGATGCTTTCCCGCAACCAGCGTGCCCTCCTCGTGCAACTCCATCGCGTGGCGGGCAGAGTTGAAATGGGCTTGCGAGTTACTTGGGACGTGCCCAACATCTTCGAGTATTTCGTGAATACCCATCCGGAGCTTAGGCTTGCTCGTGACCGCTTGCTGGGAGGTCAACGGGAGCCTTCGCAGGAGCAGAAGATCGAAGTGGGGAGGATGTTCGACCGTCTTCTCAACGAGGACCGGGACGAGTACACCGACAACGTGGAAGAAATTCTGGCGCCTCACTGCACTGAGATCGAGCGCAATAAATGCCGCAACGAACGTGAGCTCATGAATCTGGCCTGTCTGGTCGAGCGGGCGGCGATGCCGCAGTTCGAGGGCGGCGTTTTCGAGGCCGCGCAGCAGTTTGATAACAACTTCGCCTTCGACTACAACGGGCCGTGGGCCCCCCACAACTTTGTCGACATCGACCTCGAGCTGTGAGACGGACGATAGGGGAGGAGGCAATGCTGCTTGTGGACGACCTCTTGATGTTTCCGATCCGCAGTGTGCTCTGGATCTTCCGTGAGATTCACCACGCCGCCCAGGAGGAGCTTGCCAACGAGGCTGACTCCATCACCGCGGAGCTGAGCCATCTCTACATGAGGCTGGAAACCGGCAAGATCTCGGAGCAGGAGTTCGGCGCGGAAGAAAAGACCTTGCTCGACCGACTGGGAAAAACACAAAAGCGTGGCAGGGGCCTCGAAGCGGAGGATGGCGGAGAGGAATTGCAGGAGCAAAGCGTAAAGGGAAGGATCGCGTGAGGGGCGCATTGGATGCGCAATGAACATGGCAGCTCCATCGTTTTTGGACTACCGAGGCCTAAAACTGCTTATCTTCGGCGGGAAAGGCGGGGTCGGAAAGACGACCTGCGCCACCGCAGCGGCGCTCGAATTGGCCAAACGTTCACGCCAATCATCTTTTCTCCTTGTTTCCACTGACCCAGCGCATTCCCTCGCCGATAGCCTGGCGGACTTGGTTCCACCCGATAATTTGAAGGTATTTGAGCTGGATGCCCGGGAATACCTCACCACCTTCAAGAAGAAACACAACGACAAACTCCGGGAAATCGCCTCCCGCGGAACCTTCCTCGATGACGAGGAGATCAGCCGCTTCCTGGACCTCTCCTTGCCGGGCTTGGATGAACTCATGGCCTTTCTGGAGATCTCCGCCTGGGTGGAGAATCGCAGCTACGATTGCATTATCGTCGACACCGCCCCCAGCGGTCACACGCTACGCTTGCTTGCCATGCCGGAATTCCTCCGTAAATGGCTTGCCATGCTGGAAACGCTGCTGGCCAAGCACCGCTACATGAAGTGGGCCTTCACCCGCTCCCACTATCGCGACGAGCTCGATACCTTCGTCGAGGAGTTGGCGGCATCGGTGAGACGGATGGAAGAGCTGCTCCGGGATTCGGCTCGTTGCCGCTTTGTTCCGGTGATGCTTGCCGAAGCGATGAGCATCCGCGAGACCGTCTCGATCGTGAAGGAAGTGGACCGTCTCCAGCTGCCGATGAACGATATCGTGATCAACCGGCTCTATCCCGATAATCCCTGCGCGGTATGTCGGGATGAACGCCTCCGCCAGATCCGGGAACTGCGGAATCTTTTCAGCCAAACCCAGTTGTCCAGGTTTGCGCTTTGGACTGTCCCGCTTTACGCCGAGGAGGTCCGTGGGCGGAAAGCTCTCGAGTCGTTCTGGGATGGGGTCGGGCAAATCACCCAAGCCCCTCCCGCGGAGCGCGCGCCGTCGGCAGTCCAGGCGCTCAGGGTGGAGGCATCCGTCCAGGGGCCTCCGCCCGAGGCGACCCTGCTGATTTTTGCGGGCAAAGGTGGCGTGGGAAAGACGACGCTGGCCTGCGCTACGGCCCTGCAACTAGCGCGCAACAATTCCGGGAAGGATGTCCTTCTGTTCTCGACGGGGCCTGCTCACTCGTTGTCAGCGTGTCTCGAGATGGAAATCGACTCCCAGCCGAGGGTCGTGATGTCCGGCCTCACGGCCATGGAGATCGATTCGCAGGCGGAATTTGAGGCTTTGAAAAAACAATACGCGGGGGACATTGAGACATTCCTGGAATCGGTGTCGAGCAATTTTGATTTGACCTTCGACCGCGAGGTGCTCGAGAGGATTCTGGATCTCTCTCCTCCCGGTTTGGACGAGGTGATGGCCCTGACCCGCGTCATGGCGCTGCTCGCCTCGGGCCGCCACGACGTTTTGGTTCTTGACTGCGCGGCGACGGGTCACCTGATTCGGCTGCTGGAGCTCCCGGAAATCATTGACCAGTGGCTAAAGGTTTTCTTCGACCTCTTCCTGAAATACCGGCAGATCTTTCGACTGACCAAGTTCTCTCAGGAACTGGTGACGATGTCCAAGAATCTCAAGAGATTGCGAGAACTGTTGAGGAATCCGGCCAGGGCCGCTCTCTATGCGGTCAGCATTCCAACGGATATGGCCTTGGAGGAAACGCGGGATTTAGTGGCTGCCTGCGAGCGCTTACGCATCAGTGTGCCCGGAGTGTTTCTCAACCTCGTCACGCCCCTCAGTGATTGCGACTTGTGTTCCGCCCTGTATCGCAGGGAGTCCCTGGTCCAAAATAAGTTTCAACAGAGTCTTTCGGGTAGGGACATCGCCGTGGTTTATCGTCGCGGAGAGATCCGAGGTCTTGGCCGGCTGGGAGAACTGGGGAAGGCCCTTTACCAAGGCGCCCGCGCAGAATCGAGTGTCTATGTCCGTTGAAAGCCACACCGGAAACCGGCCACCCCGGGTTTCAGAACTCGCGCTGGATGACAGGGAGCGGGTCTCTTTGTGCGAGGTGCTCGACCGAGTGCTGAACAAGGGGGTTGTGGTGACCGGGGATGTAACGATCTCGGTCGCCGATGTTGACCTCATTTACCTCGGACTGCAAATCGTGCTCACGTCCATGGAGACGGCGCGCCAAAGCCTTTGCCAAGCGCCGGTGGAATTGGGCGCCGGCCTGGGCATTGGAAAGGAGAAGGCGAATGGATTCACCGGAGCTGGCGCGGGTCGAGTCTGAAGCCCTGAGTGACTTCGTCCGGGTGATGCAAGTAGACCCTTTTCCTCGCGCTCGACCGTCCAAAGGTCGGCAGGGGCGAACCGCCCGCTTGAACCTCGATGCGAACAATGCCAAGAACGGGCTCGGACAACTGGTGCTGACTCTGGTCAAGCTCCTTCACGAATTACTGGAGCGCCAAGCCATCCGCCGCATCGAGGCCGGCTCGCTGACTGACCAGGAGATTGAAAGGCTCGGATTGACGCTGATGAGGCAAGCTCAGGAAATTGAACGTCTCCGCAATGAATTTGGCCTGGAAGAAGACGATCTCAACTTGGATCTCGGGCCGCTCGGCAAGCTTCTATAAAAGGAGATCTCATGGCGCAGCAACGCAGGATGTTACACGCGGTGGAAAGTTCAACTTTGGCGGACGTGCTGGAGCGGGTTCTGGACAAAGGGATCGTCATCGCCGGCGATATCCGAGTGAAATTGGTCGATATCGAACTCCTGTCGATTCAGATCCGCCTGGTCATCTGCTCGGTCGACAAAGCCAAGGAAATGGGGATGGATTGGTGGGTGAACAACCCGATATTTCAACGGGGAGAAGATCATGGAACCCTCGCCAGCATCGAGGAAAGGATGGCAAAACTGGAAGCCTCGCTCATGAAGGAGGGAACCGTGAACGAGCCCCCGCCGGCGAGTGCCTTCCGGCCAAGGTAGAGCGAGGCAATGATGAAGAAAGTGCAGGCCAACAGGCCCTCTCCCTCGCCGCGGTCGCTGCGGGCGCTGATTCTCGAGGATAACCGTCAGGACGTGGAACTGATGGTGGCGCTCCTGAAGCAGGTGGGTTATGCCCTGAGTTTTGAGGTTGTGGACTCGCTCGCGCACCTCCGACAGCAGTTGGCGCGGACCGATTATGACATTATCCTCGCCGCCCACAATCTGCGTGCCTGGACTGCGATGGACGCCCTGGAGATCCTGAAGAAGTCCAGGAAAGATATTCCGTTCGTGGTGGTCGCCGGGACGTTGGGCGGTCTAGCAGCCGTCGAATGCATCAAGCAGGGCGCGGCTGACTATGTCCTCAAGAATCGCCTGCAGCGTCTGCCGGTGGTCGTCGAGCGCGTGCTGCGCGACAAGGCCCACCGCGAGGATGCCGCCCGGCTCCAGGAGCAAATCCACCGTGGCAAGAAGGAATGGGAGCTGACGTTTGACGTCGTCCCCGACCCGGTCTTCCTTGTGGACAACCAGGACCGCATCCAGCGCGCCAACCGCGCTGCCTCGGCGCTTCTTGGATTGGAACCCAGCCAGTTGATCGACAAGTATTGCTACGAAGTGCTCGGCGACACGGCCGGACCTCTCCCCGGCTCCCCGTTCCGACGCCTGCTGAGGACCGGGAAGGAGGAGCGATGCGATATCGAGGTGGCCCGGCTGGGCAAGGTTTTTGACGTCACCGTTTCGCCCCTCTTCGACTCTTCCGGAACTGCGTATGGTTCCGTGCACGTGCTGCGCGATATCACCGACCGGAAGCGAGAGGAGGAAGCGCTGCGCCGTTCGGAGGCAAGCCATCGCTCCCTCATCCTGGGCGCCACCTATGGCATCTTTCGGTGCGACGTGAACGGAAAATTTCTGGCCGTCAATCCGGCGCTCGTGGCGATGCTGGGCTACGAGTCCGAGGCCGATCTGCTGGCGGCGAACCTCGTCCACGATGTCATTCGGGACCCCGAGGAGGGTGTACGGTTGCTCCAGCAGTACCGGCAAAAGGGCCGGCTCGATGGTCTCGAAGCCCAGTGGCGGCGGAAGGATGGTACACCCGTCCCGGTCCGGCTCAGCGGGCGGACGGTTTTGGACGAGCGCGGAGCCTTGGAGGGGTACGAGGTCATCGCCGAGAACGTGAGCGAGCGCTGGCACCTCGAAGAGCAGCTACGGCAAGCCCAGAAAATAGAAGCCGTGGGTCGCCTGGCGGGCGGCGTGGCCCACGACTTCAACAACTTGCTGACCATCGTGACGGGCTATAGCGATCTCGTCCTGGAGAGGCTCGGTGCTACAGACGCGATGCGCGCCTACGTGGAGGAGATCAAGAAAGCTGGGGAACGAGCCGCCTCCCTGACGCGCCAGCTCCTGGCCTTTGGCCGCCGCCAAACACTAGCACCGCGGGCGCTGGATTTGAACGCCGTCGTCGCCAACATCGACAAGATGTTGCGCCGCCTGATTGGGGAAAACATCGAGCTGACCACGGTGCTCGCGCCGGAATTGGGGCGGGTGAAAGCTGACCCGGGACAAATCGAGCAGGTCATTCTGAACTTGGCCGTCAATGCGCGCGACGCCATGCCTCAGGGCGGCCAACTGACCCTTGAAACGGCGAACGTGGAGCTCAACGAAGGCGACACGCGCACCCGCGTGAGCGTGTTGCCGGGTCGCTATGTGATGCTCGCGGTGAGCGATTCCGGCATGGGGATGGATGCCGAAACGCAAGCCCACATCTTCGAGCCCTTCTTCACCACCAAGGAGGAGGGCAAAGGAACCGGTTTGGGACTGGCCACGGTCTATGGGATCGTCAAGCAGAGCGGGGGCCACATCGGGCTTTATAGCGAGCCTAACCATGGAACGACGTTCAAGATCTATCTGCCGCGACTCGAAGAGGCCGCCCAACCGGTGGAGGCTATTTCCCCGGGCGCGCCGCTGGCCGGGGGTTCCGAGACCATCCTGCTAGTAGAAGACGAGGAGGGAGTGCGGGACCTGGCAAGAAGGATTCTGGAATTGAAGGGGTACAAGGTGATTACGGCCTCGAATCCCACGGAAGCCGCGCAAGTCTGTGAGCGGTACGAAGGACCCATCCACCTCTTACTGACCGACGTGGTCATGCCGACGATGAGCGGGCCGCAGTTGGCCGAACATGTGGCGTTTTTGCGTCCGGGGCTGAAGGTTCTTTATATATCCGGCTACACGGACAACGCGATCGTGCCTCATGGCATTTTGGAGGAAGGCGTCCAATTTCTTCAGAAGCCCTTCACGCGGGATTCGCTGACCCGCAAAGTTCGCGAGGTGCTGGATGCGCCGCAACAAACAGCGTAGCGGGCAGCCCGCACGGGTATTCTGAGAGGGTCGTAGCACCGGGGAGGCCGGGGAATGCGGCAGGAGCAGCTGAGTCATGCGAGTTTTCGACCGAATTGATCCGACGACGTTGGACCGCCGCGAACTGCACCTGTGGCTGCTGGCCATCACGGTCATTTCGATCTTGGCCACGGGTACGGCATTGCTGATGTACCCGACGGTCTTTTCCAACCCAATCATACTGAGCGGCCCGACTTTGCGAAAAACGTTCTTCGGCTTCTGCGTGCTCTCCATCCTGCTCGCCGGCTACTTTCTGGATCGGCAATTGACGATTCGCCAGCTCCGGAGGCAGCTTGTCGAGGAGCAGAACCAAATGATGCAGATTCGCCACGAGGCCAGCGCCGAGTTATTGGAATCTCTGCCCGGGATCAGCCGTTTTCAGGATCGGTTGACCATGGAGTTTCGCCGTGCGTCCAACACCCAAGAGCCCCTCTCGCTGCTGGTTGTGCAATTGAGGCCTGCGAGGGAACTATCCGAGCCCGTGGAGATTACCTCGGCTTTTGGTGACGGTGCCAAAGCGCTTATGCACACACTGCGCCGGGAAGACTCCATTTATCAGTTCCGGCCCGGTGTGTTCGGAATCCTGCTGCCCGGCGTATCCGCAGCCGACGCCTACCGCGTGGCGGATCGGATCGCAGATCGTTTGCGGGCTGCCTCGGGTGCCAGTGAGTGCTTCTCATTTGACATCCGAGTGGTAAATTACCCCGAGCATATCGCGGCCGCTCGTGAGATGGAAAAAGCCGTCGTCTCTTTTTTGCCTGAGAACCAACCAGCCCCGCACGCAGCCTGAAGGGAGTAGGAGTGTCCGAAGGCTGCAGTCGTTAATTATCCCGGCGAGATCCCAGGCCCCGGGATCCCGCCCTAATTCCCCATCTATGAGGTGCGCGCCGGTGTCAAGACCTTTCTTGGGCACACTTTCCTCGAAGCGGCGCAGAGCCACCGACGAGCAAGTGGAAAGATGCCGTTCAGCATCGGGTCGTTCTGAATTTGCCTTCCTCGTCGGTTGAGATCTGCGACAGGCAA
>Ga0315289_10001431_pt1 | contig 37166 bp, 48 predicted proteins | sample YL17G11_40_MG_FD_203452 | JGI IMG/M metagenome (GOLD analysis project Ga0315289, IMG submission 203452) | Sediment microbial communities from Yellowstone Lake, YNP, Wyoming, USA - YL17G11_40 | ecosystem: Environmental > Aquatic > Freshwater > Lake > Sediment | place: USA: Wyoming | collected...
TTGAAGAGCAATCCCCTGATATCTCGCAGGGAGTATCTGGAACAGGGCTGCACAAAGAGCAGGGAGCAGGAGACCAGGGAATGATGTTTGGCTATGCGACAAATGAGACAGAAGAGCTTATGCCATTGCCTATACTATTAGCGCATAAATTGACAAAAAGATTGGCAGAGGCAAGAAAGAAAGGAATCATAAAATACCTAAGGCCAGACGGAAAATCACAGGTCACTGTTGAATATGTTGATGGAAAGCCTTCAAGAGCAACAACTGTTGTCATAGCAACACAGCATGATGATGGACATTCCCACAGGAAGATTGAATCAGATGTTATCAAGCATGTCATAAAGCCAGTCTGCGGAAAATGGATTGACAAGCGCACAAAATACCTTGTGAATGCGACTGGAAAATTCGTCAGAGGAGGGCCTTTTGCAGACGCAGGAGTCACAGGAAGAAAGATAATTGTTGACACTTATGGAGGCATGGGAAGGCATGGAGGAGGAGCTTTCTCAGGAAAAGACCCTTCTAAAGTTGACAGAAGTGCAGCATATGTATGCAGATATATTGCAAAGAATGTTGTTGCAGCAGGATTGGCTGACAAATGCGAAGTCCAGCTGGCATACTGCATTGGTGTTGCAGCTCCAGTTTCCATTAACGTGAACACATTCGGCACAGGAAAGCTGCCAGAAGAGAAGATATCAGAGCTGATAAGAAAGCATTTCCCATTAAAGCCAGCAGATATCATCTCTGAACTGAGATTAAGAAGGCCTATCTACAGGAAGACAGCTTCTTACGGGCATTTCGGAAGAAATGACCCTGACTTCACATGGGAGAGACTAGACAAGGTTGACATCCTTAAGAAAGAGGCATCTATCCTAGGTGTTGAACATAAAGAAGCAGAAGAGCAGGTCTATACTAATTTTTAATTTTTTTAAAATTCTTTTAATCTTTTTGTTATATATCCTGCTAGATATCTGTCATGGATTGCTCTTACTGTTTTTCCTAAGCCAGTTATCTCTACTTTGCACAGGAATTCATGCGCAATCCTTTCCCATTTCTTATCATTGTTACTGGCACTAGACATCCCAATTATCAGGGTTTTCTGCGCCTGCTCTCCCATGCCGAGATATTCTTTGCATGCTTCATGGCCGTTTGATTCATTTAGTATTGTGTCAGAGACAATTATCTCTATTGTTCCAAGCCCGCTCTTTGGATCATTTATGCTTTGCCTAAGGGCAGAAAGCATTGAATCAGCGTTGTCAACATGCAGCACCCTATAGCCAGCCCTTTCCAAATCCGGATAATACTTTTCTACAAGTTCAGGATCATCTTCTGCTAAAAGAACAAGGGTCATTTTAGTTACATTCCTTTCTCTGTTGCTAAAAAATATGCAAGGCTTACTATGCCGACTAATCCAACTCCGCCAAAAATAAGTTGAGGAGGAATATCATATTTACATACAAAATAGGCACCTGCACCTATTGCTGAGAGCACACCTGCCAAGCCTGCGCCAAGCCCTGTCATAGGCCACACATCCGGATATCGTCCATGGATTAATTTTTGTAACGGGCTTGAATATTGCCAGCCTGGGGGCAAGGATGCACCCGGCCACAAAGCATTGCGAACGCAGAAATCAGATGGCTCTTTACTTGCACGGGCTTTTTCCTTGTCTTCTTCAGTTTTTCCATGGACTGATACATCGTCCAAATTTCTATGCATATTGTAAATAAGGTCCTTCAATTCGCGCACATTTGCATGATATCTTGTGAACGCGTCATTTTCATCTTCATTACCACCGGAAAAGATATTTAAACCACGCGAAGGAATGTATGCATAAGGATTACTTATCATAGGCGGACCACTTTTTATTTCAGACCCAAATTCAGTTACAATTCTTTGGTATTCCTGTATGTATCCATCTAATTTAACGCCTGTAAGTTCAGGAACTTCATCCTTTATAGTTTCTTCCAATGGTTTCATCTTTTCACCTCCTGCCCAAACTTTCATTAGCATGCTCCACTTTTTCTTTACCAACTATTATCAAGTCTATTCCACCGATAAGTGCAGCCGTTAGCCAAAGATATGCTATCCCATGGCAACCTTCTTTTCCTTGATATCCCATAGCAGCCATTAGACCAGCAGCGCCACACGCAACAACCGCACCTGCTGTCATTAATGTATAACTAATTGCATTTTTTGTTTTTCGAGACATATGACAACCACCACGACAAAAATAATTTGCTATTGTATCTACTATTTCTCTTGTTAGAGGTTTACAATAACCCTTAAAGCAATTCTCGATCTTGTGGTGTAACTCATGGGGTATTTCTTGGAGCCGCATCCTGGCTGGGCTGTAACCTATCATATCTCCTATACATCTATAGAAATTTTTTGCACTTGCATTCTTATCCGCATATACTCTTTTCAACAATTTTCTTGCTTTTTTGGAATGAGCTAACTCCATTTTTGCTTCTGCTGATGCTGATAATCTTTCAGGTGCATACCTATCACACTCTTTCATATATATTTCAGCAAGATATCTGGCGCTGTGCCATTCAGAGGAATCCACAATTTCCTGGAGGATATTTCTCGCAGTTTCCCTTTTTTTGGTGTCAGGCTCTGTCCATCCAGGCGCATGAAAACATATCTTGCCGTCCTTCGGAGTATACCAGCCAGGCCCACACACAGCTGGCGGTGGCTCTATGATGATTATTTCCTCATGAAAAATTGTTGTATCCAAATCTTTTCTTAGTTCTAGGATTTCTTTTAGTGTTTCTTCCAAAGGTTTCATTTTCTCATCCCATCATTCCTTTGCTATAATCTCTTCTGCCGTGCTTAAGCACTTTTATCAAGCCGTTCTCATGGCCATCTCTGTGCGCTACAGAATAGAACAGATATTTTGAAATGGCTTTGACCACACAGTTGTTCAGCCAGCCTCCTTCGCTTATTGCATCAACCTTGTCTGCAATATCTTTCTGCAGGCATGCGTTGATTGTACCATGCCCTATGCTATAATTTTCCAAAGTAGCTTTTTCAGCAGCATGCTCTCCGTCATTCTCTCCCTGATACCACATCGCATACCACCTAAAATCAGGCAATAAGACAGCTGCATCAACTTTTACCATTGTCCCCCCACAGTCAAATTCTGTGTTTATGATATAGTCTATGATGTCCCCTCCGCCTTTTAAAAGCTGCAATTTTGATTCTAATTCATTGTCACCGCTGGCTTCATCAGCCCAAAAATCTGCACTTCTTTCACCAGTATATGACACAAGGCCATCATTGTCCTCTGCTCCTGCCCTGAAAATAGCTCTTCCTGATTCTATATCCAGGAGATTTGTTGAATACTCGTTTGTTCCAGACCTGTACATATCAACTCTTGTCTTTACACCGTCTTTTTCTATCTCCAGCCAGACTTTGTTTATACCGCCGTCAGTATCTTTTGCATATACTGTCTGGACATTTCCCAGATGCTCATATTGGTTTTTTAGCTCAGACTGCCAGTTTAGTGTAGGAGGTGTCTTTGGCTTATCGCTTCCTCCTCCGCCTCCACCATTGCAGCCAGCTAGCATCAGCACAGAGCTAAGATAAATCGCTGCTTTTCCTAAAAAACCATCCCAACCCCTAACTTTTTTTTCCAGATTATCATAATCTTTTGCCATTTTTGTATACCTCCCTTACATAACGAGCTTCCATCTCGTCTTCTGTTGTGAACTCCGATTCACCATTTTCATATTTCCAGACCTTGATCTGTGTTGGATTTCCGTCAAAAACAATCTTCTTGACTTTCTTCAAGCCGCCTTTCTCTTCATCGCTTGTTTCATAATATGCCCATACTTCATAGAGCACTCTGTCTTCCAGAACAAGCCTTCCATTCTCATCAAATCTGCCAAGCCCCTTCTCTTTTCCAGCAGGTTCTCCATAATTGAAGTATATCCTTCGATATTCAAACCAAAATTGGTTATTCTCTACTAATTTTGGCTCCTGGCTCGCTTGCGCAATAGAATCTTTACCATCACATAGTATCTCAGTGATTATATCTCCATTCTCTCCTAATCTTGGATATTGCTCAACTCCTTTCCTTCTTATGTTTCCAGCATTTATCTTTTCTTTTGGAGAATAAGGAGTTTTTTCCAAAGGATTAATCCCTCTATCTTTTGCTTTTTCTTTTCCATATCTTTCTTGAGCATTCTCTGTTCTCTTTTCAACAGGATTATTTTTTCTAATCCCCTGCTCTAATCCTTTTTTTATTGCAAAAGGCTCTTCCTGGACAACAGCAACCAAGCCGTTGCTCGAAGGGAAATATTCCCTATTTTCAAAAGTTCCTTCTGCTGTCTGATTGGATTCTCTATATTGCTGATAATTCTTATCAGAATTTGCCTTTTGCTCAGCAACAGCATGTCTGCTTATTCTTGAATAAACTCTTTCACATTCATCCCTGTTGAAATAAGCCAAGATGCCTGCTAATAATGCAGCTCCAGCTAGCGCAGCTGCTCCTCTTTTGGCCCATTTTTTTTGTTTTTCATCCATGATTATCACCCAATAACCAAATCTAGATTTTCTTCATTGTTTCCTTCATTTGATTCTTCTATCCTGTTGTCAGGATCAACAATGACTTTCAACCCATAGCTTCCAGCCAATAGATAGGTTGCCTTTCTCGCAACTATCTTTCCATCTCCTGCTAATATCTCAGAAACAACCCCTGTGATTGTTTCTCCATTGCCCAATTCAATTGCCCATTCAACATCCTCTACAGCAGTTTCTCCTGTGTCCTGCAGATAGAATGCAAGGACCAATTCATTTCCAGCAGTTGGATTTGCAGGGCTCTGCAGAACAAAATACTTGATTTCCAGATCAGCTGTCTCATTGCTTTCATCGCAGACCCCGTTTGAGCAGCTTATGCATCCTTCTTTCAGCGCACCATTGTCAGAATACTCGCAGCTTCCTGCATTGCAGCTCCATTCCCTGAGCTTCTGCCAGACATCATTTACATTGCAGTAAGGGATACCTATCCATGAGTCTGTTCCGCAGTCAGTATCAGAAGAACAGCTTGAGGCAATGCATTTTCCGCTTACACAGCCTCCGCTGCAGTCTTCAATTACTGCATTATTATCTGCATAGCTGCAGTAGGAATTTACAGTCGCTGGATTATGGCATGTCCATTCCCTGTTTTTCTGGAAAACATCTCCAGAAGAGCAAAACTTGCTTCCAATCAATCCGTCTGTTCCGCAGTCTTCATCCAGAGAGCAGGTGAATTTGTTGCTTGTGCAGACTCCCTGAGTGCAGCCATATGCGCATTCTCTTTTTCTTTTATCAGTGTCATCATGCTCGCAATAAGAAGAGCTTGTACCCCCATTTTCGCAGGAATATATCCTGTAAACTCCCCAAACATCTCCTTCTTTGCAGAATCTACTTGCCCATCCGTCATCTCCGCAGTCAGAATCCTCAAAGCATGCGACATTGCAGAACTTTGCCCTGCCTTCTGGATAAGGCGCATCAAGTATAGGCTCGAAATTAAGGCAGTAATAGCCAGAAAAATCCTCGCAGTCATACACCTTATCTTTTATTTCATTGCAGTCAGTTGTTCCAAACCAGTTATTTCTTACAGAATTATTTTCTAGCGGAGCATGCAGGTTGTTGATGAAGTCATAATTCACGCTTTGCTCGATGTTGTTAAGCCGCACATTGTTCAGGCCGTCATACATGATTATTCCATTGTAGTTATTTGATATCTCATTTTCAGCGATTGTATTGCCTTTGCCATCTATCACAAATCCTCCTCCTTGCCTCCATTCTATCCCATTTTCCAGGATGTTGTTTTCAGAGCAGGTATTGTTGCCAGATGCTCCAAGAAGGTGCACTGCTCCCCCATAATTCCTGTAGAAATAATTTCCATGTATCTCTGTCTCTGAGCAGCCGTCAAAGTATATCCCTTTTCCATTATATGTGAACCTGTTGTTATTGATGACATTCGCTTCAGAATGATAGCAGTATGTCCCTATGTCATAATTGCCTGAGAAATTGTTTCCAATGGCCTGCACATTGTCAGACTCGCGTATGTTTATTCCATGGAAAAGATAGCTGCTAAAGACATTGCTGATAATAGAGACATCAGATGCCCCTATCAATTGTATTCCCATGTCATAATTCCTGATCCTGCAATTTTTGATCACAGTGTTGTCTCCGCTTATTGTGATTCCAAAGTGTTTTTTATCTCCGTATGTTCCATGTATCTCTGCAGTATCGCAGTCCAGATTGACATTTGCGCCAACCTGTATTCCGTTAGGAAGATAGTAAGAGCCTTTGCACAATGTCGTGTTTATTGTTGCAATCATACTGTCAAAAGGGACAACGCATTCATTTTTTTCAAGGACATTCAGGTTGAATGTAGATCTGTCTTCATCTATGCCATCGCTTGCAGTGACAGTTATTGTGTAGTTTCCTCTGTCTCCAGCATGAGTGTTCCAAACAAATCTGCTGCTGTTTATCCTGTTGAAATGATAGGCATCGCTTATTGAATATGATATATAATCCCCATCCGCATCAGTCGCAGCAAAATCTATTGCTATGCCTTCTCCTTCAGTGATAGTGATGTCATTTATTGGATTTAGCTGAGGAGGATTGTTAGAGGCAGAGTTCTGCTTGTTGAATCCTATCCAATAATCTGTATTGTTTGAGATTATACCGACAGTTGAAGTGTTTTCAGGATAATTGATTCCAAAATCAGGGTCCCATGGGTAATTGTGGTCAACAAGCTCCCAGAAAAGATTGCCATTTACTCCATTTGTTTCTAAAGCATCATACCATGCCTGCATATAGCTGTCTCTTTGAACACCTTGCTTTCCAAATTCCTCGATTATCACTGGCTTTCCCAAGACATTATGCGCATCATCTGCATGCTCTGCTATCCAGTCAACAGATTTTGCTAAGTCCAGTCCCCAATAATCAGGATAGAGATGGAATGTTGCAAAATCAATATTGCTGTGGTTGTGGTTTGAGATAAAGTCATTTCCATTTGAACCATTATACAGCTCGCCAGAGCCTTTTCCCCTATAGAAGCCTTCTTCTCCTGTAGTCACCAGATGATTTGAGTCAATGCTTTTTACAAAATTGCTCATCTCTTCAATCCAGTTGTCTAACATATCGCTCGCAGGGTCAGACATTGCCCTTGGCTCATTCGCAAGCTCCCATGCAAAGATAGTTGGATCATCTTTGTATTTTATGCCAGTGTAGTTATTCACTCTGTTGAGAGTATAAGAGATATAATCTTTGTACGCCTGCCTTGCGCAGCTGTTTGTATAGAAAGAATCATGAGCAGCAGCTGCTGGGCCTGATTTTGCATAAGGGTCGCACATAGAAGCATTTGTGACATTGCACCATTTGACATACTGGCACATTCCCCCATACTCAGGCCAATTGTTGACAAATGGGATAATGACTTTTAGATTCCTTTCAGAAGCTTCTTTTATAACAAAATCAAGTTTTTTGAAATTTGCCTCATCATAAATTCCGATAGAAGGCTGCATAGAGCCCCAGTAATAATCTCCGTCTGTAAAACCCCATGTCCTTATGACAGAAAAATTCATCTTTTGCGCATCATCAAGAACCTCTCTTGAGCAGCCGCCGTTCTTGTCATAGGCTACGCAGTCAACATCCGCATATCTCAGGTAATAGTTATTTGCTCCAGAAAAATAAAATGGCTTGTCATTGATATAGAACTCAGTTCCAGTTACCTCTACAAAGGGAGATTTTGCATTGACATTTATTGCAAATAGAATCAAACACATTATGCTCAACAAGATTATTTTTTTCATTTTGATTTCCTCCTTTCATGAATCCAAATCCTTAACCTGCTGTATCCTAAAGCCTTGCCTGCTTCTTCACGGACTTGCGGGGATTCATCAGACCTGTAGACTCTTTTCAGCACTTTGCTAGTCCGTTCTGATGCGTAAAACCCTGCTGCCCAATCATTCAATACATAAAACCTGAAACAAGATGACTTCCTAAGGATTTCCCCAAGATCCTGGACAGCATGCAGTCTTCTGTCCAGATTAGGAAGCTGTAAGTCTACTGCCTTGTTTTTTTGGTCGTCCCATACAGAAATATCGTTATTTGCTTCCAGCTCTTTTTCTAATTCACAAATCCAGGAGCACATGGTTGGTCTTCCGTCAAATCTTGCCAAAGCGATCCTGGCAGCATATCTTGCGCTATACCATTCAGAGGATGTCCCTATCTTTTGAAGTTCTGACTCTGCGCTTGACAGAGTCTCTTCTGAGATGTAAAAACCAGGTGTTGCACATACTCTTGTAAGCACTGCATCCAAATATGAGGAATACGCTGCTCTTCCTCCGTTATATATCCTGCGCAGATATTCAACTCTCCCCAATTCGTTTTCCAGGCTCATCTTAATCCATCCTCATTCGGTACAAACTTCTCCTTTTCCTCTACTTTCAAGACCTGGAATGATACCATCTCAAGAGAAAACTTTGATTTAACCTCTTCAATCCAGCCAATCAATTCAAAATTATCTTTGCATACAATCTCAACCAAAAAACTGAAGCCAGAATCGATAAAATATATTGAATTCACGCAGTTCTGCTTCTTTAAAAAATTCAAAAAATCCTGCTTATGCCTGGAATCAACCTTTATTGCCAGCACTTCATTTGCAAGATAGCCTATCTTGCGATAATCCAATATTGAAGAACGCTTCAGGATATATCTCTGCTCAATCTTCTTTATCCTGTCGCTTACTGTTGAAATTGGAAGCTTAAGCTCTCTTGCAATCTCAGAGATATTCACCCTCTTTCCGCTTCTGATATATCTTATTATTTCAGTTTCAGATTGTTTCATTTTCATTTACCCCATTTCCCAAAAATAATGCTCCCGTTAATCTTACAACTAGATACGTTAAATTAACATATATATCTTCGTGATATAATTGATATATTGATATATCATTTTCAAAAGGTTTAAATAGTTCTGACACTTACTAAATTATATGAAGAGAAAGGTGATCAAGCAAGGAAATGGCACTTTGACGATAACTTTGCCTAAAGAATGGGCTACAAAAGTTGGGCTAAAAGGAGGAGACGATATTGATGTCAATGAAATAGAGAATGGATTGAAAATAAGTTCTGAAAAGCACCCAGCTAAATACTCTTTAAACCTAAACCTCAATAAAATTTCAGTTAAGAATAGCAGAACTCATATTAGCAATGCATATAAGCTAGGTTTTGATGAGATTCATGTAGTTTTTAGCAACCCTTCTGATCTAGTCCCTGTCCAGGAAACAGTAGACAAACTAATCGGATTTGAAGTAACTTCTAACACTAAAGAATCTTGCCTGATAAAAGATATTGCATTAACCAATAAAGAAGAATTCCACTCTGTGTTCAAAAAAGCTTATCAATTAAATCTGGTGCTTTTCGAAATGTTAAAAGAAGATATGGAAAAAGAGGATTATTCTAACTTAAATATAATTAGCCAATACCAGTCAAAATTGATTTCTTTTACAGACTATTGCAGGCGTATAATAAACAAGCATACTGTTTTTAATGACAAATTAGACAAATCTTTGTATATCATTTCATTGAAGATGAATTATACTGGTACCGTCTTAAAAGAGATATACCAATATCTCACTAACAGTAAAGGTAAATTAGATAAAGATACAATAAGCTTATTGAGCAGAGCTGAAGAGATGTACAGGACTGTTTTTGAAGGTTATTTCAAGGAAGACATCTCTGAAGTAGACAAAGGCATAAGCATGAAAAAGAAATTGTATGATAATGAAGGCTGCAGTGTACTTGAAAAAAGCAAAGGAAAGAATTCTGTTGTCATTGCCAAGACTTTAGAAATGATTAAGCATATTTACGGTTCTACAGGCCCAATTGTTGCAATTTTATATCAGAATTCTATAAATAAAGGTAACTTATGAATTAACGCCAATTTTGCGGGCGAATAAAATAAGCCTTTTCAATTTTTCTGGATCATTAATTTGACCTTCTTTCAATAGAGCATTCAATTCGCTCCCAGCAACAACATAAAGCGCAGCGTCAAAATTATCTAAGAATCTTTTGAAGCCTGCTTCTGTATGCTCTATCCCTTTCTCTTCACAATAAAGTCTATAATACAAATTACAGACACCCCTCCTTTCTTCTTCTTGCATCCCAAGCGCTGTATCGTGCGTAAACATAACTAAATCCATTGATGAGTCGCCGATAGATAGGTTTTCTAAATCAATCAAAAATTTACCTTTCCTGTTGTCTGACCTAGGGTCTTTTAATATCAAAGAACTGTTTCCTGATTGTAATAACCTTGCTGCATATTCGTCATACCTTTTCCTATCTAATCTGCTTAAATCAAGATATTTTGTTAAAATTTTCTTGTCTCTTTCAGATATCTCATCAATAAGCTTGTACGAATCCCTCACCCTTACATGCTGGATATTTACTCCTGCATTCCTTAATATTTCTGCTCCATGCGCATGCAATATGGCCATTGATTTAAGATAATATGCTAAATCCATAGATGATTGTGCATCAGGGTGTTCACTTACATCGTACTGGCTTGTTACGTACAAAAGATTGTATTCAAATGGGGTTGGATTATCAGCAGGCACAATAAACTGGAATCTTTCATTTTGCGGAAGATAAAAGTTTGCAGCTTGTTCAACTTCTGCTTTGCGTTTATCGCTTGTAATTTTTATGACTAGCGGTTTTCCTTCTTTTGTCTTGACGCGGAAGACTTTATTCGCACTTATCTGGCTGTTTTTAGAAAGATTTTCTAATGTGCCTTCTTTTTCAAACCAAGATACAACCGAACTAACAAATCTGTCATCCAAACCTAACTTTTTTGATAAGTGTTCTTCAAGGCTTTCTTTTTTGTAGGGTGTTGGTGGAATGTATTTAACATTATCTCCTTTAATCTCAATGCCTAACTTTTTCAGCTCCCATGCCAGGTTACCTGCTTTGATATCATACCAATCTATCTTAGTCCCAACTAGATTAATACTCTCTAGTTTAGGCAAGTATCCTTTATGCTTATATTCAAGGAGTTTTTCTAAACAAGCAATACCTAATGGATTATCACTAAGATTTATTTCCCTTAAATTAAATAAATTTTCAAGTCCTTTAATCTCTGATATACTATTTCCCCATAAATTTAATTCTTCTAAATCTGTTAATTTATCAAGATTCTCAATTTCAGTTATTTGATTTTTAGGTAAATACAATTTTTTTAAATTCACTAATCTATCCAGTCCTTCAATTTTTTTTATGGAGTTGTCACTTATATATAATTCCTCTAAATTTGTTAAATTATCCAGCCCTTTGATTTCACTTATTTGGTCCCATAACCTATAATTGCTGTCTATGAGCTTATTTTCTCTCCATAATCTGTTACCAGATAAGTCTAATACTTGTAAAGATACGAGTTTGTCTAGGCCTTTTATCTCAGTAATGGAATTATGACCTAAAGATAACCTTTTTAGGTTAGTAAGATTATCTAATCCTTTAATCTCTGTAATCCTGTTGCCACTTAAGTACAGCTCTTGCAGTTGTTTAAGATTGTCCAGTCCTTCAATTGTTTGTATACTCTCAGAATAGATTATACTAGAAGTTAATACTAACACCTTTAGATTTGATAGATTGTCAAGCCCTTTTATCTTAGGTATTTCATTTGATGATAGGTTGAGTTCTTCTAGATTCCTTAAATTATTAAGACCTTTAATCTCTTTTATTAGATTATTACTTAAGTCTAATTTTCTTAGATTTACAAGATTATCCAGTCCTTTTATTTCAGGGATTGTTTTTAAATAACCACGCTGGCCAGTACAACTTAGATCCAATTCTTTAAGGCTGGTTAGATTATCTAATCCGCTTATCTCCTCTAGCCCTCCGTCTTGTATATCTAAAACCTCTAGTTTTCTTAATTTATCCAGTCCTTTGATTTTAGTAAAACCCGGATATCTCAAACTTAGACGTCTTAATTCAGTAAGATTCTCCAGTCCGCTTCCGATTTCTTTTACTCCTATTATCCCCCATCCTTCATTGCTGTCTCCATTCATACTCAGTACTTCAAGTTTCTTTGAAGCATCTAAGTTTTCTATTAGAGCGATTCTATTCCTGTCAAGATATAATTCTATCAATTCCGTGAGATGCTCTAGCCCAATTATTTTTTCTATGATATTATCACTTAAGTCTAGGACAGTAATATTTGGATCTAATTTTAATTCAGAAATATCTCTTATTTTTTTGTTTGAGTATTCTGCTCTCATTTCTTATTTTAATAAGTAAACAAGCCTTATAAACCTTCGTCAATTTTGCCGTCAATAACCAACCAAATAAAGAACAATTATTTCTTATCAAAACTCTTTCTCTTTTAGCCCTTTAAAAAGCATAAGGTTTATAAATACTGTTATTACTAATGAGTAATAAATGAGTAATCAAAATGATGCCAACACCCGAGCAGTTCATAAATGAACTCCATCTAAGATTGACGCAAAAAGAGATTTCATTAGAAAAAGCAATAGCTGAAACTGAAAAAGAAGTCAAATCAAACCCTCTTTCTGAAACCCTTTACATTTTTTATGCATCATTAAAGATCATGTCTGGCAATAGGGATGATATTGCAGCAGACAGGGAACACCTCAGAAGACTAGCTGAAAGGCAAAGGCACGCACCTAGCCTGTACAATGGATATCGTTCTTATTGCGGGTTTTACAGGCATAGGGGGCATAGAAGATGAAACGTAAAAAACCAACACTTGAGAACAAAGTAAATGCAATTTTAGATAGAGATGAAGGTATTCCTTATTCCAAAGTCTTGGCAGTTTATGATATTACCCCTACTCAATTCCATAGGGCAGTACAGAGTATCCATTCATTTATACAATCAACAGCAGGAACCACTAGACAGGCTCTTGAAAAGATTGCATCAGATGCAGCCAGAAAAAGAGAATTATTCAGGATGGGGGAAGAGTTCATCAGAGAGCAGTATGAAGGGATGTTAGAAGGGCGCCAAGGGAAGTTTTGTGATAGTACATTATTGCATCCTGAAAATGTAGAAAATTTAGTTTATTATGCTCTTGCTAGGAATAATCCTCAATTAGCTTCTAAAGACAGGAAAGAAGTTGTTGAAGGGATTAAAGGGATATCTAAGGATTTAGCACGCTATCTAAAGAGTATTGGATTATGTGGATTAATGCTCTATGCATTTGAAAAAGAAAGAATTAATTCTCCTCTGGCTGTCCTAGAAGTATTTGACACCGTTTACCAGCAAAAAACAGGAGATTCCAGCTTGTTTGACCTGACGCAAAAAGAGCATCTGCATGAATGGGGAGATACCTTTTATGCACCACACTCTTATTGGCATAATCCTGTGAATGTAGAAAGAGCTGTTTATCATATTTTGACAGAGAACAATCCACAATTGGCTTCTAAAGATAGGAATAAGGTTATAGAAGATATTAAAAATTTTCCTGGTCCAAAAGGATATTTCTATAAGCTTGGATTAGCCAGCGTGATGAGACAGGGACCTGAAAAAAGAAAACAAGACTTACCTTTGGCTATTCTAGAAATATTTGACAGGGTTTACCAAAGGAAAACAGGGAACCCTAGCTTATTCGACAAAACCCAAGAAAATTATCTAGAAGTGGGTAAACGAAATATATTAACCAGAAGATGAAGCGTAAAATAACAAAAAACAACCACCAGTACAAGGTCTCATTGCCGATTGAGATAGTTAGAAAGCTGGACTGGGACCATAACACTTCAATCAAATTCCATGAAGTTGAAACTCCATTTGGAAGAGGGATGCTTATCACAAAAGACAATGTTGACACAGCCATAAAGCTGGGGATGAGGAAAAGATGGCATTAAACGACGAGATTGTATTTGAAGAATCAGAATTTGAACAAAAACTTAATTTAATTACTGAAAAGAATTTTACATCTTCAATAGATTTCCTTCTAAAACAACCCCGGTTTGATGAAGAATTTTATTTATTCGTTGCAAATAAAGCAAAAAAAGCTGAAACACTCAGCAAAAACACTGATTTATTCCAGTATGGATTTGGCGAAATTATAAGCATAAAAGGTCAGCCATTATTTAAAGTTCATGGCTTGGGTTCAAAAACCCTGGAGGAAGTAGCAATAGAATCTACGAAGTTCAACAATCCTTCTCTTTATTTGACAACTATTAGAAGCAGAGCAATTGGATATCAACCAGTTCCTCAAGAAGATGTAACAGCAGCTTCTGAATACCAAGTTTCGGAAGTACCTCTTGTAGAAATTAAACCAGAACCACCTGCTAAGCCCGCCGCTTCTGCAGTAACATCAACTAGTGAAATAAGAACAAATTACAGGGACTTTGTTAAAGAACATCTAGATGCCACTGGAAAAGAGGGGTGCAAGTATCTTGCACTTCTTGACAGAGATGGACTCGCTGAGTTAGAGTCCATCATAAAATTAAAGATAGCATATAGAATAGACTTCCCTTTGAACAAAGCAGACCCATACGTATATATCATAGAGTATACAAATGAAACTGACTTGTCCGGAAAAGAGAATTCCATAAAAACACAGGTTAAGAATTCTGGCGGAAATTTTGGCGGCACATTGAGGTCTTACTGGAAAGTTGAAAACAGGAAAGCTAGTCAAACAGTAGGAGGAAAATAACCATTTCATGAAAATCCCCGAACTAATTCCGGATTTGGAAAACATTGTTGACATATTAAGCCATGCACAAAATATTAATTGGATGCTCAGCGACCTTAAAAATGGACTTGATATATTTAAGAAAGAGTATAGCGCTTCAAGCAAATGGTGCAAAGCAGTTCTTTTGAAATATAATATGAGGCACCTAAGCGATATCTATACTGGGCTATTAGTAAGGTATACTGATAACCATCTGCCTCAAGAGACAAGCGAGGAGATACTGCAGTTGATGGACCAGCTGAACAGTTTTAAACAATATCTTAAACAAGATGCTCTAAGATGGTACCACAAATTTGTTGCAAAATTCAGATAAACTATTCCCCTTCAAACTCAACCAAGTTAAAAACTTTATAGCCAGCGTCAATCAATTTCTTTTTTCCGCCTAATTCAGGCAAATTAACTATAACACTACATTCAACAACTTCTCCGCCTAATTTCTTGATTAGATTGCATGCAGCCAAGGCAGTGCCTCCTGTTGCAATCAGATCATCAACAAGCAGAACCTTGCTGCCAGAAGAGATAGCATCTTTGTGGACTTCAATCTTATCCTTTCCATACTCTAGCTTGTATTCTTCAGAAACAGTTTCAGCTGGCAGTTTTCCTGGCTTTCTTATTGGCACAAAACCAACTCCTAATCTGTACGCCAAAGCAGCTCCTGTTATAAAACCTCTTGACTCAATTCCAGCAACAACATCAATATCCATTCCTCTATACCTCTTGACAAGCAGCTCAAGCATATGCTTGAATCCATCTGCATCCTTGAGCAATGTTGTGATATCCCTGAACATAACTCCTTGCTTTGGCCAATGAGGGATTGTCCTGATTTTTGATTTTATCAAATCAGGCATTTATTTCACCCTCTTGTAAGATTCAAAATGGATAGTTGCATCATTTGCGTCAAAAACATTTTTGACTTGAAATCTTCCTTTTGTCCAGACTTCTCCATTTATCAAAATATGGGCTGCTTCTAATATGATTATGCTTGCCAAAGGCCTTGACAAATTCTGCCCATCTATTTTCAAAAGAGGAATCTCTCCGTGCAGCCAGTAATTCCTCTGCCCTTTCTTCAAGAATGAATAAATCTGCCCGCTCATCAATCTCTCTGGAATGCACTCTTCTTTCTTCCTTGCTCCTTTCAAAAACTCAGAATATTCTCTAAGCGCCAAATCAGGATTGAATTCAACAGCAATTCCCATTATTTCACCTTCGGAATAGCATTAACAAGCAATTTAGTAACTTTCTCAACATTTGCAGCAAATATCTTCAAGACAGCTTCCCATGTAACAGACTCTTCATCTTCTTTCCAGCAGTCATAATCAGTGCTCATTGCAACAGTTGCGTAAGGTATTCCTGCTTCATTTGCTAAAATCGCTTCAGGAGCAATTGACATGTTTATCACATCAGCGCCCCATATCCTGAACATATTGCTCTCTGCTTTTGTTGAAAATCTTGGGCCTTCGATTGTGACAACAGTCCCTTTTTCATGGCAAAAAATCTTATGCTCTTTGCAGGTTTTTATTAGCAATTCTCTTAGATTCTTGTCAAAAGGCTCTGCCATAGGGCAGTGTATTGGTTTGTGCGGCTCAAATTTTTCATGGAAAGTGATTGGCCTGTGCCTTGTGAAATCAATGAACTGGTCTAATACAACTAGATGCCCTCTTCCAATCTCTTCTCTTAAACTTCCGACAGCAGTTGTTGCGATTATATGCGTGCATCCAGCCTGCTTCAAAGCAGAGATATTTGCCCTGAAATTTACTTGCGTTGGAGGAATAGTATGCTCTCTTCCATGCCTTGCCAATAAAACAACATCTACTCCTTTTATCTTTCCAACTTTCAAGGAAGAGGAAGGCTCTCCATAAGGAGTGCTTACTTCTACATCTTTAGCATTCTCTAAAACATTAGGATTGTCTAATCCGCTTCCGCCTATAATTCCAATTTTAACCATTAAATTCCCCCTAAGGAAATACTAAATTAAGTTGTTATTTAAACCTTTTCTTATTTTAGCAGCAGGCTGCTAAAACTTGAAAGACAAAACAATCTAATCCAAGATTTTATCTTTTATTGTTTCTTTACTTTAAAAGATTCCTTGACAGCTTTGTCAGAAATAATAGCAGAATTTCCAGTAGGATCCTCGATTATGATTTTTAATTTCTCTTTTCCCCATTTGACATTCAGCAATTTCTTCAGCAGATTTTTTGCTTTTGTCTTGTCAACATCGTCTTCTGCATCTTCTTTTGCAATCTCAATGGCATGCTTTACCCTGTTCAACAATCCTTCAATGTTTGTGACATAGCCGTTTGCAGCAGGCCCCGACTCAATCGTGGTTACATGCGGTATCTTTACAGTTGCCTCAGAGCTCTTGACAACCCTTATCTTCATATCCTCTTCTCCGCTAATCTCAATCGTGTATCTGCTTGGCTCTTTATTTTCAGTTGATTCAATATCTGCTTTGTGGTATTTACAGTTAGAACAAGTCATTGAAAAAATATAGACCTTTCCGAAATAAGGAATCTCTTTTTCATCCTCTATCAAGGCCAAAGTACTCTTCTTGCACATAGGGCATGGCTGTTTTTCGAGTGTCTCCATGCAATCAAGAGAAAACTTTCTTGTTTAAAAATATTTGTGTTTTTGAAAATCTTTTTTCAAAAGCTTGAATTGCATAGCAATTCATTGTTTTGTAAAAATTATAATAAAAAAGAAATAGAAAGAATTTAAGGCTCTTCCTTAACTTCTTCTGTTTGCTTGCTTCTATAGACAGAAGCAAAAGACGGAGTAACTACAATATAGTCTTCTCCAAATCCTGCGATGTCTCCTTCGATTGCATCAGTTGTTTTCTTTAATTTGTTGATTGCTCTTTTCAATTCAATCAGGTCTTTTTCCTTTAATGGCCTGATATTGACCAATGCAATTGTATATCCTTCTCTTAGTACATCAAGAATTTGTTTGATATCATCAAAATCCTCAACAACAAAAGGCCTTACAACAATCTTGGCTTTTCCTTCTTCTACAGCCTCTGGGCCAAGCTCAACATAGTCTTCAGCCCCTTTCTCTTCATCATGGCCGTGCATCTTCTCAGATAGTTTTTCTTTAATCCTCAAAAATATGTCTTTCATAGTTTATCCCCTCAATCCCTGGTTTAAATTATTAGGAAATCTTTAGCTTAGTTTGTTATAGTAATATTTAAAGTTTTTGTTTTTTGACAGTAAAAACAAATTTAATTGCTCAAACAGGCCTTTCTATAGGTAAAAACAATAACTTTCGAGGCCAAATGCCGAGAATTGTTTTTGTTTTTGCAGAGTAAAAACAAATTAGGAAGCCATCATAATAAGGTTTTTGCAAGAGCAAAGGCAAATTCCCTATATATAATACGTCTAAAACCAATAAAAAGAAAGGTTTTTATAATACTGGAAATTCACTTTTTAAAGATAAGGGTGAACTAAATGAAGAAAAAAGGCGGCCTTAGGAGAAAAACTAGGGACAAGCTAAGCAAAAAGAAAAGGGAAAAAGGCAAAATCTCATTAACATCCTATTTCCAGAAGTTTGAAGTAGGAGACCAAATAGTGTTAGTAGCAGAGCCAGCAGTGCAGAAAGGCATGTATCATCCAAACTTTTATGGAAAAGTAGGAGTAATCAAGGGAAAACAAGGAAGATGCTATGAGGTTGTTATACATGACCGAACAAAGCAAAAGGTTTTAATAGTCCATCCGGTTCATTTAAAGAAGGTGGTTCATTTAAAGAAGGTATAATATGGCAAAGCCAGTAATAATCAAAGAGCAGCCAATAAACATGGTTGTGCTGAAAGAGGAGCTTGAATCAATTAAAAAGAGAGACAAAGAGCTAGGCCCAGTCTCAACAAAGACAGACGAGTACCTTCAGCTATTTGCAGCAATCCCATTGAAAAAAGCGCAGGAAATGGAATCAAAGCTAAGGGATTTGAAGATATCCAGATTAAAAGACGAATTCATAATAAAGATCATTGACGTAATGCCGACAACAGTTGAGGATTTAAAGACAATTCTGCAGGGTTATGTGGTCAGCATCAACCAGGAAGACATGAGAAAAGTAGTTGATGTAGTCAATGAGTTTATTCCGGCAAAAAAGAAATAAGCCGGCTAATTTTGTAAAAGCCGAAAAACACTTAATTAAAAATGGAACCTCAAAAACAACAACCGCAATTCCAGAGAAAGAGCAAGGAAGAGATAGCAGTTGTGCTGGATTTCCTTCCAAACGGATATTCGTTTGATTCAAGGCCAATGCACATGAAGACTGCAATAGCCCAGGCTTTAGGAAAAGAGCATTTTACATTGCTTGAACTGGTTCCAAAAAAAGGCATTTTCCTGCAGCCTTATGAGGAAGTATATATAGGAGAAGGAAAAAGGGAAAAGATACATCATATAGTTGGAAAGCTGCCTGTAGAGAAATTGACATCAACTGCAAAATCAGAGCTTGAGTTTGTGATAAAGGCATTAGTGGAAAAAAATGAGAAAAAATTTGTTGAATTTTTTAATATTGCACAGCCTTTGACAACAAGGATGCATCAATTAGAGCTATTGCCTGGCTTAGGCAAGAAGCACATGTGGGAAATACTTGAAAAAAGGCAGGAAAAGCCATTTGAATCCTTTGCAGACATCAAGCAGAGGGTTAAGCTGATGCCTGATCCTGAAAAAGCAGTAATAAAAAGAATACTCGCAGAACTTGGCGGGTCTGAAAAACATCTTGTATTCATTGAACATTAGTATAAAAAAATAATTTTTTATTTTATTTCTTTTGAAACTATTTCTTCTAATGTATCATAAACATGAATTATAGAATGAAGATTAAAAGAAACATATCTTTCTTTGCAGTGCTCATTCAGGTTAAAACAAACGAGCTTATACCCATTGCCATCGCATACAACATAAGCAATCCCGATTGCAGCATAGGTAGCAGATATAGGCATATCAAACTCTTTTAAATCCAAAGCAACAACATTTGCATTGTTCTCCTTTAACTTGTAAAGCTGCCAATGGAGGTTATCTGCAATAGTGCTCCCACTCTTTCTGTCCTCAAGCACATCCCTTGGAAGCCTCATCACTGCAATGCCTTTATACTCTTCTGGAAATTCCAATTCAATCATTTTTTCTTAATCTTGACTTTATAAAATCTTTAAATATTTTATGTTTTTCTTTAGTGGTTAGGTTGGCAGGAACTTCTCTTTTCCTAGATAACCATTTAAATACATTTTTTGATAATTTATTTTTTTCAATACCTGCATAATACGGACTTTGGTTAGTTATTTTTACTCCTTCTGAAAATCCGCCAAGCTCTAAAAATCTTTTTATATTACTTAATTTAGAAGTAGATAATCCGCTATAATTAAACCATCCTTTTGTAGTATTATAATGGAATTCAATCCCTATTTTGCAGGCTAATTCCTTCCATTGATGCATGAGGATAGGATGAGCGCATGAAAAACCCAAATCAAATTTTAATTTTTGTTTTGAGAAATATACGCTGCAAGATCCTTCAGCAGACATGGCCAATCTAAAAATCTCAATCAAGATTTTATTAGGGATATTATCTAAGAATTTCAAAGTAGGTTGATATTTCTTTAAATAGTGGTCTATCTTTTCTCCATGTGCTAAGGAAGTTTTATAATTAGGAGATAATCTTAATAATTCTTTTACCATACCCCTATTATCTTTTCTTTCATATAAAACAAGAAAAGTTCCATCTTTTCTTTGCTTAAAAAAAGAAGGATTTAGATGATAGTAGAAGTATATTAAATCAGCATATATTTTACATAATTCTTTATCACCGCAATAAAATAATTTTGGCCTTCTCACCTTTAGCGCATCTTTCTCAGAAGGATATAAGCAACCGTCGGTAAGAGTCATAGAAGAAATAATATGTGGAAAAAAATTCTTAAAACCATTGACAATTAATTGAGGAACGTATCTTGTTAAAGGAAATTTTAGTTCTTTTTTATTATGCAAAATAAGGGAAGCTTTGTAACTATCCCTTAAATTGAAACCATACCTCTCAACAATTCCCTGAACTCCTTTTGGAGTAAGATTAAATATTTTAGCAGTAGTATATATCGAATTTCCATCAAAATAGGCTCTACATATTTTTAAATCTTGTAAAATGCTTTGAGTTGATTTATTATCCAACCTAAATACTTTATCTAAATCCGGCGGATAAGATTTACCCCACCGTTTCATGATCCTATAAATCATCTTTATTGAGAACCCATATTTTTGGGCTAATCTTGCATAAGAAGTTTTATTTTCGGAATATTCTTTTAAAATCATTAATTCTTGTCTTATAGTTTTCATTGCAGTATTAACTCTTTTAGAATCAAGAAATTTTTTAGGCAGATATTTAAGAGGATATTTTTGTACATTGTCTAGATTTATAACCTGGTTCATTCATTATTTTAAGAACTAATCATTTATATATCCTACGGAGACAAATGTCCAGTGACCAGTGGTTACTTCTTTCTTTTGATATAAGATTCAGCGCGTTTTATCATTGGCTTTTTAAGAGCAATAAATATGCCTCCTTTTTTACCCTTGACAAAAGTTGTCTCTCCTTCTCTAATTATCTTAGAAATATTTCCTTCAACATCAATATGAGTTATCCTTGCAAAGGATTTGCCTTTCTCATGTATGTAAACCTTTGCTCCTTTCAGCAGATATTTTCCTTCGCCTGCTCCTGACATTCTATCTACCTCCACAAATAAAATATTATCCAAGAAAATAAAATAACAGCAGTCAGTATCATTGCAAACCAGACCATTCCCTTGTCATTGCCAAATCCAAAAGGGATAAATCCAATGATGCCTCCTACTGCAAACTTGCTTTCGCCCTTTTCAGCTGTCAAAGCAGCAATCATGACTATAATCATCCCTAAGAATATCAATCCAAAACCCAAAGGCAGCAAATACTTCATCATATACGCTAAAAATAAGTTTATTTTTAAAAACTTTACTGCCATAAACTTTTTATATAAGCAGTTTATTAGAAAAATTATGAAATGGACAATACTTTTGTTGGCAGTCCTTTTATGTATAACAGGATGTAGCATAGGAAAAGTTGCAAGCAACAGCTGCGAGATAATAGATGATATTACTGAAAAAGAAGACTGTTACGTAAAGCTTGCATCTTCTACATTAAACCCGGATTACTGCGAAAAAATCAACTCTCCTCTTACAGTTGATTACTGCCATGAAGAGATAGCGGTTTCTTCAAAAGACCTCAGCAAATGCCATGCAATAACTTCAAAATACTGGCTTGATGTCTGCTACAAGGAAATTGCAAAAGCAACACTGAACCCATCTCCTTGCTTTGCATTGAGCGCTGTTTCAGACAAGATTGAATGCTTTGATTTTATCGGGCAAAAGGAAAATGACTACACAATCTGCCAGGAGATTCCAGACGTGGAAAAATCCGATAACTGCGTCAAAAAAGTCGCATATGCTTTGAATGACAGCAATGTCTGCCTGCAGATGTCTAGTAAGCTCTTAGCAAGCGCCTGCCAGGGAAATCTTGCTATAAGATTAAAAGACAAATCGCTCTGCAGCAATATAAGCATTGTAGAAATAAAAGAAGAATGCATTAAACAGCTCAGCTGATTTCTAATTTAGCATATCTAACTAAGGTTGCAGTGCTGACTGCTCCAACCAATTTCTTGTTTTTAATGACAGGCATTGCATCAATCCCTGCTCTTGTCATCCTTGACAATACTGCCAAAGCCTTGTCTGTTTCTTTTGCAGCAGGTATCTTGTCTGCGTTTATCAATACGTCCTTTACTTTTGTCTTAGGCCACCTTTGTTTTGGGATTTTCTTAAGCTCATTGACAGTAATCACCCCTAAAAATACCTTGTCCTTTGCAACCATTGCCCCTTCTGCCCCATATTTCAGGAAAAAGTTTTGAAATAAATCAGCAAGGCTTAATTCTGGATTTACTGTCTTGACTTCGCGTATCATGACCTCTCCTACTTTGACATTTGCAAGGGCATCTCTTATTGTCATCTGCTCATAGCTTGCTCCTGCAATAAAATAAAGAAAAACACCTAATCCAATCATAAACATGTTTAGCGTAAAAAAGCCGTATACAACCAATGCGCCGGCAACTATCTTCCCTCCTGTAGAAGCTATCTTTGTTGCTTTGTTGACATCTTTTGTGATGCCCCATATGACAGATCTCAGCACCCTTCCTCCATCCAATGGATAGCCAGGAGCCATGTTGAATAAGGCAAGCACGAAGTTTATGGTATATAGATAATGGCTGATTGCTTTTACGTAAACCAATGAGGAATAGCTGAATACTAGCCAGAATCCTAAAGCGATTGCCAAAGAAGCCAAAGGCCCTGCAATTGCCATGCTAAACTCTTTTTTAGGGGTTAATTTCTCTTCTCCTGTGATATTCGCAATGCCCCCAAAGAAAAATAAGGTTATCTTGCTCACCCCTATATTGAATTTTTTTGCAACCAATGAATGCGACAGCTCATGGATCAGCACAGAAGCAAACAAGAACAATGAAGAGACAATCCCCAATGTCCAATACTGCATTTTTGTCAAGCTAGGATAGCTTTCCGGGAAAAAATAGCTGGAAAGCCCCCATGCCAATAGCAGGAACACAAAGAACCAGCTGTAATGTATCTCAATGTCAATCCCAAACAGCTTGAACAGTTTTATTGATTTTTTCATTATTCGCAGATTAGATGTTGAAACAGATAGTATAAAAACCTTTTTATAGAGCTGCCTATTCCCTTTAATATGATTGTAACAAAAGAATTCAGGTTTGAGGCAGCGCACAGGCTTCCAGGATACAAAGGAAACTGCTCTAAGCTGCATGGCCATTCTTACAGGCTTGAAGTTGCTGTTTCAGGAGAAGTCAAAAAAGGAATGGTGATTGACTTCAGGGAGTTGACTTCAATTGTAAATGAAAAAGCCATCTCTGTTCTTGATCATTCCTATCTTAATGACTTAATTGACAACCCTACAGCTGAAAACATAGTAAAATGGATTTGGAGCAGATTAAAAGGCTCATTGAATCTGCACTTGCTAAGGCTTTGGGAAACAGAAAAATGCTCTGTAATCTACAACGGCAAATAACGAAAAGAATAAATACTAGTCTTTCTGTTTTTACAGTATGAAATTAAAGAACATAAAGAAAACTGTCTTGATAATAGGTTCTATAATCATCCTTCTGTATCTTGTGCTAGGGCTGATTGAAAGCCAATCAAAGATAATCACCTTTTTTGTATTGATTCCTTTGCTGGCATGGCCTTACATCGTCTGGAAAAAAGAATTAGCAGCTGCAATATTCTCATTTACGGTAGGATGGATTACAATATTATGGTTCTTGATTGACTTTCTCTTTCTAAGGACAGAAAGATTAGCATGGCATATCCCTGTTTTCATTCTAATAGCTCCTTTGCCTGCATTTGTATTGGGATACATGCTCTGGTATTATGCAAAGAAAAAAGCAAAAGTAGAATGAAATGCGATAACTGCGGAAAAGAAGATATTTGGCTTGACTCGATAGGATCTAACTATATCTGCCATAAATGCATCCAGAAGCATAAGATAATGGGCTTAGTTTTCAGGACACATATTGACACATTCAAAAAAATCCTGAAGAAGCTGAAGCCAAAAAATTATCAGGAGTATATGCAGCTGCAGAGAGAACAGATAGAAAAAGCAGAAGATTTGAAAAGACGCGGCATAAAACTAACCTGATCATCCAAGGAAAATTCTTATGATATCTCCTACAAAATGAGTTGCTATTATGACAATCAGGGAGATTGCTAAATGCTCGCCTATAACTGGAGATACAGGCTTATGCTCCTTTTCTGCAATTATTTTGCTGTAATATCCAATAACAGCCAATCCAAAAAGGATGCTTGCAACCACTGCATTTGTCGTATCAAACAAAACAAAAGGAATTATGAATAGAAGCGCAAAGAAAAATTTGGCTAAGAATGTGTAAATGGTTGCAGTCCATATCTCTTTGGCACTATGTACTTGCTCTGATTCTTCAGAAATATGCATTCCAAGAGCATCTGAAAAAGAATCAGCAATTGCAATAGATAATATCCCTGCAATTATCACCATATTTGATTTGGTAGCAGATTCCAATCCAACAATCATGCCTAATGTAGTGATTACTCCAGAAGTCAGTCCAAAGCTGAATCCCTTTATTTTTGAATTGCCCTTAAGCACCTCTTTTCACCAAACATCTAAAAAGTTTATTTCTATATAAACCTTTTTAAAAAAGTTTATATACATACTCTTAAATTTAAATTCTTATGGCACTGACACCATTTTTTTTAGCAGTCCTGTTTAGTGTGCTTGGAGAGATAGCAGACAAAACCCAGCTAGTGATTCTAGGCTTTGCTTTGAAATTCAAATCACCTTTCAAGGTTTTCTTAGGTGGGTTAGCAGGGCATGCTGTAATGGATGGAATTGCAATCCTAATCGGAACTTTTGCAGGCGTTTCATTGAATGTAGGATGGCTGAAATATGCAGTAGGGTCATCTTTTATCCTGTTAGGTTTGTATGGTTTCTATAAGATGTATCTTAAGAAGTATCATAAGAAGAAAAAAGAGAAAAAACCAATTTTGCATCCTTCACCTTTCTTAACAACTTTCTTGACTATACTTGCAGTTGAGATAGGAGACAAAACCCAGGTATCTTCAGCCTTGTTAGGAGCAGAATACAAAGCGCCAATCTCATTATTTTTAGGAGTTACAATTGGGTTGGCATTTGTAATTGGCTTGAATGTATTCATTGGCTCAAAACTGGCTGAAAAGATTCCAAGAAAAACTATAAAGATTGTAACAAATGTCTTATTTATCTTGTTTGGACTGTTTACTTTATTTTTTTAAATGCAAATAATTAAATACTACATCTAAACTGCAAACTATAACTTGATTGCAGCAACATCAGCTATTGTGAAAGAAGAGCACCAGGCAGACACTTGCATCTATTGCGGTGCAAAATTAAAAGATGATTGGAAATACGTTTTCTTAGACGGGCTGGAATACAAGATGACCCAATGCGAAAACGGCCATGAAGCAAGGATCAGGGTCAGCGGGCATTTGGTCATAGAGCAGATAGTAGGGGTTCACAGGCTGGATTGGGGAAAAGAAAGAAGAATCTGACTTATTTCAGGTTGATCTGGCAGAACATTTCAAAGCTCCTGTCATAACTTTCTTCAACTTCCTTAGGAAAACAGCATGCAGGCAGTTCTTTCTGAGAAAGATGATATCTAAGGCATTCGCAGCACTTTCCTTTTCTATCGCATCCTGGATAAGTGCATGAACATTTCTTTTTATTGCCGTCTAGATTGCATTCTACCATTTGATGGTTTATCTTTTTGTATAAAAATTATAAACAACTCTTTGGCCAAGCCAATAAATCCCGATTGCAATCAGCAGAATCGGCCAAAAAGGAATTTCTTCTGTGATATAACCTAAACTTTTGAGAAGATAGTAAGCTCCAATTATGATTAACAGCAGGGGAAATCCAACTCCTGCGCTCCTGTATGTGTGCGACTTCCACCAATTATCTTTGTCAACCATTTTTTCATTAAAAGAGGCAGCTTAATACTATTTAAACCTTTCCCATAAAGCTTATAAACAAGCAGTTATTTACTATTTCTTATGGGACAGCAAGACATATACGATTATCTGAAAGATAATCAAAGAAAATGGTTTACAAGCAGGGACATCAGCGCTGAACTTGATGTTTCCATTGGTTCTGTGACCAACTGCTTAAGGAAATTAAGGTTAAGCAGGTCAGTAGCATTCAGAAGTTCTAGAAACAGGAACCAGTTTGAGTACAAGTTCAAAAGATGAATTATCTTAAGCTCATCGCAGTGCTCCTGTTGATGCTGGTTGTGGTAAATCTAGTCTTATTTGCGTTGGGAAAACTCAGTGTTCTGACTTTCTGGTTTGTGATAATAGGCTCTGCATTGATAGCTTTCTATATCATCCCTAATCTTAAGGAAAAACAACTGCTAAAAAAATAATTCTCGCAAAGTTTTTATACTAAAAAATTAAATTCTAGTCAAAAGAGGTATATCATGAAAAATTCAGAAATAGCTGCTATTTTCTATGAGATGGCTGACATCCTTGAGATACAGGATGTTGCATGGAAGCCAAGAGCATACAGGCAGGCTGCGCGAGCTATCGATACCTTGCCAGAAGATATTGAAGCAGTCTACAAAAAAGGAGGGATAAAGCTTCTTGAAGAGATTCCTGGTGTAGGAGAAGGCATTGCAAAAAAAATCATCCAATATCTTGAGACAGGAAAAATAAAAGAGCATGAAAACCTGAAGAAGACTGTTCCAAAACACATTACTGTTCTGATGGAAGTGCCTGGAATAGGGCCTAAAAAAGTGAAGAAGCTGAACAAGTTTCTTAACATAGCTTCTGTTGCGCAGCTTAAGAAAGCAGCCAAAGAGCACAAGATAGCAAAAATACCTGGATTTGGAGAAAAATCAGAGCAGGATATTCTAGAAGGAATAGCTATCTTAGGCAAATCAAAAGGAAAGATCCTATTCAAGACAGCTGAAAGAGTTGCAAATAAAATCATAAATTACATGAAAAAAATAAAAGAAGTGAAGCAGATTTCTGCAGCAGGCTCATTAAGAAGAAAAAGGCCTGCAGTAAGGGACATTGACATATTGGCATCATCGACAAAACCAGACAAGGTCATTGATTTTTTCACAAAATTTCCAGACATACAGAAAGTTCTTGCAAGAGGCCCGACAAAAGCAACAATTATCTTGAAATCAGGGATACAATCTGATTTGAGAGTATTGCCTCCTGAATCATGGGGCGCAGGATTGTTCTATTTTACAGGGAGCAAGAATTATAATATTGAGATGAGGAAGATAGCAATCAAAAAAGGCTACAAGCTGAGCGAATATGGGCTGTTTGACAGGCAGACAAACAAGCTGATTGCAGGAAAGACAGAAGAAGAGATATGCAAAAAGCTTGGAGTAAAATACCTAAAGCCAGAGCAAAGGGAAATATGAAAAAAATAATAAGCATCTTAATTTTTTTAATTTTTATTAGCAGCGCATCTGCTTATAGGATTGCAGATGTTTTAGATCAAGCGGTTCCTGTTTCTTATTGCAGTGGAAGTTATGAACTAGAAGCAATATATATTTCAGACAGCAAAGTGAAATTCAGACTAAACAACGAGTTTTCTGATTTACTAGGCTACCATGATTATTTTAGATTCAAAGAAGGCTCAGCTATTTTTGTAAGAGAAATTCTTGAAGAAGAAGCAAAAGAAGGTCCAGATAAAGTTTCAATCAAGTTTTATCCGCAGATCTGCGTAGAAACAGAGCCTATTATACGGCCCAATATAAGCATAAATGTGACTGAAGAATTGCCTTTCGAAGAGAATGTTACTGAAAAAATAAATATTACGCAAGAAGTTCCAAAAACTGAAGAAACTTCCATTCAGATTGAAGAAAAACAGTCTTTTTTCAGGATAATCATCGATTGGATATGGAGTTTATTCAAAAAATGAGCGCATTGCAATTCTCAAAAATTGCAGATATCTTCTCTCAGTTAGAAGAAGTTACATCTGGCAATGAGATGCGCAGAATCCTTTCTGGTTTCTTCAAAAAAGTCCCATCTTCTGACATCGACAAAGTCGCTTACTTCATCTTGGGAAAGATAGACGCTGATTACATGCACACTGAAACAGGATTAGCTGAAAAGATGATCCTCAGGGCAATCGCAATCGAATCAAAAAAGGATTCTGAAGAGATAACTAGGATTTTCAAGAAAACAGGAGACATTGGCTTGACAGCAGAGCAGGCTGTAAAGACAAAAGGAAAGCCATTGTCTGTTGCAGATGTTTTTGATGGATTGCACAAGATAGCAAAAGAGACAGGAGCAGGAAGCCAGGAAAGGAAAACAACCATCCTGTCAAATCTTCTTTCACATTCAACTCCAAAAGAAGCAAAATACATCGCAAGGATAGCATTAGGCACATTGAGATTAGGCGTAGCTGCAATGACTCTTCTTGATTCTTTATCTATCACTTTTACAGGGACTAAAGCCAATAAGCACAAGCTAGAGCATGCTTACAATATTTGTTCTGATATAGGATTGGTTGCAAAAACAATTGCATCCAAAGGTCTGAAAGGCATAGAAAAAATCCCAATCCACGTAGGAGTTCCAATCAGGATGATGCTTACGCAGAGAGTCAAGTCATTGAAGCAGATGGAAGAGAAGATGCCTGGCTCAAAAGCAGCAGAAGAGAAATATGATGGAGAAAGGATCCAGGCTCATAAGACTCCTGACGGAAAAATAACTTTGTTCTCAAGAAGATTAGATGACATCTCATCACAATTCCCTGACATAATAAAAGCATTGCAGAAATCAATCAAAGCAAAAACATTTGTTATTGAAGGAGAAGCAATTCCTGTAGATAAAAAAGGGCATCCATTGCCTTTCCAAGTATTGATGCAGAGAAGAAGAAAGTATGATGTTGAAGAGTACGCAAAAAAGATTCCAGTAAGATTATACCTTTTTGAACTGCTTTACCTGAATGGCAAGACATATCTTCATGAAGATTATCCAGCAAGGCACAAGGCATTGGAGAAAATTGTAAAAAAATCAAATGAAATACAGGTTGCAGGAAGGATTATTACTGACAAATTAGAAGATATTGAAGATTTCTTCAATGAATCATTAGACAAAGGATATGAAGGAATAATCGCAAAATCCTGCGCAAAAGATTCTGTTTACAAGGCAGGCACTCGCGGCTGGCTTTGGATAAAATGGAAAAAGGATTACATGAAAAAACTTAAAGATACCTTTGATCTGGTTGTTGTAGGAGCATTTGCAGGAAAAGGCAAAAGAGCAGGAAATTATGGAGCATTGCTGTGCGCAGTATACAATAAAGAAAAAGACCAGTTTGAGACATTCACAAAGCTGGGAACAGGATTTACAGACAAAGTTTTGGCGCAGCTGCCAAAGAGATTGGCAAAATACAGGCTCTTGCACAAGCCAGCAAGACTGGAGATTAAAAAAGAGTTAAAGCCAGACTTTTTCTTTGAGCCTGGCCTTGTTTTAGAGGTTTTAGGAGCAGAAATAACAAAATCTCCGATACATTCAGCAGGTTTAGCATTAAGATTCCCAAGATTTATAAGGTTTAGGGATGATAAATCTCCTGAACAGGCAACTACAACCAAGGAAATAAGGAAAATAGGTGGAAAATAAATGATATCTATGATTGAGGCAATCATCTTAGGGATTGTGCAGGGAATTACAGAATGGCTTCCAATAAGCTCAAGCGGCCATCTTGTATTATTCCAGCATTTTTTTGGATTATCTCCTTCTGTCTCATTCGACATAATGCTCCACTTGGGCAGCTTGATAGTTGTACTTACTGTATTCTGGAAAGATATTCTTAAATTAGCAAAAGGAGTTTTGAAAAGAGAAAAAGCTTCATTAAAGATGCTGGCTTATCTTGCAATCGCTTCAATACCTATCGCATTAGTAGGATTTTTTTTAAATGATTTGATTAAATCAATCTTTAACAGCTTATTGACAGTTGGATTATCTCTTCTGTTCACAGCAGTCTTGCTTTTCATTTCAAGATATCCAAAGAAGAAAAATAAAAAGCTTGGCATCAAAAATACATTTTTGATAGGCATTGCGCAGGCGATAGCAATACTTCCTGGAGTCTCAAGATCAGGCTCAACAATCTCAACAGGACTGGTTCTTGGCATTAAAAAAGAAGATGTTGCAAGATTTTCATTCCTGATGTTTATCCCAGCGATTTTAGGAGCATCTTTATTAGAGATAAAAGATGTTGTTTTAGTTACTGACTTGCCAGCAGCTGTGGTCGGGACAATCACAGCAATGGTTGTAGGATTTTTCTCATTGAAGCTTTTGCTTAATCTGATAAACAAGAACAAGTTCAGCAATTTTGCATGGTACTGCCTTGTTTTAGGAATAATAACTTTGATTCTTGCATTAGTCTAAACCAAAACACTTAAAAATACCTTATTTTTCCAGACTGCATGGAAGAAGTCATTCTAGTGGATGAGGAAGATAATCCAGTAGGGACAGAAGAAAAACTAAAAGCGCATATTAATGCTAAACTGCACAGGGCATTCTCTATCTATATCTTCAACAGCAAAGGAGAGTTTTTGATACATCAAAGGGCATTGGCAAAATATCATTGCCCTGGGATATGGGCAAATACATGCTGCAGCCATCCAAGTCCAGATGAATCTTTGGAGCAGGCAGCCCACAGGAGATTGAAAGAAGAAATGGGTTTTGACGCTGAACTAAAAGAGATAATGAAGTTTATCTACAAAATAAAATTTGACAATGGCTTGACAGAGCATGAATTCCTTCATGTTTTGACTGGAAAATCAGACGCAATCCCTCAACCAAATACAGATGAAGTAAATGACTGGAAATGGGTCAATCTAAAAGATTTGAAAAAAGACATCAAAAAAAATCCTGGAAAATATGCTTATTGGTTCAAGGTTACGATGGAGAAAATGAATCCATAGTAAATCCATGCCTAATTCAGCACCAAAAACCTATATTAAGACTATTCTCTCATTTTAGGTAATAATGAATAATTACAAAAACATTGCATTGCCTGAAGATTTAATAGAAAGAATCGACGCTGTAATAAAGAAATCCAAGATGGGATATAAAACAAGAGGAGAGTTTGTTAAAGAAGCAGTGAGAAGCCTCCTTAAGGAACTCTCAAAATAACTAATTCTCTATATGTAGAGGATACATAACCCATACATATACAGGTTACCAAAAAAAGTTATATACCTATTAGTCGTAACTTTTCTTATGAAGAGATACACTAATGTTGCTTTGCCTGTTGATTTGATTGAACAAATTGACAATGTAATAAAGAAGAAAGGTATGGGTTACAAATCCAGAGGAGAATTTGTTAAAGAAGCTGCCAGGAATCTTCTAAAGGAATTAAAACAATTTAATAAATAGTCTGAGTAATCTGCTTGGCAAAGATAATATTTTTTTCTCGTTTAAACCAATAAAAAAAGCTAATTATATAATATATTCTCTGACTGTGCTGTGGAATTCATAAAATCTATCTTTGATGAGTCAGAAGCATCCCTTAAAGCAGGGCTGCCTCCGGCAAAGACATCAAAAAAAGAGAAAAATAGATATCCTTTGGGCTTTTCAATAATAGTTGTAGGGTTGTTTATTTTACTAGTCCTTTATTACACATTTAGAATATTATTTACTTTATACCGGTAAACACCGTTTCCTGAGGATAAACAACAATTCCTTGGTCTGTAATCTGATAAAACCTTATCTCTTTATCATGATTTGTTCCCCGCATCTTTCTTACAGTTATTCCTGGAACAAACTTGCTCCCCTGCCTTACTAGATAGAGCACAATAACTCCATCAACAACAAACTCTTCTATACCATACCTGCTTAAATCCATTGAACCTTCTTTGGTTTCAGAAATAAGCAATGAAGTGCATCCTAATGAAGATAATGAATTTGATATCATAGCCAGCGCTTTTCTTCTTTCTTCATCATTTTTAGATAGCATTGTTAGAAGGTTAATAGAATCAATCACAACTCTTTTGATTTTTTTCTCTTTAACAACCTCTTCTATCTCTTGAACTAGATTTTTTACATTAGCATCAACTTTCTCCATATAGCTGTTGATATTTGCAATCGGCCCCCCTATAAATGCAAATCTTCCTGTTTTTTCAGCCTCGTGCAGATTCATTCCAAACGTAGCCATGTCTTCATAAAACTTTTTTTTAGTTTCTTCTAGTGTGATATATAAGCTAGGCTCATGGTATCTCACAGCGCCATTATACAAAAACTGCATCGCAAGAGTGCTTTTTCCACTGCCACATGGTCCAGAAAGTAATATGCTTCTTCCTTCTAATAAGCCTCCTCTTAACATCCTGTCTAACCCTTCAATTCCAGTAGGCATTCTCATCCAGAACCCCTCCTTAAAGCATATCTTTTTCTTTTTGTCAGAATTGGCTTAATCCATCCTAAAAAATAGAAAAACCCAATTCCAAAAACAAGCCCAGAAAAATGAGCCAATCCTTGCTTTAATGCAAAACTAAATTCCTGGCTTCCTGTCCCATAATTAAAAAAAGTCAGGATAGTACTCATAAAAGTAAGACCAGTTAATACAGCTATGATCAACCAACCATTTATACTATATTTCTTTACTTCTTGGCTCATCAATCCAAAGCCTCCAAAAATTGCGTTTGATGCCCCTAAAGCCTTAAAAGCCATTGCAAGCCATATCGGGATTACAGACAAGAACCCTGAAGAACCATAAGTGGATGAGAAATCAGAAAAAGCAGTTTTTACTTCAAATGCAATAAATGAAAGTATTGAAAATCCTATGAGGTTTTCAATCAAATGTCTAAGATTAAGGTGTACAAAAGGATACGTAATAAATCTCCATACCTCTGCTTTTTTTTCAGGGTCTAGTGAATATTTTTCAACTCTTTCAGGAATAAAAAAGGCACCAATATAAACAGCTATCAAGACAGCAGCAAAAATCAATAGAAAGTATCTTTTTTCTTTCATTTTTGAGCTTGCCTGAGGACAAACATTCTTAATTTCTTTTTTACCTGCCTGACATGCAGTAATAAATAAGCGCCAATAATAATTAATCCAGTCTCAACACTTAATCTTGTAAGATTCATTTACAAAGCCTGCTTAACTTTCTTTTCCTAGCTGGTATTGGTAATTCATAAGTTTTTCACAGCCAATAAAACTGCATTTCCAATTCTTTTCTAAACAATTTTTGCAAGGATTTTTCATTTTATAATCTTAGATGATGGACCATCAAAGAATAATATACTTTTTTATTTAATGCGCAGGGAAAAATACATTCTCTTTTTTCCCAAGATAATGTTTTTTCCTTAATTCTTTATAAAAAAAATGAATATATAGTTTTCACAGTAACTGATGTACAATAATAGTTATCAGTGAGGGTAATCATTGGAATTAGTTAACTCTTTCAGCTAATTTCCGTCGGAAATATGGAAAAAGAGGAAAATAGCATGGGTCAGATAGATACAGTCCAAACAACAGATAATATTCTTAGTTCTAAAATTCTGCCAAACGGCTATAAAGACAAGATAATCGCGCTTCTTGAAAAAAGCCGGGATGGGCTGACAATCGCTGAAATATCAAAGAGAGTAGGTGTAACGCGTCATACTGCTTCGATCATTCTCGCTGAATTAAGGGGAGCTAATTTGGTTGAGATAAGGAAGATTGGAATGGCAAAACTTCATAATTGGAGGGAGAATAAACAATGAAAAAAATAAGAGGTTATTTAACCAGTCCATTTTGGACAAACATGGTAGCATTTTTTTGCATACAATTGATGCTTTATTCGCCGATATGCTTTGCAGAAGCGATAAATCCTGTTCAAGCTCCTATTATCGAAACTCCCTCTCCAGAAGAATCCCTCCCTATTTCTGGAGTAGATCCTGTTGAACAAACACCCCCAGAACAGATTCCTCAAGAGCCTGAGCAGCCAGTCGAAGAGCCTCCTGCAGAGGAAACGCCTGTCGAAGAAATTCCTGAGCAAATTGAATCTCCTTCTGAAGAAACCCCTGTTGAAGAGCAGCCAGAAGAAGTTGAAGAAGAGCTTCCTGAAGAAATCATTGAGCCATTGCCTGTTACAGTCATTTATGAAGATACTGAACAATCTTTAGCTGTAATCGGAAATCCTGTAAAATGGAAAAAGACAATTAAGCTAAGCGGAGAAACAGATGCTCTTGCAGTAGAGCTTCCAGAAGATGCTTATGACATCCAAGTCAGCAAAATAAAAGGTGGAAATTTACATAAAGTAAATCATGCTTCTATTTTTGGAAATCAGGACAAATTCAAAGAAAAGGGCACAGTTGAGATAAATACTTTGTCTTCTGATGAAATCCTGGTTGAAGATGCAACGTCAGAGCAAACGAATAAGCTTGTAATCGGAGAAGCTGTTGAAGAAGTTGAGATTGAATACTATACAGAAGCGCCCCAAGTGACTGAAGAAAAAATATCTGACAATGAAAAGACAATCACTATCAGTTCTGACAACCATTATCAGGACATAGCTGCATTCATGTACCTTCCTTCAGAAGCGCCTAGGGAAGCTATACACCTATACCATATTGTCGATGGCCAAAAAGAAGAGGTCAATGTTGAGGTCTATGATACAAACAATAATGGATTATATGATTATATTGAATGGACTGTCCCTCACCTGTCTGAGCAGACTTATGAAGTTAATATAATTGTGTTGAATATCCAGAGCTATCCTATTTTAGGAGGAACATGGGAAGTAAGGTTTGATACAATAGGACAAGCTGACTTGACAATCACTGCTATCGATGGAACTGATTTTGTGAATGTTCTAGATTTTGTGGAATTAAGATGCGGAGATACTGTCATAACAACTGAGCTTACTGATGGAAAGATTTTTGTTCCTGATTATTCTTGTGATGGGCAGACTGGCTACGAGATTTCTAAAGTGATGTCAATGGGAAAGCACACATTGGAATTCAATTTCGGAGGAGTTGTTGCTTATGCTTATAACGCATTAAGCATGTCTTTAAATAACCCTGGAAATAATACATGGGATGCTGACGGTTCTATAGTGTTCAACTGCACTTTCCAAGTCGGTGAAGATAATGAAAGCGTAAAAAATCTCTCTCTTTGGGGAAATTTCAATGACAGCACATGGAAATTGATTGTCTCTAATACTTCTGCTGTCACAAATGCAACTTTGTATTCATTCCCTGCGCAGATAGTCCAGAATGGAACATGGCTATGGAATTGCGAAGGATACTCTAACAATAGCGACAGCGCTTTTGCTTCAGCTAACAGGACAATAAATGTCGATAGCGTAAGCCCCGTTGTCAACACTTTGAACAACTATGGAAATAACACCTGGACAACATCAAAGACAGTAACGTTTGGATTTAACCTGACTGACGTCAATCCAGATACTTGCGTGCTTTACCACAATGCATCAGGAGCATTTATTGCTAATGCAACAAAAACAGGAATAACTTCAAATGCAAGCACTAACTTCTCTTCAATAGCATTTGCCTCAGACGGGCATTATTTATGGAATGTGTTATGCAATGACAGCGCAGGCAGCTCAGCATGGTTTGCAAACAATTATACTCTAAAAGTTGACAGTGCAACTCCAACAGTTTCTCTTGACGCGCCTGCTAATAACGCATCTGACAATGATGGTACAGTAACTTTCCAATACACGCCAACAGACACTAACTTAGATTCTTGCTCTCTTTATCATAATGTAACAGGAACATTTATTGTTAATATAACAAATTCATCATTAACTTCTGGTGCACAATTAAGCAATACAAGATATCTGCCAAATGGAACTTATATATGGAACATATGGTGCAATGACAGCGCAGGAAATACAGCCTTTAATGGAACAAACTACACTTTAATAGTTGATAGTGCAAACCCTGTTGTTAATGCTCTAAACAATTACGGAAACAACACATGGACAACATCAAGGACAGCAACATTCGGATTTAATGTAACAGATGACCATCCAGGAACATGCGTATTATACCATAATGCATCTGGAGCATTCATTGCAAACACAACTGCTACCTTTGCTACTAATGCAAACACAAACTTCAGCTCAATAGCCTTTGCTTCGGATGGTTCGTACCTATGGAATGTGCTATGTAATGATAGCTCAGGCAATTCAGCATGGTTCTCGAATAATTATACATTAAAAATAGATACAGATTCTTTAGTTGTAAACAGCCTAAACAACTATGGAAACAACACATGGACAACTTCTAAAACAGTAACATTTGGGTTTAATGCAACAGAAGACTCTCCAGATACTTGTGTCTTATACCATAATGCATCAGGAAACTTTGTAGCAAATGTCTCAACAACTTATACATCGAATGCAAACACGAATTTAAGCGCGATTACTTTTGCATCAGACGGCTATTACATCTGGAATGTCAAGTGCAATGACAGCGCAGGAAACTCAAGATGGTTCACAAGCAATTATACTTTAAAAGTTGACAGCGCTAACCCTACTATTTCATTAATTGCTCCTGGCAACAACACATGGGATAATGACGGCTCAGTCAACTTCAGCTATACTCCAACAGACACAAACATAGGATCTTGCGTCCTATACCACAATGTCTCAGGAAATTTTATTGCTAACATTACTAACTCCTCACTCACATCAGGAACACAGCTAAGCAACATACTATCATTATCAGATGGATTCTACATCTGGAATGTGTTATGCAATGATTCAGCAGGAAACTCTGTGTTCAATGGCACAAACTACACAATAAAAGTAGACAATACAGATCCAGTTGTAAACTCATTAAACAACTACGGCAACAACACATGGACAACATCCAAAACAGTAACATTT
>Ga0315289_10001432_pt1 | contig 37158 bp, 29 predicted proteins | sample YL17G11_40_MG_FD_203452 | JGI IMG/M metagenome (GOLD analysis project Ga0315289, IMG submission 203452) | Sediment microbial communities from Yellowstone Lake, YNP, Wyoming, USA - YL17G11_40 | ecosystem: Environmental > Aquatic > Freshwater > Lake > Sediment | place: USA: Wyoming | collected...
GGGAGAGGACCGAGGTGAGGGTGGTAGGCGCCGCCGCGCACCCTCACCCGGCCCGCCGCAAGCGGGCCGGCCTCTCCCTTGAAGGGAGAGGCATTATGCGCGTATGGCCCGCACCAAAGAAAAAACGTCACACCCCTCCTGCTCGGTGTGGCGCACGCGCGGCCTTCGGTTCCGCGTGGGAGCTCCCGCCTATTCTGCGCCGGGCCGGAGAGCAGGATTAGATTCCGTCGCGGCGAAAAACGCGGCGACAGAATATCAGCCGTCATCAGCATGGCGCTTCGGCGGCGCACGACAACGGAGGGGCAATTGATTCGCATCGGCCTGGTTGACCTCGACACTTCGCACCCGGGTTCTTTCGCCAAAATCCTCGCCCAGATGGAGGAAGCAAGAGTCACGGCGGTTTACGATCACGGGGACGTGTGGCCCGCGGGCTATGCCGAGCGCTTCGCGCAAGAGCACGGGGCGCGCGCCGTCAGCAAGCCGGAAGATATGATCGGCCAGGTTGACGGCGTCATGGTAGTCGGCACGAACTGGGACCGGCACCTGGAGCGGGCGCGCGTTTTCCTCGAGACCGGGGTGCCGACGTTCGTTGACAAAGTGGTGGTCGGGCGGGTGCGCGACGGGATCGGGCTGATGGAGGCGGCGCAGCGCGGGCAGGCGCCATTGATGGGAGGGTCGTCGCTGCGCTATGCGGTCGAAGCCACCGCACTGCGTGAGCAGTTTGCGCAGCAAGGCGGCGCCTTGACGGCATGGGCTTGCGGGCCGGGCGATTTCTTCAACTACGGCATTCACGCGGTGGAAATGCTGCAAGCTGCCATCGGCGGCGGGATGCGCAGCGTGCGGTTGGTGGAGGAGAATGGCCCGGCGCTGTTCGCGGTCAAGTATGACGACGGCAAGGTGGCGATACTTCAACTCCACACGCCGGGCGGCTTTCGCCTCACGATTTGCGGGGAAAAGGGTTCCGCATCAACGGAGGTTGACAGCGGCCGATGTTACCAGGAGATGTTGACGCGCTTCGTCGCAATGGTGCGCACGGGTGAGCCGCCGACCCCGTTTGCGGAATCTCTCGAAGCGGTGAAGGTGCTGCTGGCGGCGCGGCGAGCGCGCGCGACGGGAGAGACGGTCTATCTCGACGATCTGACCGCAGATGAGGGATTCGACGGGGAGGCGTTTATCCTGGAGTATGGCAGGCAGCGGCGCGCGGCGAGCTGAGGGCGAGCATGAAGACCGATGTGCGCATCGTCGAGGTCGAGCCGCGGTTCGAGCAGGAGGCGTTCAGGACGCCGCTGGTGTTCGGCAGTGGCGTGGTGCGCACCGCGACCTCGCTCACGGTGCGAGTGCGAGTCGAGAATGGCCTCGGGCGCGCTGCTGATGGCTGGGGCAACATCCTGCTGGCTTATACCTGGGCCTTCCCCAGCGACCGGCTCACCCCCGAGCAGCGCGATGCGACGATGCGCGACGTCGCCGCCGCCTTCTGCGCCAAGGCCGCCGCATGCACTATCCAGGCGCACCCCATTGAGCTCTTTCTGGAGCTTAAGCCGGAGCTGCCGGTCATCGCCGAGCAGGTGAGCCGCCGGCGCTCTCTGCCGCAGAAGATCCCCGCGCTGGCGGCGCTGGTTTGCGCCTCCCCGGTGGACGCGGCGGTGCACGACGCGTTCGGGCGCGTCAACCGCATCTGCTCTTACGACGGCTGCGGCCGCGAGTTCATGGCCCGTGACCTCGGGGCTTACCTGGGCCCGGCGTTCGACGCGCGTTACCCCGCCGATTACCTGCGCCGCGACTATACGCCCGAGCTGCCCGTCTTTCACCTCGTGGGCGGGGTTGATAAGCTGACGCGCACCGAGCTGTCGCCCGGCGACCCGCGGGATGGCCTGCCCAATTGCCTCGAGGATTGGATCGAGCGCGACGGGGTGTTCTGCTTCAAGATCAAACTGCGGGGCCATGACCTGGAGTGGGATGTTGAGAGAGTGAAGCAGGTTGTGGAGGTGTTAAGGTCCCGCCGGGTGGGCGATTTCTTTCTGAGCGCGGATACCAATGAGATGTGCGAGAGCCCCCAGTACTGCGTTGATATGCTGGAGCGGCTGAAGGTCGAATGCCCGGTGGGCTTCGAGCGAATGCTGTACCTGGAGCAGCCAACAGAGCGCGACCTGACGGCACATGAGTTCGACATGCGCGCGCTCGCGGCGATCAAGCCAGTGCTCGCGGACGAAGGGGTGACGGAGGTCGAGCACCTGGATCTCGCGCAGCGGCTGGGGTGGTCGGGCATCGCGCTCAAGACGTGCAAGGGGCACTCCGCGTCGCTCATGTACATCGCCAAGGCGGCTGAGACGCGGATGCTGTACACGGTGCAGGATCTGACGAACCCGGGCCTGGCGCTGGTGCACTCGGTGGGCCTGGCGGCCCGAAGTTTCCCCCTGCGCGGCGTCGAGTACAATGCGCGGCAGTACATCCCGTGGGCGGCGCAAGCAGTCCAGACGGCTCATGATACCCTGTTCCGCGTGCGCGCAGGGCGCATCAATACCGAGCGCCTGTCCCCAATCGGCTTGGGCTACGCCGACGCGGCGCTGAGGTAGGCCACAGGCGCCTGCCGCTTGCAGGCTATTCCAGGGCTTTAGTCCCAATACTGTTCGTTTAGGGCCGAAGGATGTCATTCTGAGCCTTGGCGAAGAATCTTGGGACTGATGTTCTCCAGGGCAAGATCCCTTCGCGTTGCTCAGGGCAGGCTCTTCGCGTTGCTCAGAGCCTGCCCTGAGTGTAACGAAGGGATGACAGTTGCCTCCACCTAAACGAACAGTATTGGCTTAGGGCCGGGCGCTTACCCATGGCAAGCTGACGCGACACTCTCCGGCTTGACCGGACGGGATATGGTTGCTACGCTTACCACGCCATCGCGCTGCTCGCGAGCCCATCGCCGGAGCAGGAGGAGGAAACCGATCAGATGCACGGTTCGATCCATGTAGGTAGAATTGCCGGCATCTCCATAGACCTGCACTTCACCTGGTTCATCATCTTCGCCCTTGTGGCGCTTGCCATCACATCCTTGCTCCCTCAGTTTGTTCCCGACATGGAGCCCGGCGCCCGCTGGGCGCTTGGCATCGGCATCACGGTGCTCTTCTTCGTATCGCTCTTGCTGCACGAGCTGGCACACTCCCTGGTGGCGAAGCGGCTGGGCATCGGCATCTCCGGCATCACCCTCTTCATTTTTGGCGGCGTCTCGCGCATGACCTCGGAGCCGAAAACCGCCAGCGATGAGCTCAAGATGGCCGTGGTAGGCCCGCTCACCAGCGCTTTACTCGGTGCTATCTTCTTCGCCCTCAGGTTCGCGATGATTCAAAGCGGTGGCAGCGAGGCGATGGAATTTGGCCTGCGCTGGCTGGGCCGCATTAACCTCTGGCTCGCCGGGTTCAACCTGATACCGGGCCTTCCACTGGATGGGGGCCGAGTGCTGCGGGCCATCGTCTGGAGCGCCACCAATGATCTGAATCATGCGACCCACGTGGCTTCCACCGCCGGCCAGGGATTCGCGTACCTGCTGATGGCGATCGGGGTCCTCTTATTCTTCGTCGGATTGGGCGTCAACGGCGTGTGGCTGATCTTGATCGGCTGGTTCCTGCTCGACGCGGCACGGGCCAGTTACCAACAGCAGTTGCTGCACAGCGCGCTGTCGGGAGTGCGAGTGCGCGACATCATGACGCCGAGGGTGATCACCATTGCGCCGGACACCACTTTGCAGCAGGCGGTGGACGAGTACTTCCTGCGGCTCAACCACGCCGCATTCCCGGTGGCGGACGAGAGCAGCATTCGGGGCATCCTGACGCTGCCGCACGTGCGCCAGATTCCGCGCGAGCAGTGGCCTTACACGCGGGCGATTGATGTGGTTGACCCGCTGGACGCCGCAGACCTCATGCGCCCGGACGCCGACGCATGGGACGCGCTGACCACGATGGCGGGAAAAGACAGCGGGCGCTTGCTGGTGGTGGACGGCGCATCGCTGGTGGGCATCCTCAGCCGCACCGACATCATGCGCTTCCTGCGCACCAAAATGGCGCTGGGGGCGTAACGTCTACTCCCGGGCTCCATCCTTTGATCGTGCCCCCGGGAAGCCCTGAGCCCCCTCAAATTCTCTCAACACCCGGTCGAGTTCCTCAGGTCCGAGTTCTTCCCGGGCTTCCTCAGGCGTCCTTGGAACGAAGGAATCACGGCCGACGCGCCGGAGTTCAGGATTGCAGTGTGTCGCGATCACGAGGCTGCTGGAGTTCACGATTGGCCGTTCCTTCATGACTTCTGCGGCGACGACCGAGAATGGGACCGGACGGCCCGTCTTTTTCATGATTGACTGAACTATCTGGCTAGCGGCCTCGAACAGAGTCCTGGAAGGTCGTTCATACCCCCATTCTCGCAACGCGAACGTGCTCCTGACTCCGATCCACACTATCCCGTAGGCTTCACGTCCAAGGGCAGCGTGTACGTTGCGCCCCGACGCCGGGTGCTTTGGAAACATCGAGTTGTGAACCGCTGCCACTTCGGAGTAGTGGGCGGGACGGCCGATCGCACGGAGAGCCAAGTAGACCCGCTGTGTCTTGTCCGCGCGCTCTATGTAGAATCGCGCGGCGCCTTCCGCCAGCGCTCTCACGTCCTCAGCGGGGAGAGAGTTGGGCCAATGAGAGTCTATCCATTCGGCAATAGCAGAGGTTTTGAACCCGAGGGATAGGAACGTCCCGGGCCCCGGCAGAGCAAGCCCGGCGGCGCGATGACCAAGGACAATGGAACCGCACTGCGGGATACTGTCGTGTAGGATACCCAGGCATCTGGCACTGAATATGACGGGCGCTACGTCTTCACCGTCGGCCGCTATGCGAATGCTTCCACGCCTAGCAACGATGAATCCTATCAGGGCGACCAGAACCCGCTCGATAATGGCCGGACACTGGCGAAACTCGGCCCATTGTCGGCTCTCTATCTGGCGGACTCGCTCCCGAGTGAGCCCCACCCGCGTGCCGAGTTCGGACAAGGTTGAGCGGCGGCTACCGTCACAGCCTGTTCTGGCGAGGAGGATGTCGCGTACCCGCGCGGGTAGTGGCCGCGTGATAGCTGCAACTGCGTCCTTAAGAGGACGGTCCTGATTCGTTCGGCCACCTCTCGAGCAAACCTTATCTGCAAGGACCCGGCGCATTGCTGACTCAACGATTTCGGTCTCGGGGTCGTACTCCAACCCAAAGCGCCGGGCCAGGTAACTCGATATCTCCTGTCGGACGGGCGCCACCGGGGCCAGAACCGCCGCAATGGGGAAAACGTAAGCATCGCGTTGCCAAGCGTTGCAGAGAAGGCCGTGGCTCTTCCCGAACTTGACAGCCCCTGCGGGAGGCGCTGTCCAGCGACCCGTGGAACGAAGGACAGTCATGAGGTTCGCGACTTGCCGGGCTGTCAGCCTCGCGACTGCTGCCAAGGCAAGCCTCTGGTTGAGGGCCAGCAGCCATCGGATCAGAGCGCGCTTGGCAATGAACAGTTCTTGCTGCTCTTCGGTCGGGCCCAGGGGGACGAAGCGGTTGTCCGCGGATAGCCGGCGCTCAACGGCGTTCGCGGCACCATCGGATTCTACGAAGACTGCGACTTCTTCTGCCCGGAACGCCCTCTGCCACGTAGCAGCAAGGTTAAGAGCCTCGGTGATATCTCGGCGTTCCGACCTCTCACTGTCGTGTCTCATGCAAGAGCCCTTGCACCACCCTCCGTGTTCCTTTTTCGCAGCGCCCCCAGTTCAAGGACTCCGGAATCAGTTCTTCAGTGGGCACGTATCGTCGCAAGATAACGACCTTCTCCAACCATTTCCTCTTGACGCCGAGGTCGCGGACCAGGTGAGTGTAGAGGCCGTCAATTTGCAGCGAGAGTCCCTCCAGGCGGCTTCGAAACTCGAAGATCAGATTGCCCAGTCGCCAGACTTTGCGTGCCGGCACGAGCTTGCGACTCGTGCGAAGCGACTCGATTGCGGACACCAGAGCACGCATCTCGCCCAGGTAATGTTCGTAAAGGTCTGCGGCTTCTGCCAACACGATTTCCGGGTCACCCTCCATTTGGAGCACACCCTCGATTGACACGAGCGCGCGGAATCGGCCGTTTGCCTCCTCGAACTGGACAAAGGGGAGGTGCCGAGAATTCACTTCTTCCCCCAGGCTGCCATCATGCGGTCTACGAGAATTAGGTCCTTGGTGTCGCCCGGTGCGGCTAGGAATCGCTGGATTGCTGCGCCTATGGCAAATAGGCAGTGCAGCCGCCTCGCGCGGGGCTCTGGACCTATCCTCAAGTAGCAAGGATGCCCACTATTGATCACCACGTTGCTCCCGTCAACCCATGCTAGGTCCACCCGTTCCGGCGCTTCTGCGAAAGCAATCTTGGGCCCCCGTCGCGCGGCACGGCTGATTGGCCGCGCTGTTTGGGCGCCAGTCCCGTCGCGTACCAATGCTTCGCCCGGTCCATCACCGGCGTCAACGGGGCCCGCGCCTTCGCCGCCCTCCCCCTCACCTATGGGGAAAGTGACCTCTGCGCCAGGACTGATAGTTGCACGGACGTGCCCGCCTTCGCTTTCCGTTAGAACGGGCTTCCTGCTGCGAAAGCCAAAGAAATCGCTTAATTCGGGGATATCGTCGAGAAGCTTCTTCAACTCTCTTTCGATCTTGGCTGCCTCGTCACTATCGCTGATCTCCGCGGGCTGTATTCCCAGCTCGCCCAGCCAAGCTTTGAACTCACGCCTAATTGGATCGTATAGCCGCTCAAACTCCCTGTGTTTACGTCCCCGTAGGAAGTCGGTTTTCGACGTCGTCAGGAACTGCACGAACTGTGGGAGCTCGACGACCCCAAAGAGGCGAGGTGTAAGAGCGCCAGGGAATTGATTAAACAAGTCAGCCTTAATGACTTTGCCCCGCGTGCAAAGCAGAACACCGCAAACGTCCGGCGAGATTGGATACTCCGACGCGGCCAGTCCGAGAATCCCGTAGCCGATCCTCTTGCCCGCCCGAGTTGGGTAGAACTCTCTGACATGAGCTAGACCGAGGTTAACGATCACACTTTCAGGCGCTAGTTCCGTCCCATTGACGACAAACACGAGGGAGTTAGAGTACAGGCGCAACTGTTGATAAAGAGAGAGGAATGTGGGATCGAGAAGCGGCAAGTAATGCCGCCTAAGAACCTGGGTAATCGCGTTTGAGGACCAATCGGGAAGGCTCGCGTCGGACCTGAACCTTACCTCAACCCTTGTGCCTATTCCCCGGAGGTTCTCCGGCCGGATGTCTTCCCACACGAGCTTCCTTTTGGATTGCAGATACCAGTTGGATCCGCCGACGAATGACTCGCTGCGAGTTTCGGTGATCACTCTCTGGGCAACATTGAAACTTATCTTCGCTCCGACCCCGGCGAAGCCAATACCGTCGCCACGGGTCTTAAGCCCGACAGCAAAATCATGGTATTCGTCGAACTGTTGCGCGTCCATACCTTCCCCGTTGTCTTGAACAACGAGGACCTTGGTGCCCGGGTCGAAGGCAATCGAGATCCGAGTCGCTCCGGCATCCAACGCGTTCGCAATGAGCTCGATCAACACAACTTCAGGGACCTCGAAGGGATACATCTCAGCGAGGTCGCGGATCAAATTCTGGTAGTTGACACCGCTTTCGTGAACTGCCATGGGCTACCCGCCTTTCGCACCCTCTCCGATGGTAGATCGCGCGTCGGTCGCCACTGCCCTGTCTGCCCGCCGTCCGGTGAGGGCGATAAGCGGGCACTCACACCCTCCGGGTACGCAACCTACTACTGCATTACCCTGGTGGGCTCCTGTTGACCGGATGGTTCAAACGATTCGATGACCCGCGACCAGGCGTCTTCCCAGCGCTGCCGCGAGAAGCTCCGGCGCACCTCGGCGAGTTGCCCCACGCCGACCTGGCCGCGGCGAGCGTAAACTTCCGTCATCGCCCGGGCCATGCTGGCCGCGTCCGGCGCGCACTGGTAGGTGGGTAGATCGGCGAGACCGCCGATATTAGTCGAAACCGTGGCGATGCCGCAGGCCATCGCCTCCAGTGCAGACAATGAGGTCCCCTCCCCCGCCACCGATGGGATGACCACCATTTCTGCGGCAGCGTAAACTGTCGGCATATCAGTGTGCGCGACCGAGCCCCAGAACACCACATCGTCTTGCAGCCCCAGCCGGCGCACCAGCTCGCGCAGCGCCCGCGCGTAGCGCGGCTGGGCCGTCGCACCGACGATCACCAGGCGCGGGTCGGGGTGGGCGCGGTGAAACTGGGCGAAAGCTGTGATGACCAGGTGCACCCCGCGATTGAAGAAGAGATTTCGCGGCACCATGATGGGTCGCAGCGCACGCAGCTGCTGCCATCCTCGGCCCGGCTGGAAGCGCTCGGTGTCAACGCAGTTGGGGATGAACCAGCGGCCCGGCGCGACCTGCTCGAAAAAACGCGTGCCGGGCTTGAGGTCGAGACCCATCTCGCGCAGGAAGTTGGTGTCATTGGCGACGAAGGCGGCGCAGCGGCGGAAAGCGGCGCGCGCGAGGGCCTTCTTGATGCCACTGCGCACAGATCCGGGGCGATCATCCCAGGTCACGCCGTGGGAAATGCCGATGATGCGGCGGCCAGGCGCGAGCGCCATCGCGGCCAGCGCATAGATCGGGTAGTGCGCGATAATCGCGTCCTGGGTCCAGAGCACGGGCGCGCGCGCGATCAGCCCCAGAACGTGGGTCCAGAATTCGGCGGGGAGTCCGCGCAGAGGGTTGCGCGCGGCAACAACCCACGGGGCGGTTTCGCGTGACCTCCGCGCCAGGACCACCTGGGGGTGACCACGCGCTTCCAGGGCGCGGCGCAGGTTCTCGACATAGACGTCGCCGCCGCCGACGAGCGGGAAATATGTATATGTGATGTGAGCAATGCGCATGTGTTTCGTCGTCCGCGATCGGCGGTCCGTTGTCCGCGCGCCTTCCCGCCCTAACGCGAGCCAATCTGCGGGGCGCGGCCAAGGGCGGCGAGCAGCAGCCGATTCACAATGCCCATGGTATAGCCGCAGATATGTGCGGCGTCAACAATTGCCATGGCCACGGGCGCCAGCAGAGCTGCGGCGATTACCGCGCCCCGGCGGCGCGCGCGCCTGAAGACGCGCCGCCAGTACAGGCCCACGAGCACCGCCAGCGCGAACAGCCACCAGGGATGTCGCGCGGCGAGCCAGATGATGATGCCGGCGAGGATTAACTCCGCGTACGCCTTCGCATAATGCTTGAACCACAGGCCCGCCAGCCCGTCGCCGCGCGCGTAACGGAAGAACTGGCGGAAAATGCGCGCCGGACGCCCCTGCGGGCGCCAGCGCACCACCGCCCGCGGCTCAAACTGGAACCTCGCGCCGGAGCGCTTGAGCGCAACATCGAACACGGTGTCCTCGTTGAACGACGTCCACTCCGGGTATCCTCCCACCCGCTCCCACGCCTGGCGCCTGAAGGCGATCGAACGGCTCGACGGCAGAAATGTGGAGGGGTCAACTTCATCGGGGCCGGGCACTACGGCGGCGGCAGCGGCGCGCTCCATCAAGGTTCGCGGCTGCGGCTCGTAGTAGCCCGCCACGACCTCCACCTCGGGCTGCTCGCGCAGCGGCCGCGAGATTATCTCCAGCCACTCCGGGCAGAGCACGCAGCCCGCGTCCACGCAGGCGATGATGGGTTCGTCACACGCCTCGATAGCGGCGTTGCGCCCGCGCGAGCGATTCGCGCCCGGGCTGACGATGACGGCAAGCGGCAGGCGGTTTTCATAGCTGCGCGCGATGTCCGCCGTGCCGTCGGTCGAGCCGCCGTCGGCCACGACCACGCGCTCCGGCTTGCGCGTCTGGGCGACGATGGAGTCCAGGAAGTCGGCGATGCCTTCGGCCTCCTGGAGCACGGTGGTTATGAGGCACACGCCGCTCATGCGCCCAGGCCCCGCTGGCGGTAGAGGTCGAGGTAGAGGGCCGCCACCTGGGCCCATGTCTGCTGGCGGGCATACCCCTCGGCTGCATCTATCATCGCCTTAGTCTTTGAAGGATCGTCCATGTGCCCTTGCAGAGCCAAGGCCAGGCTCTCAGGGTTATCCGCAATAATCATGTTCTGCGCGGCAGGAAAGAGCTCGAGGTAATCGCGCTTGAGGGGATTGTCGTAGAGCGCGCAGGCGAGGCGGCGATAGGCCATCGCCTCCAGGATGCTGAGATAGCCGGAGACGAACGCGAAACGGCACTCATCGAGGAAAAGCGTGACATCGGCGCTCCAGCCGCGCAGGATGACGTTGACGTCAGCCTCGCACGCGAACTCGATGACCTTGTCGCGCAATGGGCCGTCGCCGCAGAGGATAAGGGGGATGTCGTACCCGCGCTGGCGCAAGATGCGCAGGGCCTCAAGGTATGACATGATGCCGGTGTCGGGCGCCAGGCGACCGACGTAAAGCGCAGGGGCATCGGGATCAGGATTGACCGCGCGCGCGGCCGGCGCGTCCACTCCGCCGTAGGACACGAAATCGCACGAGTGCCCGTACCAGCGGCAGATAAACTCGCCCATGCAGATGATTCCGGCGGCGCGCGCCGCCAGCCGACGCCTGAGCCATCGCGCGGTGCGGGGCACCGGATAGCCCTCGTAACCGTGAAAGGTGACGAACAGAGGCGCCTGCGCTGCGGGCCATGCCGGAGCAGCGAAACGCAGGTAAGGGTACAGGTCGTGGCAGTGCACCACATGGGCTTCGCGGAACAGGTCAACCTGGCGGTCGCGGAGGGCCCTGGAAATCCCGCCTGCGAGCCGGCGCACGCGTATCCCGCGCAGGTTCGCCTCCTCGGGCCACTCCCGCTCCCAACGCCTGGTGAGCACGGTGACGCTGTGGCCCATCCTCACCAGCTCCTCGCTGACGCGCAGGACATGCTTCTCCACGCCCCCGAGATGGGGGGCGAAATAGCCGGTGAGCATGAGGATGTTCAATGGCTCACCTCTGCGCTCCCGCGGGGAACGCGCTTGAGCACCATGACCGCCGATTCGCTCGCATAGCCGACAACCAGCGGCACCGCAAGCTTTCCCGGCCCCAGCGCCCGGCTCATCTGCGGATGTCCGAAGCGATAAAGGGGCGACGATACCTCGTCGAATTCGCTCTGCGCGCACTGGAAGACAACCAGGCGCGCAGCCGCGATCGCGCGCAGCGTCTCCGGCCAGGTCGCGCCGGTGGAGACGAAACGCAAATCCGGGCGCAGCATTCCCGCGCGCTGGTAGAAGACGAGCAGCGAGATCGCGCCCGGCGGAGTGATGTACAGGGTTGCGCCCGGATGCAAGTAATTGAAGTTATTGAAGTCACCGAGGGCGTCGAGATAGACCCCGCCCCAGTAGATGGTTTCAAATCCCCGCGCTCGCGCCCCAAGCGGGCCGCCGACGAGCGCGTTGTAATAGGCGAGCTGATGGGGGTGTGTCGCAGTGACGCCAAGCAGGGTCGGCAGCAGCAGCACGAACGCCAGCGCCGCGGCCAATCCCCGACCGAGATGCGCCCGCTCACCCCACTGCCACCGAGCGAAACCGGAGCGCAACGCGCCGGTGACCAGCCCAAGGCCCGCGCCCGCGAGGCCAGCGATAAAGGGGAACGCGGGCAGGAAAAGACGCACGCCGTTATACTTGGGGGCAAACGGTAATGAGGAAAACAGAAGCGATACCCCGGCGCCGATGGCGAGCAAGAGCGCGATTGCCTGGCGCTGCTCCTGCTGCGGCGTCCGGGCCCCTGCCAGGTTAACCAACCCGAAGAGAGAGAGAAGTAAGACAGGCGTCGGCGTGGTGATCGCAGTGAGCACCCAAGGATAATGCCAGGGCGCGTAATGATACATTTTGCCCAGATAAAAGACATCCACCGGATAATGGCGCAAATGAAAGGCCAGGTAATCGGCGAGGCGCTCCAACGGGGAGTGCCACAGCCAGGGCCATCCGATGAAGAAGACCGCGGGGCCGATGACGAACAGGGCGAGCGCGGCCTTGGGCAGCGCGTGGCGAGCGCAGAGCAGGGCCCAGGCGATGACCATGATCGGCAGGAAGAAGGCGTTGAGCTTGGTCAGCAGCGCTAAGCCGAATGCCACACCCGCGATCGCGGCCCAGCGGAAGGAATCATGCTCCGCCAGACGCAGGAAGGCGATAATCGTGAGCAGGCTCAACGCGGCGATGGGGGCGTCGAGGGCGGCATAATGTGCGTGGGCGAAGGGGCGCGGCATGAGCAGCAGCGAGAGGGCGGCGAAGAGGCCGGCGATTCGCCCCCACGACGGCGCGCACAGCAAAAACAGGCCCGTCACGGCGACGGCGAAGAGCAAGATGCTGGGCAGCCGCATTGCGGCCCATTCGCCCAGAATTGGCGTCAGCCAGCGCTGGCCGAGGCCGGAGACAACTTTGACCAGCGGGGGCTGCTGGTCCTTGCCGGCGTACCAGGCGGTATCGAGCACTTTTGCGGAGAACGGCGTTACGATGTCACCCGCGCGAATGCTTGACCACAGGTCGGAGAACCATTGGGCGTGTCGTTGACCGAGGCCGAGATACACCGGCTCATCATAAGTTATGCCGTAATGCGCCGCCGTCCCCGCCAACAGCGCGAAGGAGATGATGAAGAGCACCGCCGCAATGACCTGGTTCTGACGGATTTGCGACATGGCTAGCTTCTCTTTCGGCATCAGCGCGGGGCGCGCGGCCGCCGGCCGCCGACCATCCCGGCCGCAAACATCGCCGCCAGCGCCGCCGCGGCGACGAGGCCGCCGAACAGCCCGAGGCGAAACGCGGTCGGCTCGTAACGCCATGTCACTGCGTGCTTGCCGGCCGGCACCGCGACGGCGCGAAATACGTAATTGGCGGTGACATGCGGCGTCGGTTTGCCGTCAATCTCCGCCCGCCATCCAGCATAGTTCGGGTCGGACAATACCAGAACCTGCGGCGCGGGGGCGGTGCAGCTCACCTTGACTTCATCAATGCCATCTGCGACGACCTCCGCCGCGCCCGGCCCGGCGCCGGGGCGGGGTCGAATTCCGGGGTCGGCGTCCAGAATCGGCGACGCAAGCAGCCTGCGGTCACCGGCGGCGACGGCCCGCAGCGCTTCCTCGTCCGGCGCGATGCGCCAGTCCGAGACCAATCGCGCGCGCGCCGCGTCCGTGCGCCTGCGATATACCAGGGCATCGCGATCCAGCACCAGCTCCCAGCCCGGCCGCTCGATGGGACGGGTCGCGACGAGGTAACGCACCCCCAGCAGGTCGAGCCCGGGCGAATCCAGATCGCGCCAGTCGAAGGTCGGCGCGCCGAATTGGATCGCATTGATGAAGCGGTAATAGCGGTCCCACCACAGCGAATCTGAACCCTGGATATCGCGCAGCGAATAGGCCATCGGCGTGTTGGGGGGCATCCAGTCCAGGAAACTGGCGCCGACGGTGAGGATGCGTCCTGCGCCAGATTGCTCGCGCAAGTATGTGGTCGAGGCGGTCTCGAAGTAAGCCATGCGCGCGTCGGTCACCGGGTTGAAGCGCAGCCAGGCCACGAAAAGATCGGCGCAAATCAGGGCGAGGCAGATTGCGGCGAAGAGCGCCGGCCGCAGCCTCCCGCGGGCCACGACTACGGCCCAGCTCGCGGCCAGCAGCGCGAGGAAGATCGCGACCTGGATCAGGAGGTAGCGCGGAAATGAGGCGATCGGCTCTATGCCGGTCTGGCCGAGAGCGATGATCTGCGGCTGGAAAAGGGCGAAGTCGGCGATCACGAAGCACAGCGCGATGATGGTGAAGAGCCCGGCTGCCGGCGCGGCGCGAGCGCGCGGCTCGCGCGCCAGGCGATCGAGGCCGAGCGCGGTCAGACCGGTGATGGCGAAGGCGGCAAGGTACATGATGCGCGCCACCCCGGCAAGCTGCTTAAAGCCTGGAACGACATAGAATAGAACAAGATAAAGCGGCGTGCCCAGTGCCAGCAGCAGCGAGATAATCGCGAGCCCAATCAGGTACTTCGCCAACGGGCGCCGCCACTCGAGTGCACCGAAAAACGCTAGAACCAGCGACAGCACGCCCACGTAGCCGCTGGTCTCGAAGAAATTGATGTCCGGGCGGCCGACGAGGCTGCCCCAGTAGTTATAGTCGTGGGGCGTGCCGAAAAACTTCGGGACGAAGTAGATGATGAGGTGGGTGAAAGGAAGCGCAGTGTTCTCAATCGCGGCCGGCGAGGCGAGCGGACGGTGGCTGAGGGGCGCGAGCTCCATGGTCGGCAGGAGCTGCCCGGCTGCGAGAAGCAGGCCGAGAGCGAACGCGACGGCGGCGCGGCCCAATGGCTCCCAACGGGGCCACGGGTGCGCGTCTTCCTCTGCCGCCGTCCAGATGGTGCGCGCGAGGGCATAGAGGAAGAAAGCGAAGACGACATAGGCGGCGACTTGCAGGTGCCCGCCGAGGAATTGGATGCCGACGATGAGCGCAGTCAAAGCGGTCAAAGTCAAGCTGCGGCGGCGCAGGCTGAGCTCGAATGAGGCCAGCAGCAGCGGCAGCCAGATAGCGACCCACAGGCCGATGGCCGGATACTCGAGCCAGGCGATGAAGTAACCGTTGAGCATGTAAGCCGCCGAGGCGGCAACCGCGGGCCACTTAGCGATGCCCCAGACGCGCAGAAACAAGAACATGAAGCAGCCGGCAAGAGCGAGGTGCAGGGCGGCGGTGTAAGTGAACCCGAGCGCGATGGGCATGATGAGGAAGAGCAAGTTCGGGGGATAGAATATGGCGGATTGCAGATTGGCGAGGAAAGGGGTGCCGGAGAAAGCATAAGGATTCCACAGCGGGATGATGCCGTGCTTGAGGCTTGCCACCGCGAACAGCCGCCAGGGGAGATACTGCTGCACCGGGTCGAGCATCGGCGTCTGGACGCGAGCGAATTCGGCAAAGCCATGGGCATAGTGTTTCCACGGCGACATCAGCAGCAGCATGTCGAGCGGCGCGAGGGCCTTGCCGGTGAAAATGGCGCGGCCGCAGAACGCGACGGCGATGGCAACCAAGAGCGCGTACGGCCAGGCGCGGCTCGCCAGGCCCGAAGCGGGTGTTGGCGGCGCACTGCTGGATGATGTATTGTCACGCGGTCGCATCGCGCATCATTCTCTCACAGAACGACCAACAGCGCCAGGCAACCCTGGAAGGCGTAGATTTGCGCCAACTGTGCGGCGAGAATGATAGCCAGGGCCAGGTGGGGCCGCTGGCGCGAGGTGATGTATGCGGCCGCAGCCGTCGCTGCCGGCGGCATCAGAAACATCCAGATCCGCCCCACCTCGGCGCGCACCACCCCGGAGAGGTCGAGAGCCACCAGGGTTGCTGCCAGCGCCCACAGCAGCGGTGTCAGGGCTTCTCGATGGCCCCGCGCCGCTGCTGCTGTTTCAACCCACATCTGCCGCAGCAGCCATAAGCCAAGCCCGGCGCCCAGGAACATCCAGAAGTCGAAGAGATTCCAGCCCAGCCAGCGCCAGTAGGTGCGGGCGAAGGCGCGCGTGGTGACCTCGCGGTGGGCGCCGAGGGCGGAGTGCATAATCGCCGGGAAGTTGATGCCTAGCGCCAGGTAAGCAACCGCAAGCACACCGAGCGCCCCGCCGATCCAAGCAGCCGCGACCCTGGGCCACGCGCCCGCCCATCGTTGATCCCGCGCGCCGAAGCGCCCGATCAGCGCCCACGCAACCAGCACGGGCGCAATGGCGAGCATCGCGAGGCTGGTTAGCATGCAAATCGCCCACATCGCTCCCGCCGCCGCCCCCCACGCCGCGCTGCGGCGCGACCACGCGAGATGGAACAGGTACAAGGCGACCGCCGCTTCAAGCGTAACGAGTTGGAGAATGGAAGGGGTGAAGAGGATCAGGCTGGGCAGCGCGGCGGTCAGCGCCCCGGCGCAAACCGCCGCAGCTCCGCCCCAGCGGTCACGCGCCAGAAGGAAGATTGGCACAATGCTTGCACACCCGAGCAAACCCAGCAGCCACGCCGAGAGGATGGCGGCGACGGTTTCGGGGGCGGTTACCGGGCGTCCATATAAGCGAGCATAGGCGCCCGCCACGTCGGCGGGAGCAAGGCCGGTTGCCGCAGCGACGAGGATCGCGCCCATGGTCTGCACCGCGGGCGATCGCTCCACGGTCTGCCGCACCGACCAGAAGAAGACGATCGGACCCGGGGGATAGGTCTGTGCGTGCTGACTGAAGGTGCGCATGCGGTTCGCGTAATCGCCCAGGAACTCACGCATATCCCTGATTTTCCCTGCCTCGGTGAAATAGGTCGTCGCCACCGGGCTCAGGATTACCGCGCCGGCGCGCACCGTCGAGGCCGGCGCAATGGCGAGGGTCGAAAGTTGAAGCATAAATGCAAGCAGCACCAGCGGCAGGGCCCATATCGCCGCCGCCTTTGCGCCGCGCCGCACGCGCCGCAGCAGCCACAGGCTGAAAGCAATCAATGCAATCGAAGGCGGGAGCGGCATCCACCAGCGGGGGAACTCTATGACCCGCCGCGGCCACTGCCATTCACCCGGCACACCCCACGGCCAGTGGGCCGCCAGAAGCCCGGCAACGACCGCGGCAATCACCGTCAGCGCGTAGAATATGATTTCCCGGGCGCGCATTACCTGCTCCGCTCCGGCGTCAGCCGAAAGAGCGCCGCCTGCGGTCTCCCGAACACCGGCTCGAAGTCCGCAGAAGTTGCAGGATTGAAGGGGCCCAGCGCTGCCTCGTTGGGTGTGTAGAGCACGTAGGTCAGGCGATTCATCTCCATGAACTCACGGCGCTGCCGTGCACGTGGCCGCTCCGAGAAGAACCACCGCACCTGGGCGAGCTTGTCGGGGTAATGCAGCGTCTCCGCCCAATGGCCGATGAAGACCTTATTGCCGGCGACGCCGGGGAGGTAGCTGCCCTCCAGCGGCATGCACAGCACCGCATCCTCCATCGCGCTGTTCGCCCGCAGCCAGGTCATGGCGTCCACTGCATCCGAGCGCAGATAGAGGGGCGGCATCAGCACGCTGAGGTAAGCGGAGTTGTTGGTCATCAGGTCGCGCAGACTGCGCGCCACGAAGAAGACGTTTGACGGCGCACTGGCTGCCACCAGCAATACGCCAAGCGCCGCCGCGGCGCCCCTGCGCGGCGCAGCCCATCCGCCAATACACGACGCCGCCAGCAGGCTCAATGGGATATGCAAGCCCTCGGCCAGCTTGCGCTGGAACGAAAACGGCGCCAGGAACACCAGGGCGAGCGTCATCGCCGCCCACAGGATCATCAGGGCCTGCGGCTCGGCGCGCCGGCGCAGGGCGACCGCCGCGCCCGGGATCGCCATCAAGAATACCAGGCCATAGCCCATGATGAAATAGATGGGCGGCGGCGTAAGCGTCAGCGTCAGCGCTTTCTCGCGGAATACCGGATCGGCCTGAAACAGCCAGTACTGGTAGATGACGAACGGCGCAGACATGATTGCGATGAGCGCCGCGAAGAGCATCTCGCGGGCTGGCAAGCGGCGGCGGATAATCGCAACCGCAATGACGTACCCGGCCAAGGTGAGCCATATGGTAATGACGTTATAGGTGTGAATGTTGCCGAGGATGAACCCCGCCGCTCCGGCGAGCAGCGCGAGCTTCCACGAGCCGACGCGCAAGGCGACGATGTACGCGGTCCACACAACGACCATGAGCCACATGGAAGAACAGAACAGGGGGTTGAGAAGCAGGCTCAGGAATGTTATCGCCTCGGGCATGACGAGGCCGGGGCCGAAGTCAACCGGGTGCACGCCGGCCGTCGGATTGGCGAGAGCGTAAAGCCACCCGAAGCCTGATGAGAAGGCGACAAACGCCCACGCCAGACGGCGCGTCAAGCGATCGTCGGAAAGCTGCGCCGCGAGCACATAGACGCCGACGAGCAGCAGCATCCCGCCGATTACCCGCGCGATATGGTAGGCCCAGATGAGCGGGACCTGCGCCAGCCTCGCTGTGACCCCAAGCGCCAAGAAGAAGCCGTGAAAGAGCCGCGCCGGCTGCGGCTCGGTCGTGAAGGGGTCGAAGAAGAGCAGGCGCCCGCGCTCGGCCTGGCGCATCCAGCCAAGATAGACATTGTGCTCGTCAGGGTTGGCGAGCAGGCCCATATACCTGAATCCCGGCGGCGTGATGTACCAGCCGAAGAGATACGGGATGCAGGTCACAGCCATGACGGCAAGCGAGAGAAGGATGACCCAGCGCCATTCAGGGGCGCTCAGCGCTCCGACGCGGGGGCATGGCTCGGGCGATCGGTTCATTCGCAGCGGCCCCGGAGCCGAGCTGAGCGGGGAGTGTGCGGCGCAGCCGCCATCAGTGGTACACCTCGATTCGCGGCCAGGTATAAAGCCAATCAGGGGGGCACGCAAGCTTGTCGGGCCGCAGCGCCGGCAGCGGCGGCGGGGGCTCGAATACCTCCGCGCGCCGATCGTGCTTACGGAGCGCATCCATGAGGCGGACCGCCTCCGGCTGCTCCAGCCGCAGCAAATCGGCGTACTCCGCATCGCTGACGATGAAGCAGCCCGGGCGCTCTCGCTTCAGTGCCGCGGCATCCCAGCCGATGACGATGACGCGGTGCGGCGGATGCTCCCGCTGCCATTTATGGAATTCGGCGAGGGTGCGCTGGCCGCCATTGAATGGAGTAATGGGCGGCGTGAAATACCACGGCACGGAGGCGAGGCCGATCTTGGTCGAGGGCTTGACCTGCGAGGCCAGCCACTGCGCCGCCCGGTTGCGCACATCGGGCGCCATCATGATCCCAACCATCTGTACGGAGTACCATCCGGTGACCGCCAGGCACCCGGCGCCCAGCAATACGGGCGCGATCATCGCGGGCCATTTTCCGAGCCTGGGCGCACTCGCCTCACGCAGCCGCTCCAGCGCATAGATCGCCGACACCGCGAGCACCGGCAGCAGCGGCATTATGTAACGAAGAAATCTCTCTTTGCCCGCGCCAACCAGAGCGAAATATGGCAGGGCAAAGCTGAAGAGCACCAGCGCCACCGGGCCCCCGCGCTGTATCAGCAGGGCCGCGCCGATTAGCCCCAAGGCGAGGGCGGCGTATCCCATCGCGGCCGGCAGCGATCGCAGCAAGTGGTAGATCCACCCGGGCCCGGTGTCAACGAATGCGAAGGTGCCGCCCACGCGCATATGCTCCATCTCGAAGCGGACATCGCGCACCAGGTCGGGGTTGATGCGGAATCCCTGTTGGGTCATCACCAGCAGATAGGGCGTCACCGCGAGAAAAGCGAGGGCAGCGACGATGATGCCGGCGATGGGGTAAAGAATTGACGGCGCATAACCGTCTTTGTCCCGGGCGTAGAAATGAGCCGCCAGGAATGGTATCAGCGCCAGGCCGACCGTGTACTTCGTCGCCGCGGCCAGGCCCAGCACCAAACCGGCGAGCAGATACCAGGCCAGCTCCGCGCGCCCGAAGAATCGCAGCAAGATGACGAAAAGCAGTGCCAGCAGAAAGGTCGCGGGGACGTCCACGGTCGCGTAGTGAGAATGCACCACGTGCCCCGGCAGGATTGCCATAAGCAGCGCCGCGCCCAACCCAAGGGCCAGACCGCCCTGGCTGCGGCCGATGAGATACACCAAGTAGACCGTGGCGGTGCCCATGAGGGCGGTCAAAGCGCGGGCGAGCCAGTGCAGTTCGGCCCATCCGCCCTCGGGCAGCGGGATAAGGCCCATGACCGCGCCGGCCTTGGCGCAGACGGCGAGAAGATAGATGTAGCAGGTGCCATAGTTGTAGAAATGGGGATCCCAGTCGCCGCTGACCAGCATGTACCACGCCGAGCCGACCAGGGGCGCTTCGTCGGGATGGTAGGAGAACATATGGCTATGGTCGGGCAGCCCCCAGCCCAACCCGGCGAGGCGCAAGCCGAGCGCCAGGAGCATGATGGCTGCGAGGCCGACTCTCTCGATGCGCTTGACTTGATAGGGCTTCATAGACCCCTCGCCGGCCTCACGTCACGAGCGCGGTCGTGCGCGTCCGCCAAGACTGGCGCCCACCGCGGCCATAGCCGCCGCGGCCGCAATCAGCGTGGCGAAGAGGCCCAGCCGAAAGGAGCATGGCTCGAATCGCATCTCCACATCATGCGCTCCGTCGCTCACCCATACTGCCCGGAACGCTCCGTTGGCGATATAGATCCTCGCCGGCTGGTGGTCAACCCAGGCGCGCCAGCCAGGGTAGTACGCATCGCTCAGGACGAGGAAGCCAGGTCCCCGGCTCACCTTTATCCAGACCCAGTTCGAACTGTCGCCCTGGATTTCGGAATAGCGCGCCGGGCCCCGCCCCCCGGCGCCCGACGGCGGCAGCTTCTCCGAGGTTTCGATCACCGCTTCGCCCCGGCTCACCTGTGCTAGCTGCCCCAGCGAGCCGGCAAGATCTTGCGCAATTACGATCTTGCCCGGGACATAGGCTCGCGGCATAGACTTCTCGACCCGGTACACATTCACCTCCCCCGCCCGCTCCCGCGCCAGCCCCGGGGCGTCGAGCGCCCGCTGTGACAACACATAGTTCACTCCGAGCACCGGCAGCAGAGATACGTCGGGGAAGGCGCCAAGCAGCATGTTGCCATTGGCGGCGGGGCTGGGGTCGCGCCCTTCAACCGCCGCGAGCACCGACCGATACCGGGCAAGGTAAAGCGAATCATAGCCCTGCACATCGCGCAGCCCGTAGATCATCGCCGAGTTGGGGGGCAGCACTGCGCGGGGGAACTTGACGAGGCCCCATGACTGATAGAGGGGCATGATGCGGCTGCCGGGTGCGTGCTCCCTTAGGTAGCTCGTCAGCTCCGTTAGGTAACTGGTCAGCTCCGTCTCCGGATAGATGCGATTGGGCGGCGCAGTGAGGTGGGATCTCATTCCGAATGAGAAGAGATCGGCGACCGTCGCGGCGAGCAGCAACCCCAGAGCCACCCGACCCGCTGACGCCGTAGGCCGGCGGCTGGCGACCCAGTAGGCGACACTCCCTGCCGGCAGGACGACGAGCAACATGGCGATATTGATCGCCGGCGCGCTGAGCAGGGAGATCCAGGGAACCCCGAAGGTCCTGGGCAAGACGATGATGAAGAGGCCGGCGGCGCTCGCGATGGCGATGGCGGCGATTGCCAGGTGGCGCGCAAAACGTCGCGCGGTGGCCGAATCCTTGAGTGCCCCGGCCGCGGCATCGGCGCCCATGCCGGCCAGAAAAGCCATCGCCGCGGAGTAGATGAGGAACATGCGAGCGGGGCCACCGGTGCTGCTGAAGCCGGGTACCAGGTAGAACAGGATGAGGTTTATCGGAGTGCCCAGGGCAGCGAGCAGCGCCAATGCCGCCACCGCCGCAAAAAAGAAAGCGTCCCGGTCACGCCTCCAGATAACGCCGAGCACCGCCAGGGCCAGCGGCAGCAGCCCTACGTATCCGGCATACTCCGCGAAATTCCCGCGGCCAAAATAGGTGCCATAGATCGGATTGCCCATGAACTCAGGCAGGAGCAGGGTGACGAGCTGCTGCCAGGGCATCGCAAAGCGCAGGTAAGAGGCATAGCCCTGGGCGCTGGCCGCGGTCGCGCGGTGACTCAACGGCAGAAGCTCGGCGGCAGGTAGAAGCTGCACCGCGCCCCAGAGCAGGCAGACCACGGCGGCCGCTGCGCCGGCGAGCAGGCCCCGGCCGGCTCGCCGCGGCAGCGCCTCAGAGGCGGTAGCCGCGCGGAAAATGAAGTAGAGCGCAGCCAAACCCGAAACATAGAGGAAAATCTGCGGGTGACCTGCGAGCAGGGCGGTGCCGAGCGCAAAGGCGAGGCCGATGACGTAGCCTGGTCGGCGTGTCGCAAAGTAACGCGCGATGAAGAAAAGCGCCAGCGGCAGCCATACCGCGGTGTTGATGACAGTCGGCAGATGAATCCACGCGGCGTAGAAGGCGCTGAAGGCGAACGTGATCCCGCCGAAAGTGGCGCCGAAGCGCCCGCTGCTGACGGCGCGCAGAAAGAGGTAGGTGAAGAGTCCGGCAAGCAGCAAGTGCAGCGCAGCCGAGACCGCGAACGCGCGCGCCGGGTCCATCAGGTAGAAAACCACGTTGAGCGGATAGAAGACAGCCGACTGGCTGTTTGCGACAAAGGGCGTGCCGCAAAACTGATGGGGGTTCCACAGCGGGATCACACCGCGAGCGAGGCTGTCGTGGGCGAAGGCGCGCCACGGGTGGTATTGCGCCATCGAGTCCCAGAGGAGCGCGTTCCAATGATCTTGCGAAGCCGGCGGGGCCTGGGCCTGCCACGGCTGAAAGTGGGATAGATATGCGGCGGGCAGCAGAACCTCGCCGGTGAACCAGACGCGGCCGAGGAATAGAACCGCCAGCACCGCGATCAACAGCGGCCCGGCAATGCGCCGGGGCAGCGATTCGGGCGCGGGCGTCCTCAGCTCCTGGCCACGAAGACCACGCCGACGCAAATCAGCACCACCCCCAAGGAGCGCACGAGCGTGATTCTGTCCTGGAAGAAGACCCACGACAGGAAGAGAACGATGACGTACGTGATGGAAATCAGGGGATAAACGTAGCTCAACTCCTTGGCTTGCTTGAGCACCATGAGCCAGAAGAAAGACGAAATCAGGTAGAGGGCGAAGCCGAGGAACACCCAGGGCGTGAACACCGCCTTGACCAGCCCCAGCACAAGCGTCACGCCGGGGCCGCCAAGGGGGCCAACCAGGTTCATGCCGTGCTTCATGGCGATCTGGCCGAAGCTGGCCAGCACCACTGCGATGAGCACCAACAAGAGAATAGGCAACGAATGACGCTCCTTTCGCCCTTAGAGCGTGTGTGAAAACGCCTGTCACCTTCGCTGTCATTCCGAGCGAAGCGAGGAATCTTCCCTCACGAGACCCTTCGCTGACGCTCAGGGTGACAGTGAGCCGAGGCTTCTCACACACGCCCTTAGCTATCTGATAATCCGCGCGCGCTGAAACGGGAAGAGAACCAGTATTGCTCTGCCGCGCACCGAGGACAATGGTATCGGCCCCCACATGCGGCTATCCTCGCTTGAATCCCGGTTATCACCGAGCACGTATATGCTGTCATGCGCCACCCATACCGGGGCATCGAATCCGCCCCTCCACTTGGACACGTAGGGCTCCCGCAGCCGCCCGCCGTCCACGAAAACATGGTCCCCCGACATCCAAACCCACTCCCCGGGCAAGCCCACCACGCGCTTGATGAGCACATCCTTGCCCGACGGAGCACGAAAGGTTATGACATCAAAACGCCGGGGCGCCTTGCGGCCACGGCCCAGCTTCGAGATCAAGATGTAGTCGCCGGACCTGAGGCCGGGAAGCATCGAGTTACCATCGACGATGTCGGATTCGAGCACGTAAAGGCGCAGCAGCACTGCCACCGCAACGGCAAGCACGACAATGGCCGCCGGCGCCATGCGTCGCGGCGACCGCGGCCCCACGCCCTCGCGCTCCCGGCCCATTTCCGGGGTGACTAGCTCTTCCTTGTTCGTCATCGCCAGCGATTCGCCCTCTTCCATAGTCAGCCCTCTCTACGCAGGCGCACGATGAACATGCCATCGGTGTCGTGCAGATGTGGCATCAGACTGAGCGCCTTACCATCCCCGACCAACGCCGACTCCGGCACCCCGGACACTATACCGCCGCAATCCTCGACGCGCAAGCCGCCCCGCGCCGCCACCGCAGACACGACATCATCACGCTCCTCCGGCTCGAGGCTGCACACGCTGTACACTACGAGCCCGCCGGGCCGAACCAGACTCCGCGCTTTCGCCAGCAGCTCGCGCTGGAGCGCCGCCAACTGCGGGATCTGCGCCGCCACCTTGCGCCAGCGACTGTCCACTCGCCGTCGCAAGGCGCCGGTTCCCGAGCAAGGCGCATCCACCAGGCACAAATCGTAACCGCCGGCGGGCTCAAGCGCCCGGGCGTCGGCCGCAAGCGTTTCAATGATGGTGATGCCCAGGCGTGCGCACTCCTGGCTCAACCTCGCAAGCTTCGGCCCCTGCCGGTCCACGGCGAGGAGGTGGCCCTGATTGTCCATCAACTCCGCCATGTGGGTCGCTTTACCGCCCACGCCGGCGCACATATCCAGCGCCCGCCCTGCCCGCGGCGGCTGTGCCACCAGGCCGACCAGGATAGAGCCATCGCCTTGAACTGTGAACAGGCCCTTGCCATAGGCTGAGGCGCGAGCCGGGTTGCCGCCGGAGGTCAGCCGCAGGGCGCCCGCCGCCACCGGGGAGGGGGTCACAACCATACCCTCGGCGGCCAGGAGTTCCGCGAGCTCCCGGGCATTGGTGCGCAGGCGGTTGGGCCGCAGGCAGACAGGGGCCGGACGGTTGTTGGCCTCGCAGATGGCTTCGGTGGCGGCGCGACCATAATTGGCAATCCAGCGCTCCACCAGCCAGCGAGGGTGGCTGTGTGCGACGGAGATATAGCCCGCCTCATCAGCACTGTGGTCGGGCAGAGGCGGCTCACCGCTGTCGGCCAAGCGGCGCAGGACCGCGTTGACAAGGCCCGCGGTTCCACGGTGGCCGCGAGTGCGCGCCATGCGCACGGCCTCGTCGCAAGCCGCGCGCGCAGGTATCGCATTCATGAAGAGAATCTGGTAGGCGCCCAGGCGCAGGATGGTGCGAATTGCCGGGGTCAGGGAATAGAGGCCGCGCCTCAGATGGTGCGTGAGCGCGTAGTCCAGCCGGCCGCGCCAGCGAAGTGTGCCGTCAACCAAAGCGGTGGCAAGCGCGCGATCGCGCTCCGGCAGGGCGGCCGCGGACAGCGCTTGGTCGAGGGCCGAACTGGCGAACGCGCCGCGTTCCACGCGCAGAAGCACGCGAAGAGCGATGGCCCGCGCAGGAGCGGGGCCGCGCTGAGGTGCGCCGGCGCCGCCGGGCCCGAACATGCCGCGCCTAATCCCTCTCGCTGCGCAGGATGAGAAGCCTGATGAGCGTCAGCACCGCCACTGCAACGGCCGCGACATAGGTCAGGGCCGCGGCGCCGAGCACGCGCTTCACGCTTGCGAACTCCTCCCGGGACACATACCCGCCGCCTTGCAGCAGGGCGAGCGCGCGCCGGCTGGCGTCATATTCCACCGGCAGGGTGATGAGCGTGAACACGACCGCGGCGATGTAGAGCAGGATCCCGACATCCATAAGCACGCCCAGCCCGCGGCCATGGCCGGCGCTGAAGATGAGCCCAATGAAGAACAGGGGGAGGGCGAGGGTGGAGCCAAACTGAGCCAGAGGAACGAGTGCAGAGCGCACCGCGAGGCCCGAATAGCCCGTCGCCCGCTGGAGGGCGTGGCCAGTTTCGTGGGCCGCGACGCCAATGGCGGCGATGGAGTTGCTGGCGTAAACCGGCTCAGACAGGCGCAGCACGTTCCGGGCGGGGTCATAATGGTCGCTCAACTGACCCGGTATCATCTCGACCGCCACCGCGCCCAGGGCTACGGCGGCTTGTCGGCCACCCGCGCGCTCGGTCTCCGCCGCGACCTCGGCTTGCCGCAGCAACTGGCGCGCTATCTCGGCCCCGGTATAGCCCGCCGACGCGGGTACCCGGGAGTAGCGGCTGAAGGTGGACCTCACCCGATGCTGGGCCCAGAGGGCGAAGACAAGCGCCGGCAGCACCAGCCACCAGGTCCAGTCAAAGTAGAGAAACGGCATCTCCTAACCTCACGCCTGGTGAGCGCCGGGCGCCACATGCGAGCATCTGCTTTGACGCCAAGGGGCAGCCCGGCGACGACCCAGGCTGCCTATCCTTGAATCACTCGCTCACGCGGGGCTACCATATTCCGTACCCGCCGCCGACGACCGGAAGACTTGGCACACGTCACGCGGCGGCGAGCAGCTCGTTGGCTTTGTCCACGGCGCTGGCGGCGTCGGGCGCGTAGCCGTCGGCGCCGATCTCGTCGGCATAGCTCTGGGTGACGGGGGCGCCGCCGATCATGACCTTGACCCGGTTGCGCACCTTCGCCTCGTTGAGCGCCTTAATGGTATCGGCCATGCCGGGCATGGTGGTGGTGAGCAACGCGGAGAGGGCGACGATCTGCGCCTTCTTCTCCTTGATCGCCTCGATGAATTGCTCGGGCTTGACATCTACGCCCAAGTCGTTGACCTCGTAGCCCGCCCCCTCCAGCATCATGGCGACCAGGTTCTTGCCGATGTCGTGGAGATCGCCTTTGACGGTGCCAATGGCCACCCGGCCCACGGGCTCGATGCCATGCTCTGCGATCAGCGGCCGCAGCAGATCGAGGCTGGCGTGCATGGCACGCGCCGCGATGAGCACCTCGGGCACGTAGAACTCGTTGTTCTTGAATTTCTCCCCAACCACGGACATGCCGGCGATCAGACCCTCGTTGATGAGTCTCTGCGGGTCCACCTTGTCCGCGAGCGCCCGCTCCGTCAGCGCCCTTGCCCGGTCTCGATTTCCGTTGATGATGGCCTCCGCCAGTTCTTTTATATCCATTGGCTACCTCCTGTGTGCCTGAGCGAAACAGTGGTTTCTGCGCTGCCCCCGGATTCACCTTCCGCTTGCTTTGCTTTCCCCCGGAATCAGCGCTGACAGGGTCATGGCGTCAGCGAAGCGCAGGTGGAAGTCCGGCTTGCGCGACAGCTCAACATACTCCACGCGATGCGCAACCTGTTCGGCGCGCTCGCGCATCGAACGCGCCGCCAGCGCCAGCTTGGCGCCAGCGCCAGCGGCATTGCCGATAGATCGGATGCGCTCCAGCGGCAGCGCCGGGATCAACCCCACCGCGACCGCGCTCTCACGTTTGACGTAGCTGCCAAAGGCGCCAGCGAGCAAGAGTTCCTCGACCTCAGACGCTTCGGCCCCGATCTCCTCCAGCAGTAGGTCCACCCCCGTGTACAATGCGCCTTTGGCGAGCTGGAACTGGCGCACATCGCGCGCGGTAATGGTGAGCGGTTCGCCGTCCGGGGTTTCATGCGGCCAGGCGATGACGAATTGCGGGCGCTCTTCGTCACCGCGCAAGCGGCGGGCGATCCCAGGGGGCAGTTCGTGGGCGCGCGCGGGGGGCAGCATGCGTCCGGTCTCGTCCACCACCCCGAGGCGGCGCAGCTCAGCGACGGCGTCAATCAAGCCCGAACCACAGATGCCAGAGGCGCTGGCGCCGTTGATGGTGGTGAATGAGACATCTTCGGCGATGCTTACCCCATCAATCGCCCCCGAGGTCGCACGCATCCCGCGCGAGATGGTGGCGCCCTCAAAGGCGGGGCCGGCGGCGGTGGAGCAGGCGATGATCCTGCCGCCGGCGGCGACCACCACTTCGCCATTGGTGCCGATATCTATGGCGACGCGCAGGGCGTCGCCGCGGTCCAGCTCCGCGGCCAAAATCACGGCAACGGTGTCGGCGCCCACGAAACCGGCGATATTGGGCAGGACATAACAGCGGCCCGCCGGATTCACGTCCAGCCCCAGGTCGGCAGCGAGCAGGCGCTGGGCGGAGGTCACGGTGGCGACGTAGGGCAGCACCGCCAGGTTATCCGGCGGCAGCCCGAGCAGCAGGTGGTGCATGCACGTGTTGCCGACCAAGGTCAGGTCGTAGATCTGGTTTTTTTCGATCCCGGCGGCGCGGCAGCATTGGGCGATGATCCCGTTGACGACGCCGACGACGTCCCGGCGCAGCAGCTCCAGGCCAGCGGGATGCTCGGAGGCGAACTGGATGCGGGTGACGACGTCCTCGCCGTGGGCGACCTGGGCGTTGGTATCGGAGGCGACCGCGGCCTGGCGGCCAGTGGCGAGATCAATCAGATAGCCGACGACGGTGGTGGTGCCGATGTCGAACGCCATGCCGTAAACGGAGCCGCCGCGGTCGCCCGGCTCGACGGCGATCAACTCGTCGTCGGCGAACACCGTGGTGACGTGCCAGCCGGCGCCGCGCATAATTGATGCCAGCTCGCGCAGCAAGGGTAGAGCGCAGGCGGCGCGGGGCCGGCCGGCGGCGTCCAGCACGCGCTCGAGATCACCGCGCTGGTCGTCCAGCGACGGCACGGGAACCTCAACGTAGGACTTGGTTACCGCAGGATCGAGCACCAGCTCCCGCGCGATACCCTCGACCAGGATGCTTTGCTCCACCCGGCGCGACTGCGGAGGCACATAGACGCTGACATCGCTCTCAGGTCGGGCGCGGCACGCGAGGCGAAAACCGGCGCGCAAAAGGTCATCGCCGAGCAGTTCGATCTCCTCAGGGGTGGGGGTCGGCGCGGGGCCGAGCAACTTCACCCGACACTTGCCGCAGAGCCCTTCGCCGCCGCACGGGGTTTCGAGGCCGATGCCGGCCGCGGCGGCGGCGTCGGCGACGGAGACGCCGGCGGGCACGCGGGCCCGGCGCTTGTCGGGCAAAAACTCTATCTCGAGCTCTGTCACTTGAACGAGGGAGCCTTCACCAGACGGCGTGCGTCGCAATTGAAAGCCAGCGCCGCCCGCCGGTGACACTTGGACCTGACATGGCGCGGCGGCTCAACGGCGGTCCGCGCGCGGCCACAAACCAGCGGCAGAGGCAGGATCGCCTCTGCCGCTCAAATTGCTTCCCCATGCCTCGCCGCGGGCGGTCCAGCTACGCGGTTTCCTCCGCCGCGAGATAAGATAACTGCTTCTTGGCCTCCGGGTGGCCCGGCTGCAATTCCAGAATTCGGTTGAAGTGATCGCGCGCCTCATCATAGAGCCCAAGCATGCAGCAGGTCTTTGCCAGGTAGAGGAGCGCGTCAACCGAGCTCGGGTCGGTCTCGAGGGCGCGCTTCAGCTCGGCAAGCGATTCATCGAACATGCCGACGAAACCGTAGACAAGGGCGAGCCCGATGCGGGCGTTGACATGATCCGGCTGGCGGTCGAGCACATAGCGGAACTCTGATATTGCGCGATCGTACTCGCCGACATTCCGATGGGCGCTGCCCCGCTGGTAGTGTTCCTCGAGATTCTCGGAGGTCGTGCTCACGGTCGCCGCCTATCGCGCATTGAAGGTCACTGCTCTTGCGCGGCCCCCAGCACCTCGCCTGGCTCGGGCTTGTAGCCGCGCGCGTACTCGGCGCCAGACATCGGGCGCCCACCCTCAGGCTGAACCTCCACCAGCATCACCGCCCCGGCGCCGGCCTGAACCAGCACTCCTTCGTGGGAAGTTTCAACTACCCCTGCGGGAGTTCCTTCCTGCGGCAGCGGCTTTTCCCAGGCCCGCGCGCGCAGCACCTTGAGCCGCTTGCCGCGGTGAAAGGTATAAGCCCCGGGGCTGGGGTTGGTGCCCCGCACCAGGGCGATGATGCGCTCCGCGCTCAGGCTCCAGTCAATCTCGGCGCGCGCGCGAGTCAGCGATGGCGCATACGTGGCCTGAGATTCATCTTGCTTGATGCGCGGCGCCGCACCCTGCTCGATCAGCCGCACCGTCTCCAGCAACAGCGCCGCGCCCAGCTTGGCGAGCTTGGCCTCCAGAGTCTCCACATTGTCATCGGGCGCAATGGGACACGCGCGCTGGAGTATCATGTCCCCGGCGTCCATGCGCTCATCCATCCACATGGTGGTAATGCCGGCCTCGGTCTCGCCGTTCATCAGGGCATGATGAATGGGCGCCGCGCCGCGATAGCGCGGGAGCAAAGAAGCATGAACGTTAACACAGCCACTGGAGTGCGCGGCGAGCAAGCTCGGCCCGAAGATGTGCCCGTACGCAGCCACCGCGAACAGCTCGGCCGCCAATGACTCCACAAGCCGCACGAACTGCGCCGCGTTGGGATCCTCGGGCGCGTGAACCGCCAGCCCCAGCCTGGAGGCGAGCTGCTTGACCTCAGATTCTTGCAGGCGCCGCCCCCGGCCGGCGGGCCGGTCGGGCTGCGTCACCACCGCGATAATTTCACCCGCGCGGTGCTCGACCAAGGCGCGCAGGATAACGGCGGAAAAACGGGTGGTGCCGAAGAACACGATGCGCATAGCTTGACCTCGGGCGCGCAGCCGGGTGGCAATCCCGCTAGTCGTGGGACGCGCGGCGGGACGCCATTCGTGCCTCGAATATCTTGAGCGCGTCGGCGAGTGTTGTGTACACCCGCTGGGGCTCCCCCTCCTGCCCTCCCTCTGCGACAAGCCAGTGCAAGGTCTCGGGGTTGACGCGATCAATGAAGAGGATGCCCTCGAGATGATCCATCTCGTGCTGGAGGATGCGCGCCAGGAGGTCCCCCGCCTCAATCGTGACCGGGCGGCCTTGCGGATTGCGCCCTCTGATCACGACCCGCGCGGCGCGAGGCACGTCACCGTAAAGGCGGGGCAGGCTCAGGCACCCCTCCAGGCCGACCTCTATACCTTTGCTTTCCTGGAGGCGCGGGTTGATGACCGCACAAGGCCCCTCGCCCACATCATAGACGATAACGCGCAAGCTCGACCCGACCTGGGGCGCCGCCAGGCCCAGCCCGCCGCCGGCCGCGAGGCACCCATTCATGCGCTCGATGACGCGCTCGACGTCGGCGTTGATCTTGTGCACCGGCGCGGCCTTGCGCCGCAGCACGGGGTGACCGTAGCGGATTATGTCCTCAACATCGCTCATGGCGCGTATTCTAAAGGCGGTTTGGGGATACGCCCCTCAATCAGTTTACCAGAACTACGCACTTCCAGTCTATCAGGTGAGCGAGAGGGGATCCATGTCAACGGTGAGCACGACATCGCGCGGCACTTGCACCCGTTCGAGGCCGTAGCGCAGCGCCTGGCGGATCTGCGCTGCCTGCGGGGCCCTGAGCAGCAGGTGCCAGCGGCTGCGGCCGCGCAGCCTGGCCAGCGGCGCGGAGGCGGGCCCCAGGATAGCCACTTCTTCCGCCCCCGATTCGGCGCAGGCTTGCGCCAGCGCCTCGGCGCATGAACGGGCCTGCGATTCCTGCTGCGCGCTCGCGATCAGGTTGCAGAGGTGGCCGAAAGGCGGGTAGCCGTGCTCCCGGCGCGCCTCCAGCTCCTGGGCGAAGAAGGCTTCGTAATCCTGGCGCTGGGAGGCAATAATGGCATAGTGCTCGGGAGCGTAGGTCTGGATTATCACGCGGCCCGGCTTGTCCCCGCGGCCGCAGCGCCCCGCGACTTGCGCCAGGAGCTGAAAGGCGCGCTCGCCGGCGCGGAAATCCGGCAGGTTGAGAGCGACGTCAGCGCACAGAACCCCGACCAGGGTGACGCCGGGGAAATGGAAGCCCTTGGTCACCATCTGGGTGCCGACGAGCACGTCGGCCTGGGCATGGCGAAAATCCTCAACAATGCGCACCACGGCGCCCTTGGGCCCTGTGGTGTCGCGATCCATGCGCGTTGGGCGCGCCTGGGGCAGCAGCCGGGTCAGCTCTTCGGCGACTCGCTCGGTGCCGTAACCGCCGAACTGAATCTGGGCGCCGCCGCACCTGGCGCAGGTCGTCGGCGGGGTGTCCTTCAGGCCGCAGTGATGGCATTCCACGCTGCGCCCGCTGCGATGAAACACCAGCGCCACATTGCAGTGAGGACAGCGCAGCGATTCGCCGCACTCCGGACAAAAGACGATGGTCGCGTATCCCCGGCGATTGAGGAAGAGTATGATCTGCTCGCCGGCGTCGAGGGCCCGTTTCATCAGGTAAACCAGCCGGGGCGTAAACACTGATCTCTGCTTGACAGCCACCGCGGGCTTGGAAGGGTGGTGCCGGCGGACGCCGCGGAGGTCAACTGTCTCAATGGTGGGCGCCGGCTGATGGCCGACGCGAGCCGCCAAGCGCAGGAGCCGGTATCCGCCGCCCAGGGCCTGGTGAAATGATTCGATGCTGGGGGTCGCGCTGGCGAGCACGGTCACGGCGTTTTCCAGGCGCGCGCGCTCGATGGCCATCTCGCGCGCGTGGTAGCGCGGCGGCGAGTCTTGCTTGTAGGAGGGGTCATGCTCCTCATCGAGCACGATCAGCCCTAGCCTGGGACAGGGCGCGAAGAGCGCCGAGCGCGCGCCGATAACGATCTTCGCGTCGCCGGCGTGGATGCGGCGCCATTCGTCGAGGCGTTCGCCAGGGCTTAACGCGCTGTGCAGCAGCGCCACCTGGTCGCCGAAGCGCCCGCGGAATATCCCGACCGCCTGCGCGGTGAGGGAAATCTCCGGCATGAGGATGATCGCTTGCCGGCCAAGGTCAAGCGCGCGCTGGGCGGCGCGGAGGAAGACCTCGGTCTTGCCGCTCGCGCTAACTCCGTAAAGGAGAAACGTCTCAGGCCGCGCGGCATCGAGGGCTGAGCTCACAGCGGCAACGGCTCGCTCTTGCTCGGCGGTAAGGCGCGGCGCCGGGCCCGCCACCACCTCCGCCTGCGCCCACGGCGCCCGCCGCCGGGAAGCGATCGCCAGGCGCACCAGGCCCTTCTCGGCCACGGCGCGAACGACGTCCGGGGTCGTATGCGCCTGCTTTGCCAGTCGGCCGATCTCGACTGGCGCTCTGATGGACAGCAGCGCATCTAGAACCGCCGCTTGTTTCGGCGCCCGCCGCAGCAGCGCCTCTGCTGCCTCGCGCACCTCCCGCGCCGGCTGCACCAGTTCGGCTGTGGTGGCCACTGACGACTTCCGGCCCACAACCCGGGCCTCAACCTCCAGCACTCCTGCCGCGCGCAGCCGGCGCATCGCATCCGCGCCCGCTTCCTTTTCCAGTCGGCGAACCGATGCTTCGCCGCCCGACTCGCGCAGCGTCCTGATCGCGGCGGCGCATTCCGGGGATTCCCGAGACAGGCGCCGCAGTTCCTCTGAATCCGGCGTCACCAGGAGCCTGGCGCGCCGCGACAAGCGGGGACTGCCAGGCGGCAGCACCGGCTGAAGCGCCTGCCCCAGGGAACACAGATAGTACTCGCTCATCCAAGCGGCGAGGTGAATCAAGGGGGCGGGCAGGGGGAGCGCCTCGCGCAGGATGTGCTGCACCGGCTTCAGGTCGCGGCTCTGCGGCTCGCTGTGCAGACGAACGACAAACCCGGGAACGGCGCGCCCGCCGAGTGGCACCACGACCTGGCAGCCGACGACGACGCGCGATGCCAGCTCCTGGGGCACATGGTAGGTGAAGAGCTGGTCGAAGGGCTTTCCCGGATTGGGGAGCACATCGGCGCAGTACATGACGGGTTTCCGCCCAACGAGATCAGGCCGTCCGCCCCGGCGAGGGTTTCAGCCCGGCCACCCTGCCTCCGCGTCATGCGGCGGCGCGTAACGTTTCGGCGAGATCGGTGCGTTCCCAGCCGACATCGAGGTCAGTGCGGCCGAAATGCCCGTAGGCGGCCACCTGTTTGTACTGGGGCTTGCGCAGGTCCAGCTTCTCAATCATGCCTGCCGGCGTGAGGTCGAAATGGTCTCGGATAAGGCGAATGAAGACCTGATCATCCACCTTGCCGGTGCCGAAGGTGTCCACGCCGAGGGCGAGCGGGGACGGCTCGCCGATGGAATATGCCACCTGCACCTCCAGCCGCTGGGCCAGGCCCGCCGCGACCAGGTTCTTGGCGATATAACGCATCATGTATGACGCCGAGCGGTCCACCTTGGTGGCATCCTTGCCCGAGAAGCACCCACCCCCGTGACGCGCCATGCCGCCATAGGTATCAACGATTATCTTGCGCCCGGTGAGCCCGGTGTCGGCCTGGGGGCCGCCCTTCTCAAACCTGCCGGTGGGGTTGACGAGGATGTGGGTCTTGTCGTCGAGGTATTCGGCTGACACGACGGGCTTGATTACGTGCTCGATGACATCTGCGCGAATGGTATCGAGCCCAACGTCGGCGCGGTGGTGCGCGGAGACCACGACCTTATCCAGGCGGCGAGGCTTGCCGTCTGCGTATTCGACGGTAACCTGGGTCTTGCCGTCGGGCCTCAGGTAGTCCACGATCTGCTGCCGGCGAATATGGGCCAGGCGCCGCGCCAGCTTGTGCGCCAGCATGATGGGCATGGGCATGAGCTCAGGGGTTTCGGTGCAGGCGTAGCCGAACATCATGCCCTGATCCCCGGCGCCGCCGATATTCACGCCCTTGGCAATATCGGGTGATTGCGGCTGGATGGCGGTGAGCACACCCGCGGTCTCAAAGTCAAACCCGTACTTGGCGCGCGTGTATCCGATGCCCTCTACGGTCTCGCGCACTACCAGCGGGATCTCGACGTAGCAGTCAGTGGTAACCTCGCCCGCCACGATGACCAGGCCAGTGGTCACCATGGTTTCGCAGGCGACCCGGCCCCGCGGGTCCTTCTCCAGAATCGCATCAAGGACGGCGTCCGAGATCTGGTCAGCCATCTTGTCGGGATGGCCCTCGGTCACACTCTCAGAGGTGAAAACGTAACTACTCGACATGCACGCTCCTTTCCGGGTCGGGTCGGCGTTCACGCCGCCCGGCGCGCGGCCGCCAACTGCGCCACCACATCAAGCACGCGGTGGGCGAGCTCGCGCTTGGTCATCAGGGGAAGCTGCTCCACACGCCCGTCAGGGAAAACCAGGGCCGCGACATTGGTGTCCACCGCAAATCCCGCGCCCTCCACGGTCACATCGTTGGCCACGATCATGTCGAGGCGCTTGCGCCGCAGCTTCTGTCTCGCTCGCGCCAGCAAGTCGGTGGTCTCGGCGGTGAAGCCGATGAGGATGCGATTGCCCTTGCGTCGAGAGATGCCGGCCAGAATATCAGGCGTCCGGCGTAGATCGAGGGACATCCGCGCCGCGGACTTGCTCATTTTCTCCGCCGTCGGATTCCGGGGCGTGTAATCCGACGGGGCGGCGGCGCCGATCACGACATCGGCGCCCTCCACGCGCTCCTCGACCGCTGCCAGCATCTCCTGCGTGGTCTGCACCCGCACCACCTCGACCCTGGAGGGGTCGGGCAGCGCAGTCGGGCCGGTAACCACCGTGACCCGCGCCCCGCGGCGAGCCGCCGCTTCCGCCAGCGCATAACCCATCTTGCCGGTGGAGGGGTTGGAGATGAAACGGACCGCATCTATCGGCTCGCGCGTCGGCCCCGAAGTCACGAGCACCGAGAGGCCCTCCAGGTCGTGGGCGGCGCTCAGCACGCGCTCGACTTCGGCCACAATCGCCGCCGGATCGGGCAGGCGCCCCTTGCCCTCGTATCCGCATGCGAGGCGTCCATCCTCGCACTCGAGGACCTGATAGCCGAGGGCGCGCAAGCGCCCGATATTCGCCTGGGTCGCGAGATGCTCAAGCATGTGAACGTTCATCGCGGGCGCGATAATGACGGGCGCGCGGGTAGCGAGCGCGATGCACGTGACCAGGTTGTCTGCGATTCCGCCGGCGAGCTTGGCCAGGGTATTGGCGGTCGCCGGGGCGATCAGCATCGCGTGGGCGCAATCGGCGAGCGCCACGTGTTCGATCTCCCACTGCGCGGGCGCGGTGAACATGTCAAGCGCCACCGGGTTGCCGCTCAAGGTGGAGAAGGTCAAGGGCGCCACAAACCGCGTCGCCGCCTCGGTCATCACGACATGAACCTGGGCGCCCGCCTGGCGCAAGCGGCTGACGATGTCGGCGGCCTTGTAAGCGGCGATGCCCCCGGTGACGCCGACGACGATGCACTTATCACGCAGAACGCTCTGGCTCATTCGGTCGTACTCGCGTGGTCACGAAGGTGGGTCAAATCAACGCGCGAAGGGCGCGCCTGCTCCGCCCGGATAATGGCGCACAACAGCTCCACGGCGTCGTTTGCGTCGTCGTTGATGATGACATAGTCGTATTCGTCAGCCGCCTCGATCTCACGTCGGGCGACCTCCAGGCGCCGCGCCAGGCCGGCCGCAGTCTCGCTCTGACGCGCCGTCAGGCGCGCCGCCAGCGCCTGCCAGCTCGGGGGCGCGACGAACACCAGCACCGCCTCGGGATATGCGGCCTTGATGCTTCGCGCGCCGGTGACATCCACCTCGAACAGCACGCCGCTGCCGGCCGCCAGGCGCTGCTCCACCTGGGCGCGCGGGGTGCCATAAGATGCATCGAGATAGGTGGTCCATTCAAGGAGTTCCCCCCGCTCGACCATGGCGCCGAACTCGTCGGGTGACTTGAATATATAATGCTCGCCTTCGATCTCGCCGGCGCGCGACGGGCGCGTGGTCGCCGACACCGATCGCTCAAGACATGGGAAGCGTCTCAATGCTCCTTCGGCGATGGTGCCCTTGCCGGCGCCGGAGGGCCCGGATATGACGATGACGAAGCCCCGGCCTCTGCTCACCGCGTAACGCTGCCTCTCGCGCGATGACGTGTCACAGGGGACGCTTGATCTCGTTGACCACGTCGCGCACGCCCTTCATGTTGCGGACGATCTCTTCGATGAGCTCGCGCTCTCTGCGCATATCGAGCGATACCCCGCGCACCGGGCGAATTTCCCCCGTGAGATAGACGACGAAGTTAACGACTTGAACGTTGATTGCGTTGGATTCGATGTCGCGCTTCACGAGCTCCTTCTGGATTTCCCGACGCAGCCGGGTATCAGCCAGCGTCATGCGGTTGCCTCCGCGCTGTCCAACGCCGAGAACTGGAACTGCGCGCGAGCGACTTTGTCGCGCGGCCATCACCGGGAATCCACGGGGCGCTTTCAACCGGCTGCCCCGAAACCGGATTTCCCTTGACCGCTGCGGATGTCTCGCGGAACAGCCGGAGCTGGCCGCCGCGTGAGCAATCCGCCCCTGAGGGAAGCGAGACTTACGCGCGCCGCGTTCGTCGGTGAGGCTTGATGCGATTATAGGGGCCTCGCTGTGCTGTGTCAAGAAACGAGCGAGAGGGGCTGTGACTTCGGACAGTGGGGATCGGGCGCATGGACCCCTCCCCCAACCCCTCACCATTACTCACATCTCGGTTGGGCGATGGTTAGCGTGATCGGGAAGCCTCGCGCTCGAACCGGGCGCGAAACCTTCGGGCGCGGCTTCGCCCTTCGGCTGCGCTCCTTCGACTGCGCTCAGAGCCGGCCCTGAGCAGAGCGAAGGGACAGGTCAGAGCTTGCCCTGAGTGGCACGAAGGGGCAGGCTCTGAGGCCGCGAAGTCTCGCGGGGTCAGGCCCTTCGACCTGCTCAGGATGAACGACCCCGCGCCCCCCGATGCAGCGCTCGGTCGGCGGCGAGCACGATGTGGGTAGTGCTAAGTGTTCTGTCAGGATAGATATGAGACTGCATTGAGGGCTGAGCTGGGGCCTGTCGAAGCGGAGCAGCATCCGCTGGACAGGAGAGCCCCGTGCAGCGCACCATTCGATTCAGCCGCTGGCGA
>Ga0315289_10001433_pt1 | contig 37146 bp, 30 predicted proteins | sample YL17G11_40_MG_FD_203452 | JGI IMG/M metagenome (GOLD analysis project Ga0315289, IMG submission 203452) | Sediment microbial communities from Yellowstone Lake, YNP, Wyoming, USA - YL17G11_40 | ecosystem: Environmental > Aquatic > Freshwater > Lake > Sediment | place: USA: Wyoming | collected...
TCGCCTCCTGCTCGTCGAGACCAACCGCCAAGAGGTTCCCGCCCGCCTTCAGGAAGCCGGCGATGGCGGCCGCATTGCGGGCGAGTTGCTGCCCTCCGCCAGGTCCCACGACCAGCACCTGGTCGGCAGACAGGTTCCCGCCTTCGTAGGTGCCCAGAGAGAGCCCTGCGCGTTCGAGATGGCTCTTCCCGGCAGGGTCGCCGACGTACAGGATGCTGCGAACCGGGGACGGCTTCCACGTGGATGCGTAACGGACGATGTTCCGCGCCAGCGCCTCGGCCGCCGGGTCGGACTCCGTGCGCCCGCTCACGTCGGTCTGGCAGAAGAGCACCATCCCTTTGCCTTCGCGGTACTCCATGAGCGACGTGTACTGGAGTGCATAACCGCCGTCGAGGATGGGCAGGAAATCGCCACATGCGGGCTTCTCAATCAAGGCGGAAGCCACATTGCCGCGGTTGCCGCAGCGCCAGACGCGCGTGACGGGGATGTCACACCAGCGAACCGTCCTGCCCAGGCGCCCCCCCGTCTCATAGGTGAGCCGCGCCGGCAGGACCGTCCCGTCGCCGCGCCAGTTGCGCAACTGCTCGTCGGTGATCCCGGCCAGGAGCGGATGATCCGGCACGCGCCTGAAGACCTGCCTCAAGCCGTACTCGGCCACACGGAATCCGAACCTCTTCTCCAGAACGTCGCCCGTCTGCTCGAAGACGACGACCTTCAGGCCGTCCGCCGTACGGCGGATGTCCGGCGCAGGCCCGTCGAGCGTCAGGGCCGCCTTGCCCACGATTAGGGTGTCATATGCCGACAGGTTCGCGTCCGCATTGACGGGCTCAAAGCGAATGCCCAAGCTCTTGAGCAACGCGGCCGTCTCGCCCTTCGGGTCGAAGAGCGCGATCCGGCCGCCCGCCTCAACCGGCCGCGGAGGCGGCAGGACGTCTATCGAGAAGGAGTCCTTCTGCGGCTCGCCGTTGCTGAACTTGACGGTCGCGCTGATCGCATATTGCCCAGGAGTCAGGTTCGCCGGGAGATCAAACTTCAGAGGAATGCGCTCCTGCTGGCCGGTCGGAAGCGTGACCGTCTTGCTGCCGGTCGCTGCGCGGGGCAACGCAAACGACCACTGACAGTCGGCCGTCACCGTCACCCGCGAGTTGTTGATGACGATGATCTGCTTCTCGACCGTCTCCCCTGGCAGGAAGTTGTGGTCCTTGCTCGTGAAGGCCGCCGGCTTGCCCCCGATGTAGGCCAGCAGAGGCATGTTGTTGCGGTAGAGGGCCTCTGCAACGGCTGTGGGCACCCAGTCCGAGCGCCCGAAAGCCAGGTCCATCCGCTCGTACCGCTCCTGGACGTAGTCCGGGCTCAGCCCAGGCCGTTGGAGGTTGTCCCAGTCAGTCCGGAACTCCTGGCGGCTCCTGTTGTCCACGCCATCGCGCAGTTGCCAGAAGACGCCATGCTGCCACGGGGAGTTGGCGGACATCCCCCAGGTACGGAAGGCGCGCCAGTTATCTGACGTGTACATGGCAAGCCCCTGGTACTGTTCGTTGATGTCCTTTGAACCCACCTGGTGGGGGTAGTCCCAGCGATTCCACACAGCGCCTTCCCGGAACTTCTGGGCCTCCCAGCGCAGGTTCACTTTCTCCGTCTCTGTTATCTGGTAGACCTGGGCCCCCAGGAGCTGCGCGTTCCACTCGGCGAGGCAGTACTCCCACGGCACAACGGCGCTGCCGAAGCTCCGGGCACCCTTGTACCACCCTCGGTACATGGTCCAGTCCCAGGTGAATGGCGTGCCGTACTCGCAAGTGAAGACTGGCTTCACGCCAACGGTCGCCCAGTGCTCGAACCAATCGCTCATCTCCTGGATTGGTGCCCAGTTGGCATAGAAGTTGCTCGTGTGCATCGAGCTCAGGTTGCCCGAAGAATGGTGATAGACGATGCGGGCGGGGTCAAGCTTCTTGATGATCGCCTCCGCCCGCAAGGCCCGCGCGGGGCCACGCGTTGGCGCCATGTCGTGGGGGTCCTGAATCCCGTCAATCATGTCCGGGTTCATGTCCTCGGCATATCCGGTCGAGTTATGGCTCGTGGAGTAGAACACGACCGACGGATGGTTCTGTGCCACACGCACGTAGAACGCCGCATGCCCCGCATAGCCGTTGGTCTTCTCGGCGTCGGGTGCGTCCCAGTTGTAGCGGGCAAAATGCGGCTGGGACAGGGACACGAGCATGCCCACGTCATCGGCAGCCCTCAGGATCTCCGCGAAGCTCAGGTGGGCGCCGGGCTCGCAGCCGTAGTTGTGCGCGTAGACGAAGTTGATCCCGAAGCTCTTGAGGCGCTCCATGCTCTCCTTCGCGCCCTCGTAGGTCGCCCACGCCGCCCCGATCTGAGCATTGTCCAGCGGCACCGAGGAAAGGAAGATGCGAGTGCCGTTGAGGTAGAAGTCTCGCCCCTCAATCCAGAACTCGCGGAATCCGAACTGTGCGGGCAGCGCAACGTCCAGCACCTGTCCTCCGGGGCCGAGCAGCGAGAGACTGACGGTGTACATGTTCTGAGGCATGTGGATGTCCCAGAGTTTCTCTGCCTTCCAGCTCGCCGTGAAAGCCGTCCGCCCCTCGCTCACGTCCGCCGCCCTGAAAGGCGGGCCGGCGAACTCGCCGACGCTGCGGCCCTTGTCCGAGACCTGCGCCCGGAGGCTGTACTGGGCATCCGGCGCCACACCTTCCAGCCCGGCCTCGAACCTGATCTCCCCCTTGCGCACCGACGTGTCCACCTTCACGTCGTTTATGCGCGGACCAGTCCGCGTTCCGACGAGGTATACGTCCCCGCTCGGCGTTCCGACGAGGTATACGTCCCCGCACAGGCCGCGCCGCGCCACCCGACCCCTCACCACCCTGGTGGCAATGGTGTCGCTAAACGAAAGCATGACGGCCCTCAGCGGCAGCGCCTGAACGTAGACGGTCAGAACGTGCCTCCCCCCGGGGCGGCACGCTGACGTGAGGTCCACCTCGCCCGATGGGAACCGTATCTCGCCCACCTTCGTGCCATCCACGTAGACCGTGGCCAAGGAGTTCACATACTCGGCATAAACTGTGATGCGGCGGCCGGTCCATTCGGCAGGAACAGTGATCTCTCGCTGATACCAGGCTGTGGTGACGTTCGCCAGGTTCTCATCTTTCCATCTCGGATGAGCGTAGACCGTCTGACTGTCCTTCTGCATGTAATCGGTGATGCCCGGCCAGCTCCCGGGGACCTTGAAGTAGCCCCACCTCTCCGCCGGCACCTTATCCGGCGCGGCCCCAACCGGCACGGCCCCCGTCGTGGCCGCTGCCGGGGCGGCAGCCGCTGCGGCTCCAGCCGGCGCCCCACCCGCTGCGGCCGCACCGGGCGCGCCACCGGGCGGCGCAGCAGCCGGCGCGGCCGCCACCGGCTGCCATCGCCATAGGCCATTGATGCACACGCGCTCGCGTGTCGGCGTCTTCTCCCGGTATGCCTTGTCTAAGTCCCAGACAGCCTTCACTCCGTTGGGCAGCACCGCAGCCGCGCCCTCCTGACCGGCAGCCTGCCTCAACACAGCGCAACCGATGACCACGCACGCGCATATTGCCGTACCAAACGTGACCCTTGCCAGACGCATCCCAACCCTCCTTCGAGCCAACTCGATCATCCGTCAGCCAGTTCGTGCCGACCAAAACGGAGGCCGAGACCGAGTCCTAACCGTTCCTTGCCAGATGGCTACCGCACATGACAGCGTAAGCGCCGCAGTATATGACCTCGCTCGGCCTTCGTCAATGCCCCGCTCGCCTCGCCGGCGGCGGCATCGGATTGACTCTGCCGGCGCCTTTGCCCTATATTCATTGCCTTGGCGTTGGCGGCGCAAAGGCGTCGGTAGGAGGCGCTGGGTGACAGGCAAGAGCCTCAATCATGTTAAAGTGGTCATCATAGGCGCGGGCGCCGTGGGGTCTACCTTTGGTTACACTTTGATGGGGAGCGGCCTGGCTAACGAGATAATCCTTATTGACAAGGATAAGGCGAAGGCCGAAGGCGAGGCGATGGACCTGAGCCACGGGCTGCCCTTCACCCCGCCCGTGGCGATCAGCGCCGGCGATTATCCTGACTGCAGCGAGGCAGACGTGATCGTCATCACGGCCGGGGCGTCACAAGCGCCGGGTGAGTCGCGCCTGGACCTCATCGGGCGCAACAGCGCCATATGCCGCGCCGTCATGGACGGCATACTTGAGCACACCCGCAACGCAGTCATTATAATGGTGACTAACCCCGTTGACGTCCTGACGTACGACGCGTTGCGCCACTCCGGCCTGTCCTGGCAGCAAGTGTTCGGTTCGGGCACTGTGTTGGACACCGCGCGGTTTCGTTACCTGTTGAGCAAGCACTGCGAGGTGGACGCCCGCAATGTTCACGGCTACATTCTCGGAGAACACGGGGACAGCGAAGTGGCCGCGTGGAGCTTGACGCATCTGGCCGGCATGCAGATAGACAGGTATTGCGAACTGTGCGCCTGCTGCAACCACCGGGAGCGGCGAGGGCGGGTCGCAGAGGAAGTCCGAAGCTCGGCCTATCATCTGATTGAGGCGAAGGGGTTCACGAACTACGGCATCGGCCAGGCGTTGCTCCGCATTGTCGGGGCTGTGATCCGCGACGAGCGCAGCGTACTCAGCGTGTCCTCCCTCGTCAACGGCTACATGGGCATCAATGGCGTCTGCCTGAGCATTCCGTGCGTGGTCGGGCGCGCGGGCATAGTGCGGCAACTGCTCGCTGATCTTCCAGAGGACGAGCGCGACGGGCTCAGGGCGAGCGCGGCGAAGCTGAAGGCCATGCAAGACTCAATAGCGCCTTGAAGCCGCATCGCGGTCTGAAGGCGGTGTCGGCGTTTTGTGCAAGCGCTGCACTTGAGAAGCCAAACCTGAAAGGCTTAAACCCGAAGGGGTGAGGATGCTGGAAGGGATCTATGACTTTCTGAAGACGGCCGGGCGGCCCCGCATATGCGTGATCGGGGACATGATGCTCGACACCTACGTGTGGGGCGACGTGGCCCGCATCTCGCCTGAGGGGCCGATCCCTGTGCTCAGCGTCCAAACGCGCGAGCACCGGCCCGGAGGCGCGGGCAGCGTGGCCGTCATGTTGAGCGCGCTTGGGGCGGAAGTCATCCCGGTCGGCTTGGTCGGCTCCGACTCCGCGGCCGAGGTTCTCCAGAAAGGGCTCCAAGACGCTGGCGCCGATTCCTCCGGCCTCGTCCGCTCCGCCTCGCGCCCGACGATTACCAAGACGCGCTTCCTGGGATACGTGCAGTCGGCCGGCCGGGCTCTGCAGCAGATCGTGCGCGTGGACGAGGAGGTGACGGACCCCCTTTCGGCACAAGAGGCTAAGCTTGTGCGCAGGGCCGTCGGGACAGCCATGAAGAAAGCCGACCTCATCGTGCTTCAGGACATGGGGAAGGGGCTCCTGGACGCGGCCCTGATCGCCGAGGTCGTCAGGAAGGCCGCTGACAGCGGCAAGCCCGTAGTGGTAGACCCCGAACGCACCGAGGACTATGCACCTTATGCCGGCGCCACTTGCGTCCTGCCGAACCGACTCGAGGCGGAGACAGCGACCGGCCTTCCGATGCGCAGTGAAGAGGACTACAAGCGTGCGGCACGGACGCTGCTAAAGCAGCTCGCGCTGGAAGGTGTGGTCATCAAGTTGGACCGGGAAGGCATCTACTTCGCCACTGCACAGGGCGAGGAGAAGCACATAACCACGCAGGCCCGGGAGGTGGCGGACGTAACCGGAGCGGGGGACATGGTGACGGCCGCCTTCTCCTTCGCCCGGGCGGCCGGCGCGGACTATGCCACCGCGGTGAACCTGGCCAACTTCGCAGCCGGCCTGGAGGTTGGCATGCATGGGGCGACTCCGTTGCCCCGCCGGCAGTTGATGGAATCCATCCGCGCCGAGACGGAGCCCACAGCCCGCAAGATCGTCCCCAGGGGGGCTATCGAGGCGCTGGCCGAGGGGCTGCGCCGAGCCGGCAAGAAGATTGCCTTCACCAACGGCTGCTTCGACCTGCTCCACCTTGGGCATGTCCAACTGCTCGCTTATTCGCGCGCGCAAGCGGACGTGCTCATCGTTGGGCTCAACAGCGACGACTCGGCCCGCCGGCTCAAGGGGCCGGGCCGCCCCGTAAACTCCGAGCGGGTGCGGAGTCAGATCCTTGCCTCCATCGGCGACGTGGACTACGTGGTGCTCTTCGACGAAGAAAGCGTGCTCCCCCTGGTCAAACAGGTCCGCCCCGACGTGCTCATAAAGGGAGGCGACTACACGGTCGAAGGCGTTGTCGGTCATGAGTTCGTGCAGTCCTACGGCGGACAGGTGAAGCTCGCTCCCCAGGCGAAGGGGTTCTCCACCACGGAACTCATCAAGAGGATTTCCGGGAACGATGCGGGAAAGAATCGAGGCGATACTGCGCGAGACCATCAGCGTCCATGAGGGCCTAATCGAACAAAGCTCTCAGGTCGAGCAGGTGGCCCGGCGCCTGGCGGAGGTCTTCGCCGCCGGGCGCTCGGTCTACGTCATGGGCAACGGCGGCAGCGCGGCGGACAGCCAGCATTTCGCCGGAGAGATGGTGGGCCGCTTCCTGATGGAGCGCCGCCCCCTGCCTTGCCATGCCCTCAGCACCGACACGAGCGTGCTGACTGCCGTGGCCAACGACTACGGCGTGCAGGAGATCTTCGCAAAGCAGGTGGCAGCTTACGTGCACGAAGGGGACGCCGTGGTCGGCATCTCGACGAGCGGCAACTCGGCGGACGTGAACGCGGCCATAGACGAGGCAAAGCGGCGCGGGGCCTTCACCATCGGCCTGACCGGCGGAAAGGGAGGCGAATTGGCCAGCAAGTGCGACCTGGCCGTCATCGTCCGTTCTGCGCAAACGCCGCGCATACAGGAAGCGCACGGAACAATCATCCACATCATCTGCGAACTGGTGGAGCAGACACTGTTCGGCAGAAAAAGCAGAAGCTAAGGCAGGTTGAACGAAGAACCCGGCCTATGACACAGCAAGACCTACTTGAGACCATGATAAGGTTCCTGGCACTCTTGCCGGCGCTAACTTTTCACGAATTCGCGCACGCCTACAGCGCCTACCGCCTCGGCGACCCCACGCCGAAGCTCAGTACTGCGGGCTCCCAGACCTAAAGGACACGCGATGTACCTGCCGAGCTTGGAAGAAATCGTGATGCGGCTGATCGTCATACTGCCGGCCCTGACGTTTCACGAGTTCGCCCACGCCTATTCTGCCGACAAGCTGGGTGATCCGACACCGCGCAGCATGGGAAGGCTTACGCTGAACCCGATCGCGCACATTGACCCGATTGGCACCATCATATTGCCCATCTTCCTCCGTTTCGGATGGGCCAAACCGGTGCCTATAAACCCCCTGAACTTCCGCAGCCCTGAACGCGGGTCTCTGATCACGAGCGCAGCGGGCCCTGCCGCCAATCTTATGCAAGCAATCGTCGTTGGTCTCGCCCTGCGCCTCGCGCTTGCAGTCGTCCCGACCGGTTGGCTCCTAAGCCACCGACAGGGCGCAGAGATGGCCGCTGCCCTCCTGTTCGCCCTAACGTCGGTAAACGTCATGCTCGCCATCTTCAACCTGATTCCACTCGGTCCCCTGGACGGGCACCATATTCTGGAAGCGCTCTTGCCGTACCCTCAACTTCAGGTGTACAGGCAGTTCAACCAGTACGGGTTCATCGTGCTGATCGCGATAATGTTTCTTCTGCCGGGTCTTCTGCATGTCGTAGTGTTCATTCCGGCGGATGTGGCTGCCTGCGTTCTGACCGGCCTGGCGCCATAGGGAGGAGCGATTGGGAGCTGACGCCAGCTTAGAACTCTCCGTAGACCGCTTCCGCGCGGAGCTGGAGGTCTTCAACGGCCCCCTGGATCTGCTCCTTCACCTCATTAAGCAGGAAGAGGTGGACATCACTGAGGTGCAGGTGGCGCGCATCACCGACAGGTACCTGGCGGCGATCCGGACGATGGAGTTCTTCGACGTAAACGTCGCGGCCGAGTTCCTCGTGGTGGCGGCAACCCTAATGGAGATCAAGAGCAGGACGCTCCTGCCGCCGAGCAGGGAGGAAGACGAAGCACAGGATGAAGACCCGGGCACGGAACTCGTCCGGCGTCTGCTCGAGTACAAAGAATTCAAGGAAGCGGCAGGCCATCTCGCGGACCGGGCGCGCGAACAAACCGTGAAATTCCCGCGGCCCCCGATTGAAGGAGCGACGACGCTCGAAGGAACCGACGGCCGGCCGGAGTCGGGGGAGGCCCTCTTAGAGGACCTGGCCGTCTGGGACCTCATGACGGCGTTCGCGGAAGTCGTCGAACAAACGCAACTCAGGCGGCCGGCGGAGATCGTCCGCAGTGACGTGCCCCTCGGCGTGTACATCGAGGAAGTGCTGCTGACCCTGCGGTCATCGCCTGGGCCAGTGGAGTTCCTGGACTTCTTCCGTCACGAGCGGGACCGCGCGCGTGTGATTGGCATATTTCTTGCCCTTCTGGAACTGGCCCGCCGAAGAGTGATCAATGTCGCGGAGCATACGAGCGACGGCTGGCACATCGAGATTTCGCTTTGCCCACAGGTCTGAGGCGGCGCGGGCGCCGGCGGAACGCGCGAGGCGTAACAGTTGCGCCGTATTGCAGTTTCTGTTAGCATTCGGAGTCCAATAGATGCAGGCGGAGAGCGGAAAAGACCGGCCGTCCCGGCGGGGCGTAGAAGCAGAGCTACTGTCGTTGCTCGTCTGCCCGGCATGCCATGAGCCCCTCGACCAGCGTGACGAGTTGTTAGTGTGCCGCAAGTGCGGGCTCGGCTATCCCATCAGAAACGGCATTCCGGTGATGCTCCTCAGCGAGGCCGTCCGTCTGGAAGGCGGCAAGACGGACTCCGCCGGCCGTCCTTCCCAAGAGCCCGGCGAGAAAACCAACAGGCCGTGAAGGCTATAATCTCCGATATCCACGCGAACTTGGAGGCTTTCCAGGCCGTCCTGGCAGACATGGAACGGCAGGGAGCAACCGCCCTTATCTGTCTGGGCGACTTTGTCGGGTACGGCCCCGACCCCAAAGCCTGCATAGACCTGGCGGTCGGATTCGAGGTCGCCCTGCGCGGCAATCACGAGCATGCTTTGCTCACCGAGTTCGAAAGCTCGGATTTCAACGTAAAAGCGCGGAACTCCATCGACTGGACCCGCCAGCAGCTCAACCCCCTGAACGAAGACCGAGAGGCGAACCTGCGGAGATGGGACTTCCTGGGCAGCCTGGAGACCAGCCATAAGGCGGACAACATCCTCTACGTCCATGGCACGCCACGCGATCCCATCGCTGAGTACCTGTACCCGCGTGACATCTACCGGCCGGAGAAGCTGCGGTCCATATTCGACATGGTGGACTGGCTGTGCTTCTGCGGACACACGCACGTGCCGGGGGTCTGGACGCAGGACATGATCTACCTGACACCGCAGGAAGTCAATTACCGCTACCACCTGGTCAACAAGAAGACGGTCGTGAACGTCGGCAGCGTGGGCCAACCGCGCGACGGCGACAGGCGCGCCACCTACGTGTTGTTCGACGGAAGCCGCGTGGTATTCCGAAAGGTGGACTATCGCGTCGAAACTACGGCGCGCAAGATAAGGTCCATAGCCGAACTCGACCCTTATCTTGCCGAGCGGCTGTTGGAGGGCCGGTAAAGGCACGGGGGCCGGCCGACCTCTGCTTCGACGCCCGCAAGCTCTGTAAGGTCACGGCCAGAGGGGCCGCCTGATGCGCACGTGCCGGGACCGCCCAACGGGTTCGGACCTTATGTAGGCTGCTTCTCACACTATGGACAAGAAGACCTTCGCACAGTTTCTGATCTTCAGCGCGATAGTCCTCCTCGCGTGGTGGGCTGCCAGTTATTTCATCTACAAGCCGCCCCCGGCTGCTCCCGCCCCACCGCCGCCCCCCGTGCGGCGGGCCGCCGCCCCGCGGGCGGAGGCGGCGCCGGTCGCCCCGACGCCGACCGAAACGGCGCAACGACCCGAGGGCGCTCAGCCGCCCGCTCCAGCCCAAGCCACGAAGCAGCCGGCGCCGGTCGAGGCCGTGCTCGCCAACGACCTCATCAAGACGACGTGGACGAACAAGGGCGCCTCGCTGGTTCGCCTCGAGCTGTCGAGCCCGCATTACAGAGCCCCCTATAAGGTCAACGGCAAGCGGCCCGTTCTCGCCCTGCTCCAGGATTTCGAACGGGGACTCTACAGCGACACCGTCCAGAGCGTAACATTCTTCAGCGGCAGCGGCGAGCAGGCGGCGGAGACCACAGTTGACACCTCCGGCGTCGTTTACGACGTCATCGAGCGAAGCGCTGAAAGGCTCGTGATGGAGGCGACCTTTGGCGACGGGCGGGGGCACACGATGCGGCTCCGGAAGACGGTGACGCTCGCGCCCGGCAAGCACAACTACGACGCCGCCCTGGAGTTCGAGAACGTCTCGGTCGAACCTTATGAGGTCGCGTACACTTTGCGGGGCCCGGCGGGGATAGAACGTGAAACGCTCGAGGCACAATACACGGGCACACGCGTGGCCGTCAGGACTGGCCCCCAAAGCTACAAGATCGCCAAGCTGGCGCCCAAGGACCTTAGGAAAGGCCCGCAGGCCAACACATCAACCAACTTCGCGTGGGCGGCCGTCGTCAACCACTACTTCGCCGCGGTGCTGGTACCGGAGGAGACGCAGTGGGTCGCCAGCGCCGTTTCGGAAACCGTCACCGACACGGACATGTTGGAAGGGCGTGGCCGCTGGGGACCGGGGACGGTCAGGAACGAGGCCGACCGGCCGACGCTGGCGCGAGAGGATTGTGCCGTCCTGATCAACACCGCCAAGCTCCCGCTTGAACCCGGCAAGCCGCTCAACCAGAAGTACGTATTCCTGGCCGTCCCGAAGGACGATGCCATCTTGGGGGGCTACGACGTGGGCCTGGACGGCTTGGTCGAATTCGGCATGCTGCCCACCGTGAGCCGCCTTACAGTGGCATTGCTCAATGTCATCTACGCGCTCTTCCGTAACTACGGCGTGGCGATCATCATCCTGACGCTTCTGGTAAGGCTGGTTCTGCACCCGCTGAGCCGCAAGAGCCAGTTGAGCATGACCAAAATGCAGAAGCTCCAGCCGCTGATCGCCGAGCTTCAGAAGAAGTACGGCGACGACAAGCAGAAGGTCACGCAGGAGCAGATGCTTCTGTGGCGGAAGTACGGCGTCACTCCGTGGGGAGGATGCCTGCCGATCCTGCTCCAGATGCCGGTCCTCTTCGCCCTTTACGGCGCGCTGGGCGCGGCCATTGAGCTGCGACACGCCTCTTTCCTGTGGGTGGAGGACCTCAGCCGTCCGGACACGCTGTTCCTTTTTCCCTTCAACATCCCCTTTATAGGCTACGAGTTCAACCTTCTGCCAATCCTGATGGCCATCGTGATGTTCTTGAACTCGTACTTCACGCCCGAGCCCGCCAGTGAGCAGGCCAGGCAGCAGCAGAAGATCATGAAGTGGATGCCGGTGTTCTTCGCGTTCTTCTTCTACCGCATGCCTGCCGGCCTGAGCCTTTACTTTATGGCAAGCACCGGCATCGGCATGCTTGAGCGCTGGGTGATTGACAGGCAGGCGCTGAAGATGGAGATGAAGCCCGTCGGCGAAACGGGCGCCAAAGCGAAGCGGCGGCCGGTCGTGCCGGGGAAGGCCTCCGGGAAGACCTGGCTCGACAAACTGGCAGACCTTCAGAACAGGGTGCAGAGGCCGGGGCGTGCCGGGCGTCGGGACAAGGGCGGTAACCCGAAACGGTAGGGCTCCTCTCAGCGCGCGGGCGGTTCTGTCTCGGCTTGCGCCCTCCGCGAGGTCGGCAGCCGCTAAGCGGGAGCAATACGCGTTCCAGAGGCGACGGCTCGCGCGGCTGCCGCATCCCATTGCGACCGGAGCTCCATGCGGAATTCTTTGGGTCCCAGGAACTTCACGAACGCCCGAAGCATCGGAACGTCGAAGTGCGAAGCCATCTGGTTCAGCATCAATTCCAGAGCCTGATACGGGTCCCTGGCGGGCGCGTACGGCCGCTTCGTCGTGAGCGCATCATAAACGTCAATGATGGTCGCCAGCCGACTTACCTTGTGGATGCCCTCCCCCGAAAGGCCGGATGGATAGCCGAAGCCGTCGAAATGTTCATGATGCGACCGGATTATCTGCGCTGAGGACCGCGGCACCCGCCTGTCGTCCTTCACCAGCTCCACGCCCAGGACCGGATGCTTCTTCACTAACTCAAACTCGTCGTTGGTCAGCTTCCCCGGCTTGTTCAGGATTTCGGGCGGGATCTGGCTCTTGCCGATGTCGTGGAACAGCCCCCCCAGGCCGATGGGCCGGAGCATGCTGATGTCGGTGATGCCCAGCAGGTCCCTGCACGCGCTGACCAGAAACATGCACACGTGGACGCAGTGGGTGTAAGTGTAGTAATCGTGCGCGGCTATGGCGGTCATGTGCCAGAGAGCTTCGGGGTCCTTCAGGATCGAGAGGACCGTCGCCTCGACCATCGTATGCGCGCGCTGCATGTTGCGGCCCGAGCGCGGGTCCTCAAACGTCTCGGCCATGACGCGGCTTGAACTCTCGTAAACGAGTCGGGAAGTCTGCTGAGGCGGAAGCAACTCGTCCCGAACGATGGCCGTGAGGTTCTGCTCGACGTAGTCGTAGTAGGCTTTCTCGTCCTGCTTCCGGAGGAAGAGCTCGGCTACCCCGCGGTCCATGAGCCGTTCCCGGATCTCTTCCCGTAGCGGCGCGTAGGCCCTCTTGTAAAGGATGATGCGCGGCGGCCGCCGGAACTTGATGTAGAGGTTCACCGGCGCCAGAGTCCCCGGCTGCATCACGGCCAGCGGGATGGGGAAAAGGTCTTGCTCCTGGACGAGTCCGTCCGTCGCCATGCTCGCTCTGCTCTGGGAAAGTGCTGTGTCCGGCGGCGTAATGCCGTTTGAATATCCGCGGCCGGCACGCACAAGTGCCCGGCACCTACGCGCCCCCACCGTGCGGGGGCGTAGTCTCCCCGCTGGGGGCGGATGCCGACCGCGGACTTGCCTCCTTCCGATACAAGAGGCTGACAGGCGCAATCCGTGTGCCAGAAAGCAGTTGCGGAAGGCGACCGGCATTGCTTTGACAACCCGGCCAGCCAACCAGTATGATGACTTGATGTTGCTGGCCGATGCAGGGAAATGCAGCCATGCCCATTTATGAGTACATGTGTGAGCGTTGCGGCGTGACAAGCGAATTCCTGGAGATGCCGGGCCGGAAGGTCACACGTGCGTGTAACGACTGCGGCAGCAAGAAGTTACGGAAGGCGTTCTCCCCCTTTTCCGCTCATTCGAAGAGCGCCTCACGCGATTCTGCCCCCCGCCATAGGTCTGGCTGTGCGTCTTGCCATGCCGGCTCATGCAGCCACTGCCGGCACTAAGACGCTCAGAACTGCTCTTCGCTGAACTGCGAGCTCAACAGCACCTTGCGCAATGGCCCGGGCTGAAGCAGCGCCGTGGCGACACGAGTGTACCGTCCGCCGCGTGCTCAAGCTGTTCGGAAAGGAGCAGCGGAAGCCCTAACGCGCGCAACCCGAAGTCACGGTCGCGCGACTGGCACCGCGGTCCGGCAGCAAGCAGGCACCCAGCCTCGCGAGGAAACCCGCGGTCATTCCATGCCGAGAGAGCTCTGGTCCCCGACGATCAGCGCCCACTCTTTCCAGAGGAACCACTTCTGGTTGTCTGTCAGGTATTCGAGGGTGTTCTCGAGCATTTCGTAGTGCTGGTTTTCCTCGTGCGAAAGCCGTTCGAAGAGCTTGCGCGCCGATTCGTCGGATGCCGTCTCGGCCTGCCCTTTGTACAGCTTGTAGCTCTCCGTCTCCATGCCCATCGCGACGCGGATCGCTTCCTGTTCGTCCGCGGTGGCCTGGGCCTCCTCGCCGACCTGGACTGCCAGCGTCGTAAACAGCGTGCGTATCTCGTCACGCGGCAAGGGCTGCTTTGACATATCCACACCGAGCCCTTTCGCGACATCGCATATGACTTTCAGGTGGCGTTTCTCGTCACCCGCGAAGGACTCGAACATGCGCCTGCCCGACGGCACGTGACATAGCTCGGCGGCCTTCGTGTAGAACGCTATCCCGTCCAGTTCCAGTTTGCGGGCTTTGTCCAACGCCTTCTGGAATTCGGGGTCCATTTCCCCCTCCTTCAGCAAAGTGAACGCGGCGTCCGATAGCGTCGAGGGTACACGCAGACTACCCACGTGTCAACCGGATGCCGCCCACCTGCGTCCCGCGGCTTGTCTCGCCTCGCCCCGCTCGCTGTTGCAGCCGTTCCATTACGGCCTGGTTTGCAGAACGGCCAGGTCCAGCCGGCCTTCCAGCCGGCTGCTGGCGCTCTTGCCGGTGTTCTTCAGCTTCAGCGTAAGGTTGCCGGTTCCGAGCGTACCTTCGAGGACGACGAAGCGCCTATCGCCCGACAGAATGCTATCCCGGTAGAAGGCCAACCACTCATCGTCCACGCTGCGGAAGGCGCTCCGCATGGCCTCAGACCTTTGGGGGTCCATCTCATAGCCGCCGTCGTCTCCACGGATCCAGAACCCGACCGTCGCGCAGCCCGCGTGCACGGCATCCCGGACCTCTTGCACCATTGCCTGCGGGTCCGAGCCGGGCGCCCAGAGCAGGCAAGTAAAGCCGCAGTCCCCAAGAACGGACAGTGGCCCCCACGCCGCGCGCGGAGGCTCGGTGTAGACCATCCCCCCGAGGAAGTCAAAGGCCTCACGCAGGTGAGTCGCGTCCATGCCCGCACCGACCCAGCCTCCAGCTGGCACGCCATGGGCGCGGGCAATGCCGCGGACCTTGGCGGCCAGAAGGCGCGTCGCCTCCCGCCTGTGCTGTCGCCATTCAGCGGCCGTCGCGCGGTCTGAGAGTGCGAGATCCGGATAGGGGATGCCCTTGGCTTCGCAGTGCTTCCGGAGAGCTTCCTTGCAGTAGGCGCAGCAGCATTCCTCTTTGTCCAACTCGAAGTTGTCGTCCAACACAACTCCGTCGAGGTTGTAGTTCTGGAGCAGTTGCGTAATCGTGGCCAGCGTATGCTCTTGGCCCTTCGGGTTATTGAAACAGGCCAGAGGCCGGCCGTACCGGTCCCTCGCCACGTTGCCCTTGCGGTCGAGCCGCGTGACCTCCGGATACGCGCGCACCGGTTCGGCATTGTCGAAGTAGACGCCGCCGATGACCTTGATGCCGCGCGTGTGGCACTCACTTAGGAAGTCCGCAAGGAAGTTGCCGTGGTACTGGCCGACGAGCGCCTCGTCCTGCCGGTCCTGGGGCATGCCTTCATACCATGCCTCGCCGAAGCTGCCGCGCAGGAGGGGCTGGGCGGTGGTGGCCCCCAGGGACCGGAGATACTCGGCGAGCCGGCCGGGAGATTTCGCTGCAGCGCGCAGCGTTGCCCACGGCAGATGGATGACGGTCTCAACGTTGCGGCCCTTCGGAAGGTTTGCATAGGTCACCCGAACGGAGGCTTCGCGGCCCGGCCCGATGCCTGCGACCGGCAGGATGACCTTCTTGAGGGAGCCGACGCGCTTGATTACAGGAACTGGCACACGCTGGCCGTTCAGGTAGACCTCTCGAATCTCGGCGCGGGCCGGCAGAGCTATCGTTACGCTGCCCGACCAGCCGTTGTCGGGGCTCCTCAGCTTGTCCTCGAGCAGCCATGCAAGGAGATTGTCGAGCATCAGGGGGCCGAGTTCGGGCTTGGCGAAGTGCTTCTCTTGTTCAGGCCCGAAGCCGAGCACTGCGGCCCGGCCGCTGGCGTAAGTGCTCAGCACTCCGAGGACGTTCCCGGCGGCGTCCTGCGCAACGGGCACACCGCCTTCGAGCGGCTGCACCGCGACCATCTCCCATCCTTCCGGAGACTCCGAACGATGACCTACCCGCGGCCGAAGGGCGAGCACCTCGTCGCCGATCCCTTTCGTCAGTGGGCTGCTGAGCAGGCTGAACTGGCCGAGGCGAAGGCTCCCCGTAGAGGAAACCTTGCAGACGCGCTGAAGGAAGGCGGGCGATGAGATCGGCCCGCCCCAGCTTCCGTAGACTGCACCGCCGTCCGCCACGTATCTCTCAAGGTTGGCGGATTCCTCAGGCGTCAGGTAACGCTTGATGCTCAGAGCAATGAGGTCATAGCGGCTGAGAGACGCAGGGGCCGCGGGAACTGCGCCGAACTCGACCTCAAAGCCCCTCTCCTGGAGAGCGCCGAAGATCGCAGAATCCCAGGTCCACGAGTTCTCTGGTTCAACCACCAGTGCCCTGAGCCCCTCAAAAGGGCGTTCTGCGGCGCACGCGATTGTGCGGCCTGCCAGGGGCCCACCAGCAAGGATTGCCACTAAGAGCCAGATTCGCGCCGTCACCTTCCCCTTCTTACCTCCGCGGCGGGCAGGCATTGAACACAACTGGCCTCATCTTAGCATGAGGTCGCAAGACCCGGCAACGCAAGGGCCAAAAGAAAGTGCGGAAGCCGTAAGGGTGACGATCAAAGGAGCCAGGCCAGCTCAGCGCCGGAAACCGGCACGGCGGCCCAGCGGATCGGAGCCGAAGCAAAACTCCGGCAAGGAATGGTACGCCCGGGGCGATTCGAACGCCCAACCTATGGTTCCGTAGACCATCGCTCTGTCCAGTTGAGCTACGGGCGCACCTGTGCTTACAGGGCTGGACGCAGCACACACGTTAATGTATTCGGGGAGCTTCGTGGTGTCAACCGCATGCCGGGACCCATGCTGGCGCTTGAGGCGGCGGTCAGGTCTGCCGGGCGGCAGGCTGCAGCGCCTCGGTGGGCTTCTCCTCAAGGGCGACCGGGACGATCTCCTCCACCTTGTCCACGGGCACGAACGTCAGGCTCTGCTTGGCATAGTCAGGAAGGTCGGCCAGGTCCTTCTCGTTCTGCTTGGGCAGAATGACCGTCTTGATGCCCGCGCGCCGCGCGGCGAGCACCTTTTCCTTGATGCCGCCGACAGGCAACACCTTGCCGCGCAGCGTGATCTCGCCGGTCATGGCCACGTCGTCCTTGACCTTCCGCCTTGTGCAGAGCGAGGCAAGCGCCATCGCGATGGTGACGCCGGCGGAGGGCCCGTCCTTCGGAATGGCGCCGGCCGGCACGTGGATATGGAAATCGTTCTTTCGGAAGAGTTCCTGGTCCAGTCCGAAGTCCTTGGCATGTGCGCGCACGTATGTCAGCGCAGCCTGTGCGCTTTCCTTCATGACGTCGCCAAGCATGCCGGTCAGGGTGAGCTTGCCGTCACCTGCCGTCATGATGGTCTCCACGAAGATGATGTCGCCGCCTGTGGGAGTCCAGGCGAGGCCGGCAGCCACGCCGGGCTCGTTGAGGCGCTCGGCCGTTTCAGCGATGAACTTCGGCGGCCCGAGAAGCTCGACAACCTGGTCCGTGTCAATCCCCTTGGCGGCCTCCTTCTGCATTGCAATCGCCTTCGCCACCTTGCGGCAAACGGAAGCGATCTGGCGCTCAAGGTTCCTGACGCCCGCCTCCCGGGTGTACTCATTGATCAGCTTCCTCATCGCCTCGTCGGTGAAAGCAACCTGGTCCGGTTTGAGCCCGTTGGCTTCGATCTGGTGAGGAAGCAGGTACCTCTTAGCTATCTGCAGCTTCTCCTCCTCCGTGTAACCGGGGAACTCGAGCGCTTCCATCCTATCCCGAAGGGCCGGCGGCACTGGGTCGAGGATATTGGCAGTGCAGATGAACAGGACCTTGGACAGATCAAAAGGCACTTCCAGATAGTGGTCCGTGTAAGAGAAGTTCTGTTCGGGGTCCAGCACCTCCAGTAGCGCGCTCGCCGGGTCGCCGCGGAAGTCCGCGCCGAGTTTGTCCACCTCGTCCAACATGAACACGGGATTATTGGAGCCGGCTTTACGCAAGGCGCTGATAATGCGGCCTGGCAGGGAGCCAATGTAGGTGCGCCGGTGGCCGCGGATCTCGGCCTCGTCGCGAGTGCCGCCGAGCGCGACGCGGATGTACTTGCGCCCCATGGCCCGCGCGATGGACTTGCCGATGGAGGTCTTGCCCGTGCCGGGCGGCCCGACGAAACAGAGGATCGAGCCCCTCATGTCCCCCCGCAGCTTCCTGACGGCCAGGAACTCGAGCACGCGCTCCTTGACGTCCTCAAGGCCGTAATGATCCTCCTCTAAGATCCGCCGGGCCCCCTCGAGATCGAGGTTGTCCGGGGTGCTCTCGCTCCAGGGCAGCGAGGCGATCCAATCCAAGTAGGTCCTCGCGACGGCGTACTCCGGGCTCGCCGGGTTGATCCTCTCCAGCCGGCCCACCTCACGTTCGGCTTCCTTGCGGGCCTCTTCCGGAAGGCTCTTTGCCTCGATCTGCTTGCGGAGCTCCTGCACCTCGGCCGCTTGCGTGTCCGTCTCGCCAAGTTCTTCCTGGATCGCCTTGAGCTGCTGGCGCAGGTAGTATTCGCGCTGGCTCTTGTCTATCTCGCTGCGGGCCTCGGACTGGATGCGCTGCGCGACCTCCATGAACTCCATTTCCCGCGCAAGGAGGCGCGTCACCTTCTGGAGCCGCTCTTTGACGTTGAGCGTTTCCAGGACGCCCTGCTTCTCCTGCACGGAGATGTTGAGGTTGGAGGCGATCAGATCGCAGAGAGGGCCGGGCTCATCCACGTTGGCGACGACCAGCTTGACCGTCTCAGCGATGTTCGGGACCATGTTGACCATGTTCGTGAACTGGTCGCGCAGGTTCCTGAAAAGCGCCGCGACCTCCACGTCCTCCACCGTCTCATCGCTCAGATGGGTCACTTCGGCGACGAGGTACGGATCGGTCTTCGAATAGTGGTCTATGCGAGAACGTGCGATGCCCTGGGCCAGGAACCGAACCGAGCCGTCCGGCATGCGAAGCATCTGCAGGACTATGCACGTGGTCCCAATCTGGTAGAGGTCGCCGGGCTGCACGTCGCGCTCTTCGGCGGGCTTCTCGCGGATGGTCACCGCCAGGAAGATCTTGTTGCCGAGGATGATCTCTTCGAACATCCTGAGACGTTTCTCGCCATGTACGTGCAGCGGAAGCAAATTGGCGGGGAAGGCGACGTTTTCCAGAAGCGGCAGCACCGGAAGGGAACCCGGCAATTGCTCGCGCGCGGGAAGCTCCTGTCCCTGCCCTTCCTCGCCTCCGGACGGCCCGCCGGTCTGGCGACTCCTGCCGGCCGCGGCAAGATGCTGCCCGAGCTGAAGCCAGAGCCCAGGGTCCTCGTTCCAATCGTTCGACTGGTCAGCACCCATGTGCACCCCCAATTCGCGCCGGCTAAAGGCCCAGCCTGATCGAGACCACCCGCCTGACTGATTGGGCGGCTCTCGGGAGCAACACGTAAAGGAAACCGTCCTCGTAGCGCGCCCTCGCGCCGCCGGGGTCGAACGGTATGTGCAATATGATCTTCCGCTCAAAGTAACCGTTGCGGATCTCCATCTGGTGATACCTCCGCACGCTGCCGGGATCCGGCCCTCTGCGGACTCCGCAAATCGTCAGGACCTCCCCGTTGCACTCGACGGAGATCTCTTCGGGGTTCACGCCCGGGATGCAGACCTTGATGACGATGTCGGTCTCCGTCTCGTAAACGTCCGTAGGCGGCTCCCAGACTTCACGGTAATGGCCTCGAAGGCTCAGGTGCGTGGCGTAGAAGCCGCGGAGCAACTGGTGGAGTAGGTCCCGCTCGTCCAGCGGCCTCGCATAAACAACCTTCGGCTCGGGGTTCATGTGACGCTCCTATCCGACAGGCGATTCGACCCTTCGGCCGCCCTCAAGGGGCGGCCGTCTCACCGCTTGGCCTCTGCCGGCACTCGGCGGAGCTGTTCGAGCAGCCTCCGCTGTTCTTCCGTGAGGTTGCGCGGAATGCTCACCTGTACTTCGACATAGTGGTCTCCCCGGTGCCCGTCACGGGTGCGCACGCCGTAGCCGGCGATGCGGAGCCGCTGTCCCGGTTGAATGCCGGGCGGCACCTTCACTGTGATCTCTCCCTGCAAGGTTTCCACGTCAACCTGAGTGCCGAGGGCGGCATCCGTCATGTCTATCGAAACCTTGCTGTAAACGTCCTGTCCTTTGCGCTCAAAACTGGGGTGAGGCATAACACGCACCTCGAGCAACAGGTCACCGCCACGACCGCCGCCTGCGCCGGGCTGACCCAGCCCCGCCAGGCGTATCTTCTGGCCCGTTTCCGTGCCAGGCGGAATCCTCACCTCGACAGTGGACAGGTCCTCAACTGCACCCGTCCCGCTGCAGCTGTCACAAGGCCGCTGGATCACCTTGCCGCGGCCGAAGCACACCGGGCAGGGCCTGGCGAAGCTGAAACCGCCCTGGCCGCTCAGCACCTGCCCTGTGCCACGGCATTGACGGCAGGTCTCAGCCCGCGTGCCTGGAGCCGCGCCCGTGCCCGCGCAGGTCGGGCACGTCTTCTCGCGGGGGACCTTGATCTCCACTCGCCCGCCATGAGCGGCCGTCTCGAACGGCACGCTGATGGCACTTACGACGTCCCGTCCGCGCTGGCGGGCGGCGTATTCGGCGCGCATCCGACCGCCGCCGAATATGCGGCTGAAAAGGTCACCCAGGCCGCCCAGATCCTCAAAGCTTATACCCCCTTCCGCTTCCCACGGCTGCGCGCCCGTGCCGGCGAAGATGTCTTCGAATCCGCGGCCACCTTCCGCCCAGCCGCCTCGCATGCCGGCCTGCCGCAGCCTGTCGTACTGTTTCCGCTTCTCGGCGTCGCCCAGGACGCTGTAAGCGTCATTGATCTCCTTGAACCTTTCTTCGGCGGCTTTGCTCCCGCCCGCCCGGTCAGGGTGGTACCTCTTGGCCAACTGACGATACGCCTTGCGGATCTCCTCATGGGAAGCGTCGGGAGAGACCCCGAGCACCTTATAGTAATCCCTCTCGGCCATTTGCCAGTGACGTTCACAATCGCTCTATTGCCGACCGCCCGTCCGAGGCCCCAACGCCGACCATGCCCCTCCGAAGTCATTTTACTCCCGGAGCCTGCCTTTTCAAGCACTCCCAAGCGCGCCGCTCCTCAGCCCACCATGATTTGCTCTTCCGGATAGCGGTAGGAAGTTGTGTCCTTCAGGTAGGCGACGCTCAGCACAAGCCCGACCGGGCCGAGCCGCCCCACAAACATCAACGCGCTCAGGATGAGCCTGCCCGCCGACGTTATGGTTGCATCCGGACCGGTCAGTCCGATGCTAAGGCCCACGGTACCGAAAGCGCTCACGGCGTCGAACGCCACCTCTTCGAAGGCGGCCCGCTCCGTGATGAGGAGCAGGAATATCGCAGCCGCCAGAGCCGCCAGCGATAGAAGGATGATGCCGGCCACGCGATGCACGATCTGCGGCGGCACAGTGTGCTGGAAAAGCTCGGCGCGGGCGCGTCCCTTCAGGGTCGCACGGATGCTGGCGATCATGACGCCCAGGGTGGTGGTCTTTATGCCGCCTGCGGTGCCGCCCGGGCTCCCGCCGATGTACATAAGGACGATAATGAGGAAGACCGTTGCGGGCGAAAGGGGAACTGCCGCCGCCCTGCTCATGTCCACGGTGTGGAAACCGGCAGTGCGGGGAGTCACCGACTGGAACAGCGATGCCAGCACTTTGGTTCTCAACGGCGCCTGCGCAAGCGAGGCGTGAGACTCAATGATCAGGACGCCGAGGAATCCCACCAGGATCAGGATGCCCGTGACGGTCAGAACCAGCCTCGATTGTGCCGCAAGCCGCGGCCTTCTGCCCTTGCGGTCAAACAACCACCATCGCGAGTAGTTCATGACGTCGCCGACGGCGGTAAATCCGAGCCCTCCGAGGACGATCAGAAAGCAGACGGTAGCATTGACGCCAACTGAGCCCACGTAAGGGATCAGGCTTTCGTCGTTGAGGCTGAAGCCTGCGTTGCAGAAGGCCGAAATGGAGTGGAAGACGCTGTGGTAGGCACACTGCCAGAACGTCTCGAAGTAGCTGCGCCAGGAGAAGAACAACGCGAGCGCCCCCAGCACCTCGGCGACGACGGTTAAGAGGAGTATGAACCGAATGAGCCTCCAGATGCTTTCCGTGCGGTCGGCTTCGACCATATCGGTCATGACCGTGCCAAAGCGCATGAACATGCGCCTCGGCACCAGGACCGCCACGAAGGCGCCTATCGCCATGATGCCGAGGCCGCCGATCTGAATCAGCGTGAGGATGGCGAGCTGGCCGAACAGGGACCAGTGGTGAGCTGTGCTCTCTACGATGAGCCCGGTCACGCAGACGGCGCTGGTGGCGGTGAACAACGCGTCCACCGGGGAGGTCCAACGCCCGGCTTGGCTGCTGACGGGCAGCGTGAGGAGCACGGTGCCGATGAGAATGGTGCAGGCGTAACTGGCGGCGACGGTCCGTGCGGGGCTTCGCCGGAACAGGAACCGGCAGAGGAATAGGGCAAGCTCGACAAGGGTCTCCACGTTCGCGTCCCCGACACGGCCGTCCGATTCCTGCAGAACGGCTGCAGAACATCCGACGCGCCGGATTCTACGAAGTGCCAAAGCACCGTGTCAACGTGCAGGGGCCTCACAGGCCGCGCGCCTACGCAGGTTGCGAATGGCCGCACCGGATGAGCGCAGCATGTGCAGCGTTCGGATGCCGGAAGAGCCTTCAGGTGACAGCCCCGCCAGTGGGCCTCAACTGATGTCGCCCCGGATGTAGGCCTGAGTCTGCGGGTGCGAGGGGGCGTCGAAAATCTGGCGAGCGGGGCCGGCCTCGACCAGCTCGCCCATGTACATGAACAACACGTGGTCAGCCAGCCTCTTGGCCTGCCGCAGGATGTGAGTGACGACCAGGATAGTGTAATCCTGGCTCAGCTCCCTGAAGCGCCGCTCTATCGTCTGGGCAGAGACAGGGTCGAGAGCGGCCGTGGGCTCGTCGCAGAGGATGACCTCCGGCTCAACGGCCAGTCCGCGGGCCAGGCAGAGCCTCTGCTGCTGCCCAACGGAAAGCTGGGCTGCCGGCTCATGGAGCCTTTCTTTGACTTCCTCCCAGAGCCCCGCCGCCCTCAGGTAGTGCTCTACCGTGGAAGTCAGCTCTTTGCGGGAGCGCATCCCGTGCACCCTCGGCCCAAAGGCCACGTTCTCGTAGATGGACATTGGCAGGGGCTGGGGCTTCTGGGAGAGCAGCCCCATCTTCTTCCTGAGGTGGACCACGTCCACGTGATCTGCGTATATGTCTTCTCCATCAACGAGGACTCTGCCGCGGACGCGAGCATGTGGGGTCAGCTCAAGCAACCTGTTCAGCGATTTCAGCAGCGTCGTCTTCCCGCACCCCGAAGGGCCGATGATGCAGGTGATCTGCCTGTCCGGAATGTCAACCGTGATGTCTTTCAGAACCTGCGCGCTGCCATACCAGACAGACAGGCTTCTGACCTGAACGTGCGGCACGCCCACTCTCCTCCATCAACTCAACTAACTATGGACCGGCTGAACCTGACAGCGACAAACCGCGAAACAACGCTAACGATCAGGACAATGACCAACAGCACAAAAGCCGCCGCGTAAGCCCTCGCCCGGGCCTCCGGGTACGGCGTGCCGAGCAGATAAAACACCGTGAGCGGAAGTGACGCGACCGGCTCGGCCAGCGTGCCCGGAATGCGGTCGCTGTATCCCGCCGTGAAGATCAGCGCCGCCGCGTCGCCGACACCGCGACCGAAGCCGAGCAGCAGCCCTGTCAGTATCCCGGGCAGGCACTGCCTGAGCACCACTCTTGTGGCGACCTCGAACCGGGTCGCGCCCGTGGCGTAGGCCGCTTCCTTCAGCTCCCTGGGCACTGCCTTCATCACCTCATCAATTGCGCGCGCAACGATGGGAAGCTGCACGAACGTAATGGCAATGATGCCTGCTAAGAGCGACGCTCGGAGGCCCAGGTAAACCATAAGGGTATAGCCGAACGCGCCATAGACGATCGAGGGTATGCCCCAGAGCACGTCCAGGCTCAGGCGCGCAGTTCGGATGAAAGGATTCCGCCCGGCATGCTCGTCTTGCAGTATGATGCACGCCGGCAACGCCACCAGGCCAGCCATCAGCGTGGCAGGCAGGCTGAGCAGCATCGAGCCGACTATGCCGTTCAGTATTCCGCCCTCTTCGCCGTAAGCCCCGCCGCGCGGCAGTTGAACAAGCATGCTCAGCTTCAGGGCGCCAGCGCCCTTCCACAAGACCACCGCGGCAATCCACAGCAAGCTCCCCACCACCAGAGCCGTGGAAAGCATCATCAGCGCTTTGAAGGCCCGTTCCTCGATACGCCGCCAGCTCATCGCCAGAACCTCACCGTCACGAGCTTCAAGCTCATCCTCGCGCCGAGGTTGAACAATATCACCACGACCATCAACCACAGCGCCGCCAGCAGCAGTGCCGAATCGTAGAGCGGCACCGACATCATCTCACCGTAGTTGTTCGCTATCAGCGCCGGCAAGGGATAGGCCGGCTCAAAGATGGAGTGCGGCACGTTGACCACGTTCCCGACCACCATGAGCACGGCCATGGTCTCCCCCAGCGCCCGCGCGAACCCCAGCCCGACGGCCGCCACCAGGCCCGCAAGGCTCTTGCGCACGACTACGTGCTTCACAGTCTGCCACTTGGTGGCTCCTACGGAAAGGGCCGCCTCCCGCAGCTCCTGCGGAACCGAGTTCAGCACTTCCACCGAAACGGCGATGATCACGGGCGCAACCATGACCGCAAGTACCAGCGCGCCGCTCAGCACGCAGTCGCCCGTCATAAAGCCCTCGGTCGAAAGCCCCGGGACAAACCCCAGGTATCGCCCCACCGCCGGAGCCACCTTGGCCACCACCGGCACAATCGCAAGCACGCCCCATAGGCCGTAGACGATGGATGGAATGCCCGCGAGCACGTCAACGACGGGCTTGAACACCGCAGCGAAGGCCGGCGACGCGTACTCGGAAACGTAGATGGCCGTAAGCAGACACAGGGGCGCCGCAATGACCATGGCCAGGATCGTCACCCATGCGCTGCCCAGGATGAACGCGAGGAACCCGAATTGACCCCTGGCCGGGTGCCAGCTCGAGGACGTGAGCAAATCCCATATGGGGACCTTCTCCAGTATGGGCCGCGACCGGATCAGGAGGCTGACCGCCAGGACGCCCGGCAGGACAATCAGGAAAATCGTCACGGCACGCATCACGGCATAGCTGACGCGGTCGGTCGCCCTCCGAATGAACGCTGTCTGCGGGATTGGGTTTGTCCGGGTCGCAGGGACCATCTTGCATCAGGATCATGTGAAGACGTGCACCGCCGAACGCTCGCCGCATGCCTGCCGTCGTCACCCTCAACGCTTATTGGAGGCTCTTCAGGGCTTCCTGCCGCTGAGCCTCAACCAGCGGGACGTAACCGACCTCGTCCGCATACTTCTGACCCTCCGTCAGCACCCAGGTCACGAAATCACGGACGAGGCCCGTGGGCTTGCCCTTCGTCAGGAAGTTGAGGTTCCTTGCCGGCGGCGACGGATAGCGGCCCTCCGCTATGGCTTTCAGGAGTTCATCCTTCGTGTCGTAGAAACGCTCGCCCTCGTCGACGCGGCCGTTGTCGTTGGCGTCAATCGGCGCAACGACGAGGCCGGCGACGGGCTTTCGGGTCTTCGGGTCGTACGCGAAGTTGAGGTTATTGTAGCCGATCCCCAGCTTGTCCGCCGCCACCCTCTCAGCGATGCCGGGGTCACCGTAGATCCCCACTCCTTTGAGGTCTTCCTGCTTTCCGCCCAGGTATTGCGCCCAGGTCTCGGCCGCGCCGCAAGAGTCGGAACGCGTATAGACGTGGAGCGGCTCCGCCGCGGCCGTGGCCGCTGCCTCTCCCCATTTCTTAAGGTCGCCCTTCATCCACAGGCGCACGAAGGTGTCACGCCTCATCCCCTGCGCGAGCAGCTCGTTGAGCACCGGATTCGCTTGGTTCACAACCGCAACAACAGCGTCTTTGACGACGGGTATGCCAAGCCCTCCCTTCTCCATCTCGGCCAGCTGGATGTCCCTTGACACCATCCCGATGTCCACAAGCCCTGAGAGCGCGTCCGTCGCTCCCTTCCCTGCCCCGCCCGCCGAGACTTCCACCCTCACGCCGGGATGGTCTTTCTCGTAAACGGCCGCCCACTTGACCGCCATCGGGTAGAGGGCCCACGCGCCCGAGAGCCGGAGGGTGCTCTGCTCCTTCTGCTTTTCTCCCGCCGCCTGGCGGGCGGGGAGCAGCAGCGCGCCGACTCCCAAGAGCGACAACAAGACGAGCCCCGGCAAACAGACGCTTCGATTCATCCTGCTTCTCCTCTTGGTGAACAGGCCGTTCCCGAAAGCGACATGCGGTTGCCCGCCCGCCCCAGTGTCCTACTGCCGACCCTCGTCAGAAACTATCGCGCTTTGCGGCGCGCCGCAGAGGCAAGACGCGCGCTCGCCTGCCGCACAAAACGGGCGCACATGCGCCCCTTTAGAATCGAGCGCTAAACGGAGAGCCGGGAAAGAAGCCTTTCCCGGCGGCCCGTTACTCCGCGCTGGTACGCGCCGCCGTCTTCTGCTCCAGCCGGCTGCGCAGGTAGGCCTCCATGAAGGGGGTCAGGTCGCCGTCCAGGACGGACCCCGGGTCTCCGGTTTTTAGGTCGGTCCGCAGATCCTTGACCATCTGGTACGGCTGAAGCACATAGGAGCGAATCTGGTAGCCCCAGGCTATCTCGCCCTTCTCGTCGTAGAGCTTCTCAAGCTCCTTCTCCCGTTTCTGCCTTTCGTGCTGATAGAGCTTGGCCTGAAGCAGCTTGAGCGCGATCGCCCGGTTCTTGTGCTGAGAACGCTCGTTCTGGCACTGCACGACGATGCCCGTCGGGATGTGGCGGAGCCGCACCGCCGACGAAGTCTTGTTGACGTGCTGTCCCCCCGGCCCGCTGGACCGGAAAAACTCCATCTCGATCTCGCTTTCCTTCAGCTTGACCTGGATGTCGTCCTCGATGTCCGGCACAACGTCAACCGCAGCGAATGAGGTATGCCGGCGCGCACTCGCGTCGAAAGGCGATATCCGCACCAGGCGGTGGACGCCGATCTCGCTCTTTAGGTAGCCGTAGGCCCAGTCGCCCTGGATGTGGACGGTCGCGCTCCTTATGCCCGCTTCCTCGCCTGAGTGTGTGTCAACAATGTCCGTCTGGTAGCCTTCCCGTTCCGCCCAGCGCAGGTACATGCGGAGCAGCATGGCTGCCCAGTCGCAGCTCTCAGTCCCCCCTGCCCCGGCGTGAACGCTCAGGAAGGCGCTGCTGGGGTCCTCCGGCCCGCTGAGCATGGTCTTGAACTGGAGACGCCCGAGCTTCGCGCCCAGGTCGGCGACGCGGGCCGCCACTTCCTGACGCGTCTGCTCGTCCTCCTCCTGCTCGGCCAGTTCCTCGAGGACCACAAGATCTTCGACCTCCCGCGCCAACTCCTGCACGGGGCCAATCAGGCTTCTGACGAACTTCACCCGCCGGACGACGTTCTGCGCGCCTTCGCGGTTGCTCCAGAAATCCGGCTGTCGCATGCGGGCTTCCAGTTCCCGGAGTTCGGCCTCCTTGGAAGGCAAGTCAAAGAGAGTCCCGCAGGTCTCTCAGGCGGGCCTCCAACTGCTGGGGCTGGCTGGACATTCGCTTGCTGCCTTTCGTACTTGGGAAATGCGCCGCGTCCCAAGACGGCAACGCGACCATACATATGCATTATAGCCGCCAAGGCCGTGCGGAGTCAATCAGACGGCCGAGCGCTCAGCCGTCATGGCGGACGGCTCTTCGAGCCCTCGCCCTCTGCCGCGCGCGTTCGTAAAGCATTATGCCGCCGGCTACTGTGACGTTCAGCGACTCCGCCCCTCCGTGCATGGGGATCGTAACCATCTCGTCACAAACCTTCCGCACGCTCTCCGAAAGGCCCACGCTCTCGTTGCCGAGCACTATTGCACAAGGCGCCGACAGGTCCGCGTCCCAACACGGCACCTCGGCATGAGCGGAAGTGCCGATTATGCGCAGCGAGTTTGCTTTGAGCCGCTCCAGGCATGCCGGCAGGTCGGAGACAATGGCCAGCGGCATCCGAAAGATCGAGCTGGTGCTCGACCGCACGGCGGCTCTGCAATATGGGTCCGCCGAGTCGCTCGTGAAAACCGTGCAGGCAGTCTCCCACGCGTCGGCAGTGCGCACCAGGACGCCCACGTTCCTGGGGTCCTGTATCTGCTCGCCCAGAAGCATACAGACGTCGCCCCTGGCGACCTGCGTTATGTCGGCCGAAGGAGGCCGCCTGACCACAGCCAGCACGCCGACGGAAGTCTCGTAGCCCAGGCCGAGCATCCGGAAGAAGACGCCCTTCCTGACCAGATGGCAGGCGAACCCCGCCTCCAGCGCGCGCTCCAAGAGCGCTTCTTCCTCAGCCCCTGCGAGCGGGTGCAGAAAGAAGATGCTCTGAATGTCAGCGCGCGACCGGATGGCCTGCGACACCAGCCTGTGGCCATCCGCAAGGAAGGCGCTCGCGCCCTGCCTGCCAACCTGGCCCAGGCCTTCGCGGGCAGCGATGACTGCCGGATGCTTGATCGTGGCGATGACTTCGCTCGGCCTCACCATTCAATGACCTCGAAGCCTCGGCCCTCAGCCTCAAGGGGCTCAAGACCGCACGCCGGTGCATGTTAGCGAAGGCGGCTGCAATCAGTCAAACACCCGCGGCAAAGCTACTCTCGGCAAGCTTGATTTCGGCGGTCAGAAGGGATAACGTACCAGCTTGAACGCAGTACATGGCGCGCCCGTAGCTCAATGGACAGAGCGTTGGACTTCGGATCCAATGGTTGGGGGTTCGACTCCCCCCGGGCGCGCCATTTTGTTTGCCATGGCCCGGATCCCACCGGACAAAGCGTTGGGCCTCGCAGCCAACGGTTGGAGGTCGGCTGCGCCGCCGCTGTTACGCTGTCTGGGGCACCGTAGACGCCGAGCCCGCCGAGCGTGCCACCTTATGTGCAGCGCGCCCAATGCAGCTGCCCGCTTGTCCGGCTGGCTGCAGCGCACCGCTCACCACATCAAAGTCGTGAGCACGCCGTAGTGGTCAGAAGCGCAGAGGCCGTCGGATCGGGGAGTCAGAACCACGCGGCTTCGGCTGATACGTTCGCGCGGAATGTTGGCCAACAGGACCAGATCCACCCTCGAAGGGTGGCGTTCGTGGTAGGCGCATAGGAGGCCGTAAGGGTCCGGCGTTGGGCCTTGGACGCCGATGTTCGGGTTGTGGACCGGGTCCCATGTTTGGCCCTCGGCATCCGGATTCACTGACCGGAAGCTGTCAAGCCACTTGCCGCCGGCCAGGAGCGCGTCAAGCTCGCCGCTCTCACTCGTTGTGTTGAAATCGCCAAGGAGCACTGCCGGTGTCCTGGGCGGCAACGTCTCTCCAAGGAACCTGTTGAGGTTGGCCAACTCAGCATGTCGCCTGGCCATGTCCTCCTCCGCGCGTTGCCTCGCGTCCGCCACCGCGTTTTCCGTCAGCTCCCTGGCCAGGCGCGCCAGGGCGTCGTCAAACGCCGGGCCGTGGAACGGTCCGGAGTGCAGGTGAACGTTGCAGATGTATGCCGGCTTCCCGTTCACGACGGCGCGGCACATGAGCGCCTGCGTGGTCTCAACAAAGTGAAAGCAGAACCAGTTCGTTACGATGCCCCAGCCGTCCAGGCGCGCCTTCGCAACTTCCACCACCGTCCAGGGCTTCCTGACCAGGAGGGCGTTGCCTTCTCTGAGGTTCCACGGGAGCCCCACAGGGCCGAGCCGGACTCCCCCAAGGGCGACCCCATAGACGACTCGATAGTCGAGGTCCGCAGCGAGACGCTCCGCATAATCCGGGAGAGGGTTAGCTTCCTGGATCGCAATGATATCAGGCGCAAGCTCCCGTATCTGCGCCGCCAGAGCTTCGTATCGCTTCTCGGGCCGGTCAGCGTACCGGCCCACTTTCAGGGTCCCCTCATAGGTCAACCCCGACCACACGTTGACGGTGAGGATGCGGATCTCACGTGGGGAGGCAAACGGCGCATAGGCCGCGGCCTCCTCCGGTGTGAAGCAAAGCCGTGGCCCTGCGCAGCCCGTCAGAAGGGCCATACCCATCAGCAGGGACAGCGCGCACACGGCTCGCCGGCAGTATCTTCTCACCGTCCCTCCCCTCTGCCGACACTCAGGAGCTGGGCGACGTATCCCTCGACGCCGCCTGCCATGTCCAGGGAGACATTCCGTATGCCTTCGGTGTTCATGTGAGTCAGCTTGCCCTCAAGCAGAAGGCGAACGCCTGGCTCCTCAACAACCCTTCCGATCGGCACAGGCTCCCATCCGATGGCGGAGGCGCGAGCAGACATCTCCTGGACCCGCGAAGCGGCCATGGTGAAGATCAGCTCGAATTCGCCGTGCGGCCCGGCCAGCATTAGCCAGGGCGGCATTCCCGCCTTCTCTGCCAGACGGAGCGCGTCCGCGTGCAGGTACTCCTCCGGTTTACGCTCCACCACGAATCCCGCCGAGTTGAGCCGCATGAGTTGATCAAGCGTGGCGAGCCCAGCGTCACTGGTGTCCATGCAGCAGGAAGCCAGCCGTCGAAGTGCCCGACCCTCGCGCAGTCGGGGTTTCGGCTGGTAATGCACCGGAGTTGGTGGATGCCCTGAAGCGCCTGCAAGCCGGACAAAGGCGTAGGCATTGCCAAGCCCCAGGCGTCCAGACGCGAATACACAGTCCCCCGGCTTACAGCCCACCCGAGTCATGGGCGGGCCGTCAGATACGAACCCGACCGCGCAGGCCCCCATCTGCATGTGAGCCGAGAAGTTCGTGTCGCCACCCACGACGCACATGCCGCACGCCGAGCAGGCATCACGTATCCCATCCTGCACGGCTGCAACAAAAGCGCGCTCCGCGTCGTGCGGAAGCGTCTCGTTGAGCAGTATGCCGATCGGCTCGGCCCCGACGGCCGCAAGGTCGCTGGCGTTCACGATGACGGTCATCCAGCCGATGAGATACGGGTCACTGTAGAGGCCCGATTCGATCTCCTCAACGACGCTGTCGGTCGTGACCGCCAAGAGAACGTCCGTGCCGGGCACGCTCAACAGCTCTGCGTCGCTCTCCTGCAAAGCGTTTCGCTGCAGAGGAGATCGCGGGAAGAGCCCTGCCAAGCTTTCGATGAGAGCATTCTCTCGGATCTTGTTCATCATGTGCACACCCGCAGCAGCTTGTGCCTTATGGAGAACGACACACACCGCGTGCGCACGACCTCGCCATCATACTCTACAGCGAACAGCCTGTTGGCTGTCACGTGCAGGCTTTTCGCGCGCCAGGAACGGGTCCAGTGCACGCCCGAAAACTTGCCCCACAGCAGCCTTATAAGCGTGATGAGCGTCCCCACGATAGACGTCCGCTTGCACAGATGAACATGGAAATAGCCGCTGTCGGGTTCATGCGGCGAATCGTACGAGAGGCTGCCCGTGAAGTGGGGATTCTTGACAACGCCCAAGTTGGTCACTCCAGTCTCTATCGCCTCGCCTTCGCCGCTTCTGATCGCCATTCCGCGCACCCGGTACGTCGCAATCGCATGGAGAGCGGCGTAGACGATTCCCCTCATGGGTGAGAAGCGCTTCAAGGACCTTATCGCGGGACCTGCCGTGTTGAAGAACAAGTTGGCCTCCGCGGTAATGCCAATGCTTGCGTTCAGGATCCAATACCGTGTGTGCGCGACTCCCTGCGCATCCTCGAAGGCGAGCACACCGACGTCATAGGGCATCGCCGACTCGAAATCAACCTTGCACGGCACTCCATCAAACATCCTCTCTGGCCGGAACGGCTTGTGAAAATCATTGCTGGAACCCAGCCCAATCGCCCCCACCCGAACGGTGGCGAGCGCCGAAGGCTCTGCTTGTTCGACGATGCTCTGCACGAGCAAGTTGACCGTGCCGTCGCCGCCCGCGGCGACGAAGTCCCTTTCCCCTTCTCCGAGCATCACGCCCACGAGCCTCGTAGCCTCGGCAGGGCTCTTTACAGCGGCCACAGCAAAGGAACCAAACCGTTGCAGGAGCATCGGCTCCACCCTCTTCCACTTCTCAAGGGCCGTCCCTCCGCATGCCGAACGGTTGACGAGCACAACCATGGCCGGTCCCCTAAACCTGCTGCCGCATGGGCCTCAGCCTCATCACTGCCACGAAGCCGATGTAGAAGCCCGCCAGGGGCGCCGCCCACGCGGGCTTCTGGACAGCGGCTATGGCCGACATCAGAAGGATGTACGCGTGCACAACAGGAACGATTGCACGATGCGCGTCAGCTTCGTTCGTGACACTGTGGAGCCTTACCTGTCCCAGGACTGTCGCCGCGATTCCCCCTGTGGCAAGGAGGATCGGCAGACCATGTTGCGCGCCAAGTTGAGCGCCTTGCAGGCTGCACCACACTGCCACCCCGCACGCGCACACCGCTGCGAGCGCGAAAGCATCACTCACAACCGATGAAACGCGCAGCCCGAAGACGACAGGCAACGTGTTGTAGCCCGTCGCCCGGTCCGCGGTGATGTCCTTGTAGTACCCTGTCAGCACGAAATTGGCGTAGGCGCAGAAGGCCGTGACCAACGCCGCAATGAGGGCAGGCGACCAGGTAACCGGCACCCTCGCGCCCCCCACGCCTGACACGTAGCCGACAAGGCAAAGGACTGCAACAATCCAGGCATTGTAGAGCGGGCCGGCCCACCATCGCCGCTTGAAGTAGGTGTATGTAGCCAGGCCGACCACCGCGGCTACGACCAGCGGCAGGTTGACAACGTTGTATGCCACAAAGACAACGCCGCTAAAGGCCAGCCCCACCAGGCTCACGACAGCCACGTCCCTCCGGCGGATTCTTCCTTGAACAAGCGGGCGATAGGGCGAGGAGAGCGCATCCGTATCCATCTGAAAGCAATCGGTCAACGCCTGGCCGAACCCATACGCGAGGAAGAAAATAAGCGAGAGCAGCAAGGAGTTGAAACGACCGATGGGCGGCGCCAGCGACAGCCCAGCTATCCCCGTAGCCCCGGAAACAAAGAGCAGGTACGGGCGCATCGTGATCACGTAGGAGCGGATGAACTCAAGACTGATAATTCTTGCAGGCACGATCCTGGTATCCTCAGCCATGTCTGCTCACTCCTTGTTTGCCGGGCTATCCGACCGTTCCGCGCCCAGTCTGCTCGCATAATCCTCACGCCGGCGACCCCCGATCCTGTTCAGCACGGGGTAAAGCAGCGCCATCACCTCAGGCGAGAAGCTCATGACCTTGCTCAAGAAGCCTCCGGTCCTGGGCACGAGGACCTCCCGTTTGGGCCGAAGCATGGTTCTCACAATCGCACGGGCGACATCTGAGGGCTGGAGCAGCGCCCCGACGAAGGAGAGAGACGAGCCCCCCTGAAGGGCCTCCTGCCTGAGCTGCGGAGTCTCTACGGAGTCGGGACAGACCACCGACACCTTGATTGGCGTCCCTCGCAATTCCAGCGCCAGAGCCAAGCAGAAGCCCCGTACCGCAAACTTCGTGGCACAGTAGACAGCCTCGCCCGGCATGGGAACAATGCCGCCAAGGGACGCAACATGGATGAGATGGCCACTCCCCTGCCGCCGAAAATGCGCGAGGAAGACCTGAGTGCCGTATACGGTGCCGAGAAGGTTGACTTCCACCTGCCTCCTCACTTCTTCTTCCGACAGCTCGTCAGCCGGACCTGGTAGAGTAACGCCAGCACAGTTGACCAACACGTCAACCTTTCGGAACGCCTGCACGGATCCCTTCAACAGATTGCGCCACGATCCGAGTAGGCGCACGTCCGTCTGCACGGCCACTGCCCGCGAGCTGACCGGAGCAAGGTCGGCAAGCCTTCGGTTCAGCCCTTCCTCGTTGATGTCCGCAAGGACAAGATCCGCTCCCTGTTGTGCCGCATGGCGCGCCGTCTCGGCTCCGATCCCGCTTGCGCTGCCCGTGACCACGACCACCTTACCCGTCAGCCGGTTCCGAGCTCTCAATAGCATTGCCACATCCTCCATCCGATGTACAAGCCGGCCGCGCCGCCGCTGACGCAGGCCGCGTTTATGAGAAGCTCCGCTGCGTTTGAGATCGTCAGTCGCGCGTAGGTTCCTTGATGCGCGTAGAACGTGACGTCCAGTACCCCCAGATAGAGCGCCATAGAAGCACCCACAACCAGCAGGAAACTGCCGAAGGCCCTGCCCCTCAACAGGCCGACGGCTGCTGCGATGAGCACAACGCCCAAGATGGTATCTGCGAATGGGAAAGCCGTCTCAAACCCCTTGACCGACGGATCGTCGCCGCCCGGTGCAATCGCCCCCGAGAAGTAAAGGGCCCAGAAAAGCAAGACCAGTGCGCCGCCCGCAAGTGCCATGTATGCCGCCATCCGTCGGGTGTGCTGCGCGACCTGGTTAGCCATTGCCCTATTCGCCCTCTCAGTTCGACTTGCCTGACCCGGCCCTCCGCAAGCGCAAGGGCTGTGCCACCGGCCTTGAGGCCCTGCCTGATCCTCCTCATTCCGAGGATCCCCAGGGATGCACTCCACCGTGAGTTCCGTAAGCTGGCCCCGTCCAACCACGTAGGACGACAGCAGCCACGAAGCTTTCGCGGACTTATGCCTTATCTTGACGCGCAAAGCGACCTGTCGCAAGCGCACTCCGCAGGAAATGCGCTCTGCCCCGCGCAGAATCTGCGAAAACGCCGCCTACCCAGTAGGGCTGCCCGAGGCTCCCCCGCACGCCTGCGGGCACGGTCGCAGGAGCCGCATCTGCCGGCCGGCCGCCTTCAGACGACCTCCGGCTTCAGGGGGCCTCAGCCGCCAGGCGGGACGCGATCTCGCTCCAGCGGCTGATCCGTTCCGCCTGCCCCTGGAAGGTATGCGTGTCCTTCATGATGATCTCAAGACAGCAGCCGCGCGCGATTCCAATGGTCTCGCGGATGCTCCGCTCCAGGGCGCCGTAGTCCACCCCCGGCCCGCAAAGCGCGGCAGGATTCGGTTTCCAGGAATAAATGTAGCGCTTCCCCACTTTCTCTGCGGCAATGGCCCGGTTGCACCAGGGAGAGACCGACACGCGCCGCAGACGCGGGATGTGTTTCATGACGAGGTCGAGCTTGCCGTCCAGCGGCTCACAGCAACCATAGCACACAAGCCCGAAGCGGTTCAGAACCGGCAACTGGTACTGCAGGGCAAACTCGTGGTACATTGCGGGACCCACGCCGACGAATTCCTGGCTTTCGCCAAGCACCCACATGTCCTTGGGACGCACGCGCCCTTCGAAGCCCGGCGCAGGCAGATCATCCGTGGCCCCCACGCCGCCCGAGCCGACGTAGTCGTCCGGGCCATTATTCAGCGACAGGACGCCCTCCTTCTCGAAGGTCTCCAGTTCGTGGAGCGTAGCGTCGCGCAGAAAGGCCATGAGACGGTGGAGCAACTGCCGGTTCTCGTGCATATCGAGCATGACCTGCTCCAGCCCCCGCAGGTTGATAAGTGCCCAGGTCATCCCAAGTGACCACCATAAGCTGCCATGCGTGCGCACGCGGAGAACGTCGCCGATGGCCTCTTGGGCGACCTCAACCCGCCGGATCGTTTCCGCACGGTCAACGACCACGCTGCGAAGATGCAGCTTATCGCAGTCTTCGGGCCGCTTCACGGGCGCGTCCCAGCGGTATGAGCCGAGCTCCTCGGTGCGCGTGCGGGTCTCCTTCAGCCCGTAGTCGCCGATGGTGACCGCCCAGCCGACGTTGAAATGGTCCGTTACGGGCAGATCATCCCGGATGTGCTCGTGCGCATAGATTGTGCGGCGCAACTGCATCTCCCAACCGCGCAGCAGCGGATCCTCGCACTGAGCGGCTGAGTCCGGCAGCAGCTCGCGCCAGCCGCCCTCGGGAAAAGCCAGAACCATCGGCCTGTGCGGCCGGAGGGCATTGAAGTCCTTCCAGAGGCGTATGCGTTCCGGTTGAACCGGCAGTGAAGCGATCTCCGCCACGCGGGCCGCCAGATCCCGCAGAGTGCGCCGATCTTTGGGGCTCATGGGCATGCCGGCCTGTGACCTCGCAAGAATGATCGCACCGGCCGCCCGCCTGCAGGCGTTCACTCGCCGGCGCCGGGGCGGAACAGGCCGGAGCTCGCCCGCATAGAATACCAGCAGGGGCTCAGACCGTTCAATGCCCGCGCGCCCGGCGAGGCCCGATGTTGCGAGACGATACACTTTGGCGGCCAAGACCCCTGACGGCAAGGCCGTTCAACAGATCCCCGGCCGGGGGCGGGTGATTCGGCGCAACCGTGTGGGGCGAGCCTGAGGAGGCCATCCAGGCGCCCTAATGGGCCATCGCGCAACGTCGTCCCAGCAGCGGAATCAGGGGTCCAGCACGCTACCGCGGAGCGCTCATGGGAAGGCTCGGCCCTTCCGGCACAGGGTTTGCGTTCTGGCTGCCCGGTCGCAACGTGTTGTGGCGGCCAACCTTTTTCAAGGAGGAGGTGTGCAGTGAAGCGGGTTATGCAGAGAGTTTGGCAGGCAGTGCGGTCGAAGAAAGGCCAGAGCCTCGTTGAGTACGCTCTCATACTGGCTTTGGTCGCCATCGTGGTCATCGTTGCTCTTACGGCTCTCGGGTCGCACACCCAGAACGCCATGAGCAACGTGGCCAACACGCTGGCCAACGCCACCTAATTGGTGGCCGCTGAGGTCGCTCGCGAATGCGGGCGGCCGGCGTGAGGGTCTTGGCGGCGGGTTCGCCGGTGTGAGCCTGCGCAATGTGCAGCGCCTCGACGAGCCCGCCCTCCAAGAAACCGATCATACTACCCGGTGGAGGAGCGTCCGCCGGGCTATGCGCGGGATTGGTCTCCGCTGGTGGGAGGTGATGGACCTCTCGTGAGACCGGCCCGCGCTTTTTTCGTCGCGTATCCTGCGCCGGCAGGCGTCGCGTCGGGCGCAAGGTCCAGCCGGTGCACAAGCCTCAGCGGTCAAGCGAGCCCCCGTGTCAAGCCATTTGTGGATCTTACCGGAGGTGTCTTCGTCGAGACATTTGATTTCTTACCGTGAGGCATGGGCAGTCTCCAGAGCCGCACGGCCCCCCTGGGGGGAAAGGGGGGC